>Ga0210403_10000596_pt1 | contig 37224 bp, 84 predicted proteins | sample IncBWC19MmetaG_FD_150863 | JGI IMG/M metagenome (GOLD analysis project Ga0210403, IMG submission 150863) | Forest soil microbial communities from Barre Woods Harvard Forest LTER site, Petersham, Massachusetts, United States - Inc-BW-C-19-M | ecosystem: Environmental > Terrestrial > Soil >...
GGGGGTGCGGATGCTCGCGCCGCTGCTGCTGACCAGTTACCGCAGCCCGTTCGCCGACCCCACCATTCAGCGGGCCAACGGGTGGTCGCTGCAGCGCGGCCGGGCCGCCGCTGGGCGTGAGGGGAAGGGTTTCGACGAGGGCGCTGAGCCGATCGTCTGGGCTGGTTTCAGGATCAGCAACTCGGAGACGGGTGACGGCGCGTTCAACCTGAATCCCCTGATCAAGGTCAGGGTGTGTGACAACGGCCTCGTCATCCTCGCCGACAGCCTCCGCAAGGTTCATCTCGGCTCCCGGCATGACGCGGGTGTCGTCGCGGAGTCAGCCGACACGCAGCGGAAAGAACTCGCGGTGGTCGCCGCCCGCACCCGGGACGCGGTTCAGGAGTGGCTGAACCCGGAGTGGCTGGCGAAGACCGTCGCGTGGGTGGAGGAGAAGGCTGGCATCCGTGTCGCTGACCCCGCCGCCGCGGTGGAGACCGTCACCAGGAAGCTGGGCTTCACCGAGGCTGAGCGCGCGGGTGTCCTGGCTCATTTCGTCGCCGGCGGCCAGCTGACCGCGGGCGGCGTGATGCAGGCCGTGAGTTCGTTCGCGCAGACCGTCGACAGCCCGGACCGGGCGTACGACATTGAGCGTGCCGCGGTGCAGGCGATGGAACTCGCCGCGGCCCTGTAACACCCAACTGGTTCCTGGCCCGGGCGCTTCCGTGGTGGTGCCCGGGCCAGGGTTCCGCCCCGCGGCGGCATCGGGCCGCCCGGGTTTGCGTCACCCATAGTCGTCCCCGGCCGGGTAAGTCAGGCTGGCACCCGGCCGGGGACCTGTTCACCAGCCATCACGATCTGGAAGGAACCACATGCGTTTCCGTGTCCGCGCGGCCCTGGCGGTTTCCGCCGCCATCGCCGCCTGTTTCACCCTCGCCGCGCCCGCCATGGCCGCCACGCGTGTCCCCCACACCATCTCCGCTCCTGTTACCCGCATGCCCGCCAAGCCGGGCCCCTATTTTCTGGAGCATGTCTCCGGTGGCCGCTACGACGCCCCCCAGCACGGCACCACGAAAAGCGGCGAGTACATGTACGGCGTGCCATCCGGCTATGACACGCGTTTCTCCCGCGCTGGCCACGTCACCCTCAGCGGTCCCCTCAAGAACAGTGGCGTGGCTCACCAGTTCAACGGCGCCCAGCTGATCACGTTGCCGTTCGACAACAACCGCTCACTCTGCCAGGTCGAGTCCGCGTCTTCCCCCGGCTATATCGTCATCGGCCCCTGTTCCGCGAAGCGGGCGCTGTGGGTCTACCTCCCGGTGCCGCATACCGCTTCGTTCAAGCTGGTCAACGTGGTGGCGACCAATAACACTGGCCGCGGCGGCGCTTATCCGCAGTGCATGGAGTTCTATACGCGTTCCGGTTCCAACGTCCGCGCTCACGGCTGTTTCAGCGGTTCGCAGTCGCGGCTAACACTGAAGTGGGTCAATCCCTGATCACCCCCTAGTCGTGGGGCCCGGCGGCAGCTCAGTTGGGCAGAGCGCCGGCAGGGCCCGCCCACCCCCAGCCCGTCAAGGGACGCGGGGGAGGGTGCGACCGGAGGCCGCCGGTTCAATTCCGGCCCGCCGGGCCCCACCCCACAGCGCGAGAGGAGACACCCGTGGTGGACCCCATCCGAGTCCACGGGTATGAGTCCGAGGCGAAACGGCACCACGACAATGCCAAACGTGCCGCCACCTACGCGTCCCAGCACCTGACCCGTCTGCTAGCCGCGCTGGAACAGCCGCCGACGGCGGGGGCGCTCACCTATGACGCGCGCTGCGCCGCGGCACTCGCCGCTGAGGCGTCGGGGTCGACGCAGGCGTACATGGCGTTGTTCGACGTCCGGTTCCTGGTAGAGGATGAGGACAACACCGATGGATGACACCAGCCCACTCGCCCGCGCCGCCGAGCTCCGCGCCGTCCTCAACGCCCCACCTGACGTGCTCCGCACCGCCGCTGAACGTCTCGCTGACGCGGTGGAGGGTGAGGAGGACCTCGCGTGGAACGAGGCGTTCGACGCCCAGCTCGGTGTGTGCCGCGAGGTCGGCGCCGTCCTTGACAAGGCGTGCTCGGGCCGCGGTGACCGCTACGCGGCCGCCCTGATCTCCTATGTGCTGGAAGGCCTCGCGGAGCGGCAGCGCGCCCACATGCACTTGCCGTCGAGCCTCACCGACGCGGAGGCGCGTGCCCGGCTCGTGGCCCAGCCGGAAACCGCGCGGGCGGTGGACGCGTTCCTCGACGACCCCAGCAGCGGCGTCCGCCGTGAGCGCCCAATAATCAGGGAGGGCAGATTGAACCCTGGCGAGACACCATGATGCGCCGCTACCTGTGCGGCACCCCCGGCCCCCGCCGGCGTGGCCAGGTGGGCCGCCGCCCCCAGGATGAGGTGCCCTACGCCAAGACGACCGTGCGGATCCTCGGTGAGGCTCAGATCGAGACGTTCGAAGCCATGTGCTTCCTCGAGCATCGCCGCCCGCATGAGCTCGCCGCTGACATCGTCTTGGAGACGATCCGCGCCGGGCAGGAAAACCACCAGGTGCAGGACCTCGTCGCCGCGCTGCGCCGCTCCAGGCGTCACCTGCGGTCGGTGCAGCCCGGCTCCGGCGCTGGTGAGGTGGCCCGGCGGGCCCACGGCATCGGCGACCCCGAATGATCGTCCTCGCGGCGGTGTGCGTTGCCGCGGTGGCCGCTGGTGTGGCCGTGTGGCTGCGGGTGCGCGCACGCCGCCGCCAAGCCGGGGGGCGCCGGTGACCGACCAGAACGCCGCGTATGGCCTGGTGCTGCCGTTTGACAGCGATGACCCCGAGTTCACACGGGGTGTTCAGATCGGCATGGTGTGGGAGCGCGTCAGCCAAGCGGGCCGCGTGGACGGGCAACTGGGTGTACGCGCGGAACGCGGAGATGGTGATGCGGATCGCTGAGGTCCGTGATCTTCACTTCACGGCCGAGTCGGCTGGAGAGGACTGGGTGATCGTGAGTCTTTGGCCAAAGGGAAGCGACGGTGCCTGACCTTCAGGGCCACCGGACGATGATTGACCAGCAACCTGTTTCTACATAGACTGGGATCACTACTCCAACCACCACACCGGAGGACCACCCGTGGACCATCCGCAACTGGCCACCTGCTCCTACACCGGCTACCAGCCTGAGATGGGCACCCCCGGTGCGTATCAGCCGGGAGCGGCGGACCGGGCAGCCGGCCCCGGAACTCGGAGACGGCAAATGAAGCTATCGCGGCCCCTGACGTGCGTTGTTAGACGCACTCGTGGGAGCCGGCGATGATAAAGCCCTCGGTGGGCGTGGGTGTGTCCGGCGGTCGATGGCGTAGCCTCCCGCTAGGGCAACCTTCGTGGTGGTTGGTCTCACGCCCACCGAGGTTGTCCCCGGCAGCGGCCAGGCGCGCACCGCATCCCAGACTCGGGGCGCCGCTGCCGGAAAGGCCCGTGGCGGGTCTGACACTCGAATCCGCCCCCACGTCGAGGCCCTGGTGGGCCGCAGTAGGGGATCAGCGGTGAATGATCGGCGTGGAACGCAGTCCCCAGGCTCACCGGGGCCACGCAGACTCGGGGTGCGTGAGCGCCCGCCACGGGCCACCCAGGATGAGCCGCTGATCGGTGACCGCACCTGCCGGAACTGCGGGGAGACGTTGTTCACGCATTGCCGGATCCATCTCGTTCCCTGCTGTCCCGGGACGTGCAAGGGCATGACGGCGGTCCACCGGATGCTCGCCGCGATCGAGTACACATGCCAGCTCCTCGACGTGGTGGACCAGTTCACTGATGAGGTCACGGCGACCCTGATCACGGATGTGATCTACGGCAAGGTCACAATCAGTGGCGCGGCTGACGCTGAGACGCGTCAGCGTGCGGCTGTCGAGGCAGCGCGGGAGACGCTGGGCATGTTCCCATTCGTTCCCGTGCCGCCGCGGGTGGGTGACGGGCCGTGAGCCAGGATCGCCGGCTGGCACCGGACGAGGTCGCGCCAGCGGGACATCTCACCATCAGGGTCGGCGGCGTGGATGGCGACACCAAGATGGAACTCGCGCCTCCGGACGCCTTCTGGCCACGTATCGACCTGGTGTGCGTATCACCCACCGGGGTGACCGTGATCCCCGGCACGCCTGGGCGGCCGCCGTTGAGGCCCGCGGATCCGGTGGGTTTGCGCCCGGTCGCGCTGGTTCATGTCCTGCCGGGGATGCTGGCGGTCCGCGAGGCCAGCATCACACGGCTTCCCGGCCCCGGCCTGGCGGAGTTCCTGTCGGCCCGTTTGGACGAGGATTGGGTATCGCCGACGCCGGGGCGGCGTGCCTTGGATGACCTCCGGTTCGGGCTCAGGGGCTACGACCGGTACGAGGAGCATCTGTCGAGCCGGATCGAGGATGGCCTGGACGCTCAGACCACGGTGTGGGAGACGCGGGTCCGCCGTGAGGTGGCGGCGAAGCGGGTGATCCTGGCGCAGCACACGCCAGACGAGTACGGCTGCCAGGTCTGCGAGGGCGACACGGTCTGCCCGCTGCTCCATCTCGCGGCTGTTTACGCCGATCATCCTGATTACCGCGCGGAGTGGAAGCCGTGACCGATCCGCTGCTGGTCTTCCTGAACGCCCGGCTCAATGAGGACGAGCGGATCGCATTGGCCGCCTCCGGTGAGTGGGGCAGAGAGGCTCAGGTCGCTGAGCATTGGCGATGGGTGGACTCGGCCAGTGGGAAGCCCGTGGACGTGGGGCAGGCCATCGCGGCGAATGAGGAAATGCTAGATAGCGCGGCACCCGTGGCGCTGCGAAGCGCTGAAACCTATCCGACTGCCTTCGTGGGCCCACTGCCACATTTCGTGATCAACGCCGAAGAAATCTCTCCGCTGGTAGCCAGGCATGTAGCGCGCCATGACCCAGCCCGCGTGCTGCGTGAGGTCGCGGCGAAGCGGAAGATCATTAACGAGCACGCCGCCGTTACGCGCCTGGCCGAGAGCTCACCGAACAGGAACTTGGCTTCCTCGGCTGGTACCGGCAGCAGGTGCTCAGGACCCTCGCCACCGCCTGGAGTGATCATCCCGAGTACCGCCCGGACTGGAAGCCGGAGTGGCCGCTGTGAATCTCACTGACCTGTATGACGCCGCCGACATTGAGGTGTTCCTCGTCGACGGGCCGCAGGCTGGCCGTGTGATCCGGGTCCGTGAGGACCGCCGGGACATCATGGTCCCTGACGAGCGGGTGGTGACCCTGGCTTCCGCCGCGCTGGCTATGACGTCGGCTCATCTCGCCCCGGAACTCCGGACGTTCCTGTACCGGTGGAACGGCCGTATCGGCGACGACGGCCTCCGCGAGTTCTGCTACGCGGGCGGTGCCCAATGACGGCCCTGGACCTCGCCCGCGAGCACATGGCCCGGACCGGTCTGGATGGGTACACGTTAGGCGTGCTGATGGAGTGCCAGCCGTCGTGCTGGACGACGGTGTTCTGCGCCACCTGCGGGCGGAAGAAAAACCGCCTCGGCCGCGATGAGGGCCTCTACGGCCAGTCCAACTGCGACCAGGACTGTGCCGGCTACATGGACGCGCCGAAGCCCCCGCATCTGTTCGGCCCCACCGATGACTGCCGCGAGTACACCGACCTGCTGTACTACCTCCATTCCCGGCAGCGGGCGTGCGCGTGGTGCGGTGCTGACATCACCGCTGAGGGCGCCGCCCAGCCGGTCGACGATGACGACCTGGAAGCCGCGGACGGCGAGTGGGAGTGCGCTGATGAGGCGGCGTGCAAGGCGCGTTTGTCGGAAATGGCTGACATGGTTTTGTGGCGGCCGGTGGTGTGGGCTGATGGTCGCCGCACCCAGGACGTGACGGTGAAAGGCGGGCTGCTGTGAAGCTGACGCTGGTGACGTACCACCACGTGCCCACCGCCGGCTATGACCGCTTCGAGTATTCGGCGGCCAGGGAACCAGGTGACAACTGGCCGCTGATCGACCCGGACGGCGCTGGCCTGGACCCGGTGGCGGCGGAGTTCGCCCTCGTGCGCTATCCCGCTGACGGTGGCCGGCTGGTGTGGGAACGGGGCGCGCGGGTCACCGGCTCCGATGAGCGGATGGTCCGGGTAGCTGACGACGGTGACACCCCGGTGTGGCTGGTGGAGGCTCTCGTCGCGGCCCAGCGTGACGCCCGAGCGCAGCCGGTCCCTGGCGGCCCGCCGTCGCCGGAGGTGGTCGTGGCGGCGATCCGTGAGTGTGTCGCGGTGGTCCGCCCGGGCCAGGTCCTCGTCGTCCGCCTCCCCTGGGACACCACACCCGACGCTCACGCCCACTACGTGGAGCGGCTGTCGTCGGCTTGCATGGATACGGGTGTGCGGGCCATGGTGATCCTCGCCGACGAGCTCGCCGTCGCCCAGCCCGCCTGGGAGTTTCCCGGCGAGCCCGTGGCCACGCGCCGGGCGCCGGTGGAACTGGCGGAGCCCATCCCAGTGGGGATGCCCGCGCATGATCCGGAAGTGGGAAAGGTTCTCCGCGCCGCGTACAGAGCGGCCAGCCCTATCACCGCGGCGTCGTCTTGGTGGGTGATGAGCCGCGCCTGGTATGAGCGGGTCGCCGCGTGGAGCGGCTACACCGCCGGGCAGCCCCATGAGGGCGACCTGCTCATGGGGCTGCCCGTTCAGGTCACTGACACTGACCTGACCGACGACGGGGAACCCCGGATCATCGTGCCCACCCCGCCGCCGGTGCCGTGATCATGCGGACCGGCGGTCAACGCGTACCTGTGTGAACAGCCCGATTGAGGGAGGAACGATGGCAGCTACCGAACCCGACAGCGACGGCCTGACCGAGGTGAAGGCGCAGCGTCTCGACACCGACGACCCCGACGCTGACCGGGCGCTGTCGCTGAGCGTGGACAGCGCCGGCGGCTACGCCGTACCCAAGCAACTCGACGGCACCAAGCCGAAGCGGAAGCCTTCGAAGTGACATCGGTGGAACCAGCGAGCCCACCGGCGCTGGCTGGCGCTGATGTCATCACCGGCGCTGTCGTCCCCACCGGTGGTCCGGCCGCTGTCGTGGATGAGCTGCCACTGTCGGCGCGGATCATCCTTGGCGCCCTCGCTGTCCTCTACGACGAGTGGACCACCGAGTCAGCTCACCGGCAGCAGGCCGCGTCCACGGCGGCTCCGTTGGGCCCGAAGCAGATGATCCTGGGCGCGGAGGCGTCGGTGATGCTCGCCTGCGCCGACCAGCTGCGGGGCCTGGCGGCGACGTTCGCTGACATCCCACCCGCCGCGTGGAAAGGACCAACCGCATGACGACAGCCCGGGCTTATGTGGACACGGAGACAACGTCTCTCAGAGCCGACCGGCGGGCGTGGGAGATCGCGGTCGTCCTCGACGACCCCGCAGTGCATGGGGTGGTGGAGAAGTCCTGGTTCGTTCTCCTCGAAGACCTCGACCTCGGCAACGCCGACCTGATGTCGCTGAAGATCGGCCGGTTCTTCGAACGCCACCCGGAGCACAGCAACCGCTATCCCCACGGCGTCCGGGTGGGCGGGGAGAAACACGTCCTGGCCGAGGTTGAGGCGATGACCCGCGGCGCCCACATCATCGGCGGTGTCCCCGGATTCGACGCCGACGTCCTCGGTGCCCGGATGCGGGCCCGGGGTATCTGTCCGTCGTGGCATTACCACCTGATCGACTTCGAAACTCTCATCGTCGGCTACGTGCGGGGCCGCGGTGAGCCGGTTCCGGAGTTGCCGTGGAAGTCGGATGACCTGTCGCGGCTGATCGGTGTCGAGCCGCCGGGTGATGATGAGCGGCATACGGCGCTGGGTGACGCAAGGTGGGCCCGGCGCGTCTGGGAGAAGGTCATGGGGTGAACCTGATGCCGCATCCGGGGCCCGACGTCGCGCGGGCCGCCGCCGCTGCAGGAGAGGAGCGTGAGGATGGCTAAGCCGTGTTCGTCGTGCCGGAAACTGGTGGACTGGGCGGTCACCCCGGCGGGCAAACCCATGCCAGTCGACGCGGACTCAATGGACCAGCCCAGCGGGAACCTCGCGGTGAAATGCGTGGGCGGGCGGCTGCGGTGCCGGGTCCTCAAGGCTGGCGAGTCGCCGGACCCGGATGAGCACCGGGGCATGGCGCACTGGGCCACCTGTGAGCATGCCGACTCGCACCGGAAGGGACGCTGAGCGATGCCAGGCACCACACAAGAGTCGTGGACGGTGCCCGCGCCGGAGCCGCCGTACTGGTGGGGTGAGCCCTGGCCCTCCTACATCTGCTACGGCGAAGACGGGCGCCTCCGCGAGGAAGCCCACGCCGCGTTCCCCACACCGGACCGAACGTGCCTGTTCTGCGGGGAGGGATTCAAGCCGGACGACAGCGGCGAAATCATGCCGTGCCTGCTGCCCGCCCGGCAGCCGATGGAGTACGTCCACAAGGAATGCGTGCTGCGTCGGGTGGTCGGCTGCCTCGCGCATCTGGAGGGGCGCTGTTCCTGCGCTGGGGGCCACGACCACGACGACCCCGCGATGACCGCGCGGCAGGAAGCGGTGGCGGTGTGGGAATGGGCGCGCGCCCACGGAACGGAGCGATGACAGGTGACGGATCTCCGGTGGGCCGCTGAACGGGCCCTGCGGTACATCCACGACAACAAGCCCAGCGAAGACCTGGAACACGACCTCACGGAAGCCCTGGCCGCGACGGGCGACGCTGACCGGCCGGTTCAGGGCACACGGTACTGGACACTCATCGCGGCGCCGCTGCTTGAGGCCTGGGACTCTGACAGGCTCCCGGTGGGGTTCCGGCTCCTGAACGTGTCCCCGCTCATCCCTGGCACGCTCACCCACGTGGCCCTGGTCGAGGACGCCCTGGCGCCCCCGGACCGGGAGGGGTGCCTGGTGACACCGCATTTCACGCGGGTCGACGGTGGTGAGGTGTTCATCAGCGCATGGCCCGTGACCGCCCCCGCCGTCGCTGTTCCCTGATTGACACACCAACCTTTTCTACATAAGATTGGGGTATCAACCACCACACATTCCCGGGAGGTCCATTCCAGATGGACGGAAACAACCCCGCTCACCGGCTCATCGTCAAGGCCGCGCTCCGCTACTCCAACTCCGCCGTCCCCATCTCCACACGGTCGGTTCAGCTCATCGCGTACTCCGAAGTCGCCGCGGACATCCTCGGCCTGTGCCTCGCGCCCGAAGGGTTCCGCGCCGCGATCATCGCCGCCCTCGGCGACACGCCGCTGGACATCTCACCTGGCGCCACACGCGAGTCCGCGGGCGGCCAGCGTGAGGAGTGGGCTGTCACGGTCGTCCGTGACGTGCTCGCCAGGCTGGCGTGATGAACGCCGCGACAGTGGACCTCGACGAACTGGCCGATCAGATCACGGCCGCTGTCCTCGCCCACGCCGGGGAACCGCTCACCGCGGCGCGGGTGGGGCAGCTGGGTGCCCGTCTCGCGGTCAGCCCGTATCTCGGGCCCGTCCCAGAAACAACTTTCGCAGGGAAGGGATGATGAGTTCATGAACCAGTCAACGCCTCAAGTGGGTGACACGGTGATCGCCGTGCTGTCTCCGAGGCTGATGCTCGTGGTTGACGCGTCGGGGACGCCGGTGCTGATCGCTGGGTGTGGTTTGCACGCCGCGCGGGGTGAGACCCACGGTCACCGGTTCACTATCACGGACGTGGGCCGGGCGGCGGAGGCGTTCGCTGACTGCCGGACGGCGGCGTCGGTGAGCGCGGAGACGCGTGCGTCGGTGTACGGGGCGCCGGTGGCGGAGGTGAAGGTCTGATGGGCAACCCGAACGAGCACCTGATCGACGCACGCGCGGCGTCCCGCACCCTGTTTCAGGTGATCAAGGGGGCGCCGTCGGAGCCACCCACCATGGAGAGGATGACGGCCGTGGCGACGGCTCTCGCTGAGGTGGGGGCGGTCCTCGCGTCGAACTTCAACGAGCTGGACGCGCATGTGTCGGCGGGTGGGTATCTTCCCGCGGACTGGGATCGTGTCTCGACGATGCTGCCGCCCAGGGATGAACTGACTGCGGTCCTGAGCGAGCTCAACAATAAGCCGGAGGCGCTGTCTGGGCCGCTCAGCGAACTGGCTGAGGGGATTCTGGAACGTCTCGCTGAACGGCTCACTGTCACTGGTCGCGGCGAGGCGGCGGTGTCGTTGCCGTCGGTGGATGATCTGGCGTCGGTCCTGTCCGCTTTGACTGACTGCGGGATGGTGCCGGAACTGGACTTGTATGAGTTCGCCGCGGCGATGCTCGACGGGTTGCGCGCCGGGAACCAGCCCGTGCCGGCGCGGAAACCCACGATGGTGGTGCCGTCGGTGGAGGGTCTGATGGCGGTCCTCGCTGAGGCACAAGCCAAGACGGATGACCCGGTGAACGGTCGTGACCCGCTCAGATATGCGGCGGCGGTCCTGGCTGGGCTGCGTGGTGCCGCGTGAAGGTCACCGATGAGGTGCTGGGGATCTTGGGCCGCTCCACCACCGACGGCCCACGCCTGCACCTGCCGGAGCAACTGGAACGTGACGTGTACAGGCGGGTGAACCAGGCCATCACCGCCGCCGGCGGCAAGTGGAACCGCGGCGCGGGAGCGCACCTGTTCGACGGTGTGGACGCCGCTGACGCGATCGAGTCGCTGATGCTCACCGGTGAGATCACCACTCCGCAGGAGGTGGGGTGGTTCCCCACACCGGAGCCCGTCGTCGCGAAACTCATCGCGGCCGCTGATGGCATCTTCCCGCGGATGAACGTCCTCGAGCCTTCCGCCGGGACGGGCGCGATCGCGTCGCGGATGGCGGACCTGGGCGCCGCGGTGGATTGTGTCGAGCTCGACGGGAAACGCGCCCGGGCCCTCGCCGAGTGCGGCCGGTACCGGTTCGTCGGCGCCGGGGACTTCCTCGACATCACCCCGACGCCGTTTTACGCGCGGGTCGTGATGAACCCGCCGTTCGCCGCCAGGGCTGACGTGAGGCATGTCAGCCACGCGCTGGAGTTCCTCGCCCCCGGCGGCCGGCTGGTGTCCGTCATGGCCCTCGGCGTGGAGTTCCGGCAGGACAAACTCACCACCGGTTTCCGCGACCTGGTCGCAGGGCGCGGCGGTGAGTTTGAGCGGCTGCCGGACGCGGCGTTCAAGGAATCCGGCACGATGATCAGCACCGTGATGGTGACGATCCCCAACTGAAAGCCCAGCCACCACGAAAGGAACCACCACATGAAGATCACGGTTTCCGTCCGGGAACTCACCCAGGCGCTCACCTGGGTGAAGCAGGCCGTGTCGAGCCGGCCCGCGCTGCCTGTCCTCGCCGGCGTGCGGCTCACCGTCCACGGCCCCCGCCTCACGATCGCGGCGACCGACTATGACGTGTCCGCCTCCGACATCCTCGACGCCGCCGAGGGCCCGGTGTCACGGGGTGAGACGCTGGTGGGTCACGCGTCCCTGACACGGGCGCTGAAGCCCATGCCGGCGGGTGGCCTGGTGGAGATCACCGCCACGAAGACAGCCATCACCTTGCGCGGCGGCGGTGTTGAGGCCAACTTGACACCGCTCGACGTCACTGAGTACCCCCAGTTGCCTGAGTTGCCGCCGGTCGTGGGGCAGGCTGACGGTGAGGCGCTGCACCGGTCGGTGGAACGGGTCGCGCGGTGCGCGTCAACCGACGACACCCTCCCCGCGATCTGCTGCGTCTCACTCGAGCCGGACGTCACCCAGCTGGTCGTGGCCGCCACCGACCGGTACCGTCTCGCCGTTGATGAGGTTCCCTGGACGCTGGCCGGCGGCTCCGTGGAACGGCTCCTCATCCCGGCGCGCCCCCTGGTGAAGGCGCTCCACGGCCTGGCGCAGCACCTGGTGTCCATCCACGCCTCAGACACCCTGGTGGGGTTCCAGGGCGGGTGGCGGAAAGTGACGATGCGCCGCCAGATGGGCGAGTTCATCTCGTGGCGGCCGCTCATGCGCCCGGCTGCCCAGGATGAGGTGTCGGCCGTCGCGGAAGCCGCCGGGCTGCGGGAAGCGGTCGTTGGTGCTCTCGCCGCCGCCGACACCAAGAGCCCCATGCTGACACTGGGGCTCGCCGACGGCGGCCTGGAGGTGTGCGCGGTCAGCGCCGGCCAGGACAAGCCACTGACCCGCCAGCTCGTCACCGCCGCTCATCAGGGCGGCCCCGCGGTGACGCGGTACAACATCCGCTACCTCGATGATCTCCTGCGCGGTTTCGCCGGGATCGTCCGGCTCGACCTCGCGGGCAAGACCGATGATGAGCCGCCGCGGTGCCGGAAGACGATGCTGGTGTCCGACGCCGAGGGCGTGGACCCGTTCCGGTGCCTGCTCATGCCAATCGGCCCAGGGGAAGGCAAATAACGCCATTTCTGCACCACTTGCGGACCCCGTCTTTTCTACATAAGATGGGGGTGTCCAACCACCACCACGAAGGGGGATCATCCCTCATGAATGAAACCCACACGGCGGCCCGCCATGGCTGACACCTGGACAGTCGTCGCCGCCCACGGCGACGAGGCGCACCGTGGCTGACGCGTTCGGGTTCGACGAGGCGAAGGCGCGGGAGTGGCTGGCCCGCGGCCGCGCCCAGAACGAAAACCCCACCGACCTGGCCGACGTCGACTACGACGACTCCATCCCCGAAGTCGCGGTCACATGGCAGCCCCGCGACGATGAGTACGGCGCTGAGACCGCCGCCCTCGCTGACGCCGCGGTGGAGGGTGAGATCATCACCTGCCCGCCTGGCGCGTCGCTGATCGTGGACTATGGCCGCGACCAGGACGAGGCGGGGTTCCGGGTCATGGTGCGGCTCCGTGACCTAAAGCCTGAGATGCTCCTCGCCGGCCCGTACGAGACGGTGACGTGGGTGTACCCACCCGTGGAGTATGAGGGTTTCCGGATGCCGGAAGACGGCACGGGCCTGTGCGGTGACGACGCCGCGGTCGTGCTCCTGGCTGGGATGGTGAACACGGCGAACGAACTCCTCACCGGGTGGCACAAGCACACGTCCGGGCTGCGGGAACTCGCGGCCGCGACAAGAGACCTGGACGCGCGGTACGGCGGTTCCTGGCCGGGTGCTGAACTGGTCCCCATCGTGGGGGACATCCTCACCAGGGCGGGGCTGATCAGCGAGGGGGACCACGATGCCTGACGCCGACGTGTGGGTGCCGGGCACCGAGCCGGTGCCCGGATGGTGGAGCACCGGTGTCCCATGCGCCGCGCTCCGCTGCGGCTACGCCAACCCCCATGTCCACCGCGAGTTCCCGGCTGAGGTGCCGCTGGCCAAGTCGGGCGAGGTGTCCCAGTGAACCCGTACACGCTGGGGCGGGTCGTGTTCGACTGCCACGACGCCGGCGCTATCCACCTCCGCTGCCGGTGGTGCGGCGCGCGGGAACGGTTCCTGGGTACACCCACCGACGCGCCGGAATACTGGCCGGACAAGGTCTCCGCCGCCGGCGTGGTCGCGTGGATCATTGAGCATGTCAAGGCGTGCCCCCGCAAGGCACTCCCGGCGTGCCCGGTGTGTTATGGCACGGGCATGGTCGAGGCTGACCCGCCGTCGTGCACCTGCGGCACCAGCCAGCCCGGCTACCCACATGAGCGGTACTGCGGCGCGGAACCATGCCCACGTGGCTGCCCTGTTCAAGCGGAGGAAACCCATGCCTGAGATCCGCACCTACACCGTGCTCGCGGAGGTCGCGGTCGAAGTGACCGCCAGCGACGTTCCCGGCGCGCTCACCGAGGCGGTGGGTCTGCTGTCGGCTGTGCGGGCCGTCCCCGGCGCGCGGATCGTGGCCGCTGACGTCCACGAGAATCGTGTCCTCGGGCAGCGCCCATGAGCGCCGGCCTGGTCGCGATCGGCCCCTGCTACCTGTGCGGGCGGCCGTTCCCCTTCAACCCTGACTTGGTGCCGTCGCTGCGTGTTGACCCGGCGACGAACACCCCGCCCGATGTTGGTGACCATCCGGGTGGCCTGGAAGCGGCCACGGCCCGGTCGGTGGCCCGCCCCCTGTGTGAACCATGCGTGGGGCGGGCCAACAAGACCCGCGCCCGCATGGGATTGCCGCCCATCGAGGTGCTCGCCAGCGCGTACCAGGCGCAGGAGCAGACATGAGCGCCGTGTGGGCGGGGTTCGTCCTGGCGGCGTTCGCGTGCGCGATCCTCGCCCAGTGGCTCCGCGCCGCCTACCCCCTAGCCTGCCTGCTGTGGGTGGCCCGGTACGCCATGATCGGGCTGATCCTGATAAACGGGAGAACCACGTGAGCATGACGGAGATCCGTGTCCGTGCCGGCGCGGCCCCCGGTGAAGCGTTCCACCCGCTCGCGTTCGCCAGCGCGGTCGGGGAAACCATGCCGTTCCATGTCGGCCCCATCGTCTTGGGCCAGGCGCGCATCACCGCGGCGGCCGTCAGCGATGACGGCGCCTACGTGGACATCACCTACCAGATCGAGGGCGACCGCACCGACGCCTACGAGCGGCTTCAGGCCGCGGAGGCACACGTCCGCGACGACCACAAGATCCTGAAGCGACTGTGGGGACTGCATCAGCCGGTGAGTTCCGCGAGGCGCCTGTGTGATGAGTGCCTGTCACCGAAGCCGTGCCTGACCAGCCGGATCCTCACCGGGGAGGAACCATGCTGATCCTGACCGTCGTCGGTGGCGCCTGTGTAGGTGTCGGCGTGGCAGCGTTGGCCGCCGCCGCATACCGGCGCCCGCATCGTGCTGTGCCTTATCCCTTGGTGGTGGCGGGGCTGATCGCGGTGTGCGGTGGCTGCTGGCTGCTGTTTCTCGCGGGAGGTGCTCGGTGATTCTCCTCGGCGCTGGGCTGGTTGCCGCGGCTTGCCTGGTGGTGGTTTCAATGGTGGTGCTGGCAGGCTGGCCGCCACGTCACCGCTGGACGGTGGGGCTGCTGCTGGTCGCCGCTGACCTGGGTGCTGTGGCGCTCATGGTCGCTGGTGTGGCCCAGGTGCGACCATGAAACTGACCGTCGGCCCCGGTGAGGGACAGCCGTCGACACGGTGTGACTCGGCGGTGATCCCCTGGCCACCCACTTTGAACGCCACCCCCCTCAGCCACGGCGGGATCGCCTCATGCCTGCGTGGTGTCGCTGAACACCTCGCCGAAACCGAGGGTGAGCGTCTCCACCACGCCGAGTCGGTGATCACCAGCGACCCCGCTGACGTGCCACGTCTCGTCGTGTGCGACACCTGCCCACCGTGCAAGACGAGCGTCGCGGAAGCTGTCAGCTACCTGCGGGGCACACCCGGCCGGGAGGTCGCCGTGTTAACCCTGTGGTGGGTCAGCAGGGACCGCCGCTCCGGGCCGACACGGCCAGGCGGCAAAACGTGGAAGGTGCGGTAAGTGAGCCAGCATTTCCAGGTCACGGTGGTGGTGTCCCGCCCGGAGGGGCACGCGCTGATGATGTTCGGCGTGTCCGCCCGCGACGACACCGACGCCACCGTCCAAGCTGGCCACGTGATCCGCCGCCTCCGCCACCGTGGGCCGCACGCGATGGTGCGGCTCACGTCACCCAGGAAACGCCGCAGGGAAACCACCGCCCGCCGGACCGCGGACGGTGAGGGAGGAGAAACCTGATGGGTAGCATCGACCCAGACCCGGAAGCGACCGCGGCGATGAACGCCGCCGCTGGGCTCCCACTGTTCACCGGCCGCCGGCACACCAAACCAGGCACCACCGACCAGTGCAACTACGACGCCGCTCTGTACCGCGGCGCCTGGTCTTGTGACAGATGCGGCTACGCCGCCACCGCCGACGGGGAAAGGACCATGCGCCGCCTCACCGACCGTGAGATAGCGATCATCTGCCATTACAACGCGCAGGGCTATCAGGACGTCCTCGGCCAGCCCGCCCCGGCGCCGTCATGGCACACGTTCCCGGAGGAACGCCGCGCGATGGTCGAACGTCAGGTCGCCCGCGCGAAACGCGGCTACAGCCCACGCGAGCTGTTCGAGTCGTGGCGGGCCGAGATGGTGGAACTCGGATGGGTGTGGGGGCCGGTGAAAGACCCGGACGCGAAACCGCCGACGCATCCGAACCTGGTCGACTGGGACCAGCTGCCCTTGTGGGAGCAGAACAAGGACTCGGCGTTCCAGCAGGCAGTCCTGAACTACGCCCTCATGTGGGTGCCCGGAACAGCGGAGGCGGCCGCGTGAGACGCCGGCTGAACCGCGCTGAGCGGCGTGTCCTCGCCCAGCTGCACCGCGCGGCCCTGGCGATGTTCGCCACCCAGATCGGCGACGCCGCCAGCCTCGGCGCGGCGCGCCTGTACCCCGCGCTGGACCACCTCGCCAAAGCTGGGCTGATCCACCGTGACCGCCGCGTGAGCCCCAGCGGCGCGATCCTCCCCGCGTACATCCTCACCGGTGAGGGCCACGCCACGCTGACAGCCACGCGGCCACGGTGGCGCCGTGGGTAGGGCGTCGAGGGCGAAACGCGCCGCCCGCTCCGAACGCCACGCGGCGGAAGACGCCAACAGGCGCGAACTCGCCACCCGCCACGCCTCCCCCGAATACGCGGCCATGATCGCGGTGAGAACGACGGACCGGTCCCAGGCCGTCATGACAGCCGGCCTTCCTGGGCAGGAGGAACGGCTGCGCCGCGCCCACTGGGAACCCCGCGTCCCCGGCGATGATGGCCTCGGAACCTGGGATCAGCCCACCCGCGGCATCCGCCTCATGCATTCGGTCAGTGAGGAAGACGACGGCGAGGTGTGGGCGCACCTGTCCGTGAGTCTCCGCACCTGGACGCTGCCGGAATGGCGGCAGCTGAAAGAAGCCCAGTGGCTGTGCTACCCCGACCACGCCGGGATCGTCGTCGTCGCCCCCAAAGATGAGCATGTGAACGTCGCGGAGGTGCTGCACGTGTGGACGAAACTCACCGGGCCCCCGGTGCTGCCTGACTTCCGCAAACTGGGGCAGGTATGAGATGGCCCGCCGGGTTGACTCCGGGGACGAAGTGAACCGCCCCGAGGCGTGGTCGGAGGTGAACATCCTCCCCGTCTCAGCCGGCGACCCGATGGCGCTGCTCACCACCGTCATCGACCCCCTCGTCCACGGCGTCCTCCGTGAGGGCATGGACTTGTGGCATTTCTTCTGGGAACCGGAACTTCGGTTCCGCGCCAGGTGGCGGCCCATGTGGGCTGACCCGGCGGCGAAGTCGGGTGGGACGCAGCGGCTCCTCGCTTACCTCACTGACTGCCGGCGCCGGGGTTTGCTGCGGTCGTTCACCGAAGCCCCCTATGAGGGTGAGGCGGCCTCGGGTCACACGGGTGGCTACGGCCCGGAGGTGTGGGAGCTCGTCGCGGCGGACTGGATGAGTGGCTGCGAACTCGCTTTGGCCCTGATCCGCCACCACGCCGCTGGTGATCTCACACAGAGCATGTACTTCCACTGGGCCCGCCGGGCGCACCTGTTCACCAACCAGATCATCGGCCCCGAGATTTCGTGGATGGCGCACCTGGCCCGCCAGTACATGCGTGACCGGTGGGAGGGGCGCATGCCCGACTGGGAAGGCACCGCCGCGGATTTCGCCGATGGAAAGTACCACGCCGTCGAAGTCGCCGCCGTCCCGAACCACCTCCGCCGGCTGCTCGACGGTGCCACATGATGGCGTGGACGGCGTCAGCGCTCGGCGGCTGGTGGGGTGTCACCGGTGTCATGGCCATCCAGCTGCTCGTGGTGCTGCTGTTCACCGGCACCGGGATCGTCTCCTACGTCGCCGGGCACCTGCCGGTGCGCCAGCGGCCGCCGGCGATGACGCAGGCCCGCCAGTCCGGCGGCGTCAGGATCGCGCCGGGCGGCCAGGTCACGTTCGTCAACTGCCACTTCCACAGCGGCGGAGTCATCGAAGGCATGCACGCGTTCGCCCGCGCGTCCCAGGCCGCGTCGGTGACGATGGGCTGCGCCCACCCCGCCAAGGTCGCCGTCGAGTCGATCGTCACCGGTGAGCTCCTGGCCCACTGGTGCCCCGCGTGTGAGACGACGCTCTACGCCCCGTGACTCCTACGATGCGGTTATGAGCGACCGCTCCCCGCACGTGTACCACCATCACCCGTGGGTTCATCAGCGCCGCGACTCGGGCCCCGTGCGCGTCGCTGACCAGCTCCCCGAAGGCAACGTGATCCAGCGGTTCAACACCGCGTTCGCCCTGGTCATCACCAAAGCGGTTGGCAGCATGTGGTGCGCGTACGTGTTCGCGGCGTTCGACCTGATCAGCTTGCCAGCAGCGATCAAAGGCGGCGCCGCGACCATCGTCGCGTGGGTGGCGCAGACCTTCCTCCAGCTGGTCCTGCTGTCGATCATCATGGTGGGGCAGAACGTCGCCGCGAAAGCCGCCGACAAACAAGCCCTCGCCACTTACAACGACGGCGAGGCGGCACTCCACGAAATCCTCGCCGCGCAGGCGCACCTCCTCGCCCAGGATGAACTGATCCGGGAGACGCAGACGGTGATCCTCGCCGCGGTCAGCCGCGCCGCGGCGCCTCCCACTCCCCCGGCTGGCGGTGCCATGCCCGCCGCCCCAGCGCCTGACCTGCCGTGAGTGTCCGGTCGCGGATCCACGCCCGCGCCCACGTCCACGGTCTCCAGGGCCACGCGCGGGTCAGCCGGCAGCGCCGCGCCGCCTTGTACATGGCGGTGTTCTCCGCTGTCCGGACTGTCGTGTGGGTTCTCGCGATGCTTCTCGTCGCCGCCTACTACAGCGGCCTGCGCGGCGCGTTCCTGCATTCGTTCATTCACCTGTCGAGTTCGGTGCTGTGGGTGGCGCTGATCTCCTACTACTGCAACGCCTCAACGGACGCCGCGAACCTCGCCGCGTCGATCAGCGCCCTGTTCGCCGCTGATTCCCACCATGACGCTGAGGCGGCCCGCCGCGCTGTTGACACTGATTTCGGCCAGCTTGAGGGTGACATCGCCCGTTTGGCGGATCTTCAGCCGGGGCCGGAGGCGCGTGAGCTCGCCGCGTCGATCCGCGCGAAACTCACCGCGGCATGACCGCGCGCCAGCGCCGGGAGTCACGCGGCAACACCGTTGCCCGGGGCTATGGCGCCGCGCATCAGGCTCTGCGGAAGCGCGTCGCCGCTGACGTCGAAGCCGGGATCGCGTTCTGCACGGCTCCTGAATGTGTCGTCCGGGCGGGCCGCTGGATCCCCCCGGGGTCGCCGTTTGACCTGGGGCACCTGCCTGACAGGTCGGGGTACGCGGGCCCGCAGCATCCCGTGTGTAACCGGCGCGACGGCGGCAAGCGCGGGAATCCGCCGGGGATCGACCCGAAGACCCGGCGTAAGAGCCGCCCGGTGAAGGTGTGGCGGCGTCAGCGGTGGCAGCCAACCCAGCCGTGGTGACGGGGTTACGCTGACCAGGTGGTTACGCCATACACGTCGGGTCAGACGGTGCGGAGCTCAGCGGCGTTCGTTAACGGTGTGGGTGCCCCAGCTGATCCGTCGACGGTGACGGTGACCGCTCAGTTCGGCGCGGGATCACCGCCGGTGACGCAGACGGCGGTCCACGACAGCACGGGCGCCTACCACTGTGAGATCGACGTCACGTGGGATGGGCCGGGTTTGCAGACGGTCGTGGTGACGTGGGCCGGTGTGGGCAATGACGCGGACGCGGAGCTGACGGACGTGTTCCAGGTGCAGGCCAGCGCCGCGTCGGCCACGGACAGCACCGGCCCGTAGCCGCTCTGTCCTGATTGACACCCTCACCATTTCTACATAGAATGGGGGTATCAACCACCACTTTGGGGAGGGCGCAAATGGCTCCCGGCACCGTTCAATCCCTCGCGCATGAGACAGCGTCACGTCTGGCGCAGGAAGCGTTCGAAACCCTCATCGACCCCCACGCGACTCCCGAGCAGCGCCGCGCCGCGACGAAGCGCGCGTCTGACGCTTACAAGAGCGCGCTGGCGCAGGACAAGGCGCAGGCTGAGCTGTTCGCCGCCGCCGCCCAGGTCGCGGCATGAGGGGCGAGCGGCGGGCCGTCACCTACGACGGTGTCCGCTACGAACCCGGCGGCAAGTTCCGTGTCGCCACGGAGGACGCGACCCTTGACGGCATGAAATGCGCGGGACCGTACGCGTGGGACGGCTGGCGGCAGCGGCTGAGGCCGGGTGACGTCCTCACCTGCACCGGGTACGGGGCGGGCTGGGGCAGCGACCCCGGTTACGGCGTCGAGTTCACCACGCCTGAGTCGGAGGCCGCCGGGGCGTTCCACTGCGACGTTCACCCGGGGGTCGTTGTCCCGTTCGGTTACCGGCCCAGGCCGGGTGTGCTGGAGCCGGTCTCCCCGGATGCGGCGGTGTCGTCGTGAAGCGCGTGTTCCGCCGCCGGGTGACGGTCGAGTTCACCCTCACCGACGCGCAGCAGGGCGAGCCCAGCGCGAACCGCTGCGATGACCTGGCGGCCACACCCGTCGAGGAAGTCATCGCCCGGGAGAAGGAAGGCACACTGGGTGGCTGGTTCGCTGACACCGACTACACGGTGATCAGCGACGTGGTCACGCTGAAAGCCGACGAAGCCCCACGCGAGACGACACACATGGTGTCGGAGAGGCGTCTCGGGCAACTGGATCTGCCGGCGGTGCCGGGGTTCCTGACAGCGGTCCGGGTGGTGGAAGCCAACGTGCCCCGCATCGTGGGCCCGGACTGGCTGTTCATCCACTCACCGATCACGTTCACGATTGATCTGCCGGACGATCTGGCGCCGGGGATGGTCGTGGAATGGGACGACGCCGGGGACGCCGGGGATTATTGCCTATACACGGTCGTGACGCGGCTGACCGCCGGGTCGGTGACGTTCGCTCATTTCGGGCGCGGTCCTGACGCGGCGCTGTCCGCCGCCCGGTACGCGAACACGACGTTCAGGCGGGAGGGCGAGTGATGGCGGCCACAAGCACGCCGGACACGACCGTGGACACGGTGGTGTGGGAACCACACCCCGACCATGAGGGCTGCTCACGGGTGGCCCGCCACAAGACCATCCGCGAGGTCCGCGATGAACTCCGGGTCATCCTGGGCGAGAACCCCGAGGGCGCGGAGGAGTATTTCACCGGCACCCACGCGGAGCTGGACCACCAGTGGCCGGATGGGCGCCTGGTGGTGTTCGCGGCGACCGGCTCCAACGAAGGCCATTACGTCCACGTGGGTGTCATCGCCGGAACTGAGTACATGCCGTGCCTGCTTGGGAAGACGTTCGCGGGGTGGGCCGCGGCTCACGCCCTGGCGGGGCGCCTCGCCCAGATCCTGGGAGCCTGACATGGCTGACACTGAGCGGCTCGTGGATGAGATCAGGTTCGCCGCGCAGGGTGTCAACGCGGTCCTCGCGGCCCGCGGCGCCCGTGATACCCGCTTCACCCACGAGCGGCTCCGCACTGACCTGACGCGGCTCACCGCGCTGATCGAGGCCTATGTCTTGGTCGCCGCTTTGTGGTCGCCGTCTGGGCCGGTGTCGCGGCAGGCGATCGTGGACGCCGCTGACCGCCTCGGAATCGACCTGAACGTGCTCACCGAACGAGTGGAGGCGTCAACATGAGCGAAACAGCCCCGGGCCGGGTGGCGTTTACGGCTGAGGTCATCGCGACGCTCGCAGCCGCCCATCCCGATGGTGTCGTGCTGCTGTGCGACGCCTGCCAGGAAATCTCCCGCGGCGGCCTGATGGTCCACCCGGGGTATCCAGGAGGTGGCGCCGAGTGTGAGGACGGCTGCGGCGCCGCTCTCGACCATGTGGGCCTGTGCCACCCCTGCGGCCTGACGGTGACCGAATGTGAGCACTGTGGCGCCACGGACCGGCTCCACCGGGTGGCCGTCGCCGGCATCGCGGAGACGCAACGGATCGTCGTCTCCGGTGACCCGCGCCTGGCAGGCCGACTGCTGGAAAGCCTGCGGTTCGATGAGCAGCTCGCGGCGCGAAAGAGGCTCCCATGACCGAGCCTGAGTTCAGCCGGGAGATCAGTGGCCTGAACGGCAACACCCTCCAAGTCCAGGTGGGTGCTGATGGCAACGTGACGGTGGCCGTGCTGGGTCCGCGTGGCGGTGTGCTGGGCTACGCGGTGCTTGACGGCGCTGGCGTGTCCGCCTTGGCGGCCGCCACGCAGGCGGTTCAGATGACCGGGTGTGTGACGTTCATGAGCAGTCTCAACAGCAAAGGACAGTCCGATGGCGGATCCGCAGGTGCGTGAGATCGGCCGCCTGGCCGACGGCGACGGCGCCCCGATCGTGGTGGGTGTCGACTACGGCTGGGTGACCGTCCAGTGCGGCGGCGGCAGCCCGGGGCGGCTGCACCCGGCGGCGATGATGGAGTTCGCCCGCCTGTTCGGCCGCGCGTGTTACGTCGCCGGGCTGCAGGAAGGCTCCGATCCGAATGGCGGTGGGGTGGCGGCGGCTGGGGTCCTTCCCGACACCGGCCCGGCTGGGGGCCTGTGATGGCGCCGCGCCCGATCCGCGCGCAGGACGCTCAGGTGGCGAAGTTCCACCGCGCCTACTGCCGCCTGGCTGGCTGCGGCTGGCGCGGCGGCGAGCACGCCACCTACAACGAAGCGAACGCCGAGCGGTCCCAGCATCTGATCGACCACAACAGCGGCACCGCCCCCGGAGCACCCGATGACGCGGCCAGGCTCGCGGCGCTGCGGGCGGCCGTGCAGCGGGTCCTCGACGACCCGGACGGCTCTGGCGGGTGGGCCGCGTCGGCGACGTACGCGCAGATCCTCCAGCAGGCGATGGAGGCCACGCGGTGACCCGCCGGAGGCTGACGCTGGCCCAGATGGATGTCCTGCGCATCCTGGAGTTCAGCGGCGTGAAGATGCCCGCCAGGCTCATCGGCGCCCGGGACCACCGGGGTCCGGGCAGCCTGTATCCGATACTGCGGCACCTGGCCAAGTGGGGCCTGATCGATGACGAGCGCGCTATGTGGCTCCCCGATGGCCCCGGCGGCCCGTCGTACCTGATCCGCGAATACGTGATCACCCAGCGGGGCCTCGACGCGCTGCGTGACGCCGAAGCCAACTGGCGGTACCGGCTGCGCCAGCGCGTCCTCGGCGGCCCCATCCGCTACGCCTGGGACCGCGCCCAGAAACCCGGAGGGTGGACGCGGTGACCGACTGCCCGAACCCGGTGCTGCGTGACTACGTCACGTCGTCGGCGTTCGTCCTGCACCTCGGCAAAACCCACGTCGTCGCCCTGGTCCGCCTCGACCTGGAACTCGCCGCCGAGGCGCGGCTGAACTACAGCCAGGTGCGTGGCATCTCCCGTGCCCATCAGCTGGACGTCACCGCCGTGGGCGGCCTGATCAGCCGCGGCCTGGTCGTGAACGTGTGGCCGAAATACGAGCACCTGTACCGCGCCAAACCCACCACCCAGACCTACCTGACCGGGCGCCCGCCACATGGGGACGGCCTGGTGTGGACCGACGAGTACATCAAGCGCGGAGCCCGGCCCGGCCACGTTCACAACATTACCCGCGCGGGGCGTCTCGTTTGTGAGCTGCTGCGGGAGACAGGACAGTACGCCGACGTGGCCGGGCCGATGCTGCCATTGATCGAAGCGGCGCGGGAAAGGAAACGGGCCTCATGAACACCGCCATCAACCTGATCGGTGATTTCGTGTCCGCCGCCGTCGCGGTGTACGCCATCTGTTTCCTCCGCGCCTGGACACTCAGGCGCGGAGGAAACGCCAACGCCGCGAAAGTGTGGCGGGACTGGGGACTCGGCCTGGTATTGATCGCCTGTGTCGCTTTGGCGGTCCGCTACACCCTGTCCCTGTCGTGGCTGCTGATGATGTTCTGGTGGTCCTACCCGGGCTGCTTCGCCTGGCGGGTGGCCAAGCTGACGCGGGCGCGCCGCTGGGAACACCGGTAAGGGCGGGTGCCGTCATGAGTGAGAAGCGCACATGCCCGGCGTGTGGCAGCCACGGAAGTGATGTCCTGCGCGCGTTCGCCGCTGGTGAACGGTGCCCCCAGTGCGGTCTGTCCGCGGCGGCCGCCGTAGAGGTCGATGGGATCCGCGCCGCCCGCGCTGATGAGCAGCTGAAGCAGCGGCTGGCCACGCTGACGGTGAAGGCGGACCGGCTGGAACGGGAACTGGAACAGGCGCGGGACGCTCTGGACGCGATCCGCGACGTCGTGAAGGAACACCATCCCCGCGCTGGCCAGCCGGACGCGCCGCGTGACCGTGAACTCGATTGGGGCCGTGTGAGCGCGGCGGAGTGGGCTGAGGAACGCAACGTCGGCCGCCTCCGCGCCGCCGCTGAGGAGCGCAAGCTGTGAGCGGCGCGAAGGGCTTCTACGTGACGGTCATCCGGAACCCGGGGCCGCGGCAGAAGGTGGGTGTCCTGCTCGGCCCGGAGAACACTAAGGCGGCTGCTGAGGCTCTGGTCGCCACCGGCCGCCGCCTCGCCAGCGCGGTGGATCCGTGGACGGCATTTGACTCGTTCGGCGTGACCCGCGCCGTGATGCCCGCTGGGCGGGAACTCCCGGTGGGGAAACTCAATGGCCTGCTGGAAAAGGAGATGGCGCATGGCGCAGAAGATACACGTCGAGCTGGTTGACGACTGGGATGGCACCCCAGCCGATGAGACGGTCAGGTTCGCCCTCGACGGCGCCGAATATGAGACGGATTTGACGGCGGCGCGGGCGAAGAAACTCCGCGAGACGGTCACCCGCTACGCGGACAAGGGCCGCAGGCGGCCCGCGGGGAAACGGCGTGACGCCGCTCACCGGCGCCGCACCGAGGACGTCCGCGCGTGGGCGAAACAGAAGGGGCTGCCGATCAGTGAACGTGGCCGGATCCCGGCCGACATCACCGCACGGTATGAGGCGGCGCACCGATGAGCCGCCGGCGGTGGCCGTGGGCGTGGCTGGCGGACCAGTCGTGGGTGTTCCTCGCCGGTGCCGCGGCCGCCGCCATCGTGGTGTGCGCGGCTGGTGCCGCGTTCGCGGTTCACCTCGCCGGCCACCAGGGAAACCTGTCACCGGCGTGCTCGGCGGCGGTGAACGCCGCCAACTATGTCTCCGGACGTAACGGCGCCCAAACACCGGCGGACGATTCGATGGTGGTGGGGTGGCTCACTTCAGCGCACTGGCACACCCACCGCGAGTTCACCGCCGCGGTCCGCCTCGCGGTGGCGCTCGGCCCCGGGAACGGCGGCACCAGCATGGTCCAGAACACGCTGCCGCTGCTGAAAGACGCTGAGGCGCTCCTGAAGGCGTGCCAGGCCAGCCCACAACACTGAGGAGGGAAATGATGACCACCACCACCGAATACGACGTCCGCGCGCAGGCGTGGGTGCGGGCGAAGTTCCCCGGCGCCCGCCCCGACCCTGGGTCGGTGGAGTTCTCATCGGACTGCGCCGCGTACGCGTCAGGTGGATGGGCTTCGGTGGACGTGGCATGGCGGGAAGGCGGCGAGATACGCACACGGGAACTCAAGGCTGACGCCTGGCAATACGACTGGACCACCGTCATCCGCGAGCTAGCTCCTGGTGGCCGACATCCGCTTCTACCGCCCCGACGGGTCGTGGAGCTGTGTCCGTGATGGCGTGAACAAGCCGTGCGGGGACTGTGACGGCTGCCGCCACGTCCTCGCCGCGAACCTGACTGGAGGCGCCCATGCGTAGGTGGCTTCACAAACAGGTCAGTCTCCTGCGCTGCGGCCCGCGCATCATCGCCGCTGTCGTCACCGGGAACCTCGCCGCGCTCCATAACGTGGAAGCGGACATCAACACCCTCCATGAGCGGTGGCATGGGCAGGAGAAGGAAGACACCGGATGACGGCGCCGGTGAAACTGACCATCGACCCGGCGACACTGTCGCTGCTGCCCAAGTTCCGCGACGGTCTCACCACCGCCGAGTTCGCCGCGCTGGTCCCGCCGGAGTGCCCGGTCTGCGGTGAACAAGTCACAGTGCAGCGGATCGACGTCACCCCGGACGCTGAGTGGCACGCCCAGCATGGGCGCCTGTACATCGTGGGTATGTGGGAATGCCCCCACCACTGTGATCCGCGCACCGGCCAGCGTGTCCACTTCGGGCAGTCGTACCGTTCGTCGATGGCGATCGGCGGTGTGGAGGCGACCTGTTCCTGCGGTGACGTCACCGTCTGCGCCGGTGATGAGCTCGCCGTGTGGCAGGAAACACACAAGCCGCCGACCGTGGCCCGGCGGGAAACGGGGACGCCATGATGGAGGAACTGCTGGCGTTCCTCGCGGCCCGCTACGGCGAGGCGTGGCGGGCCGCCCGTGACGCTGAACTCGCCGCTGGCCAGTCCCGCATGGGTGAGGCGACACGCACGGTGGAGGCGCACCGGCAGTTGCTGGGCCTGGCGGACGACGCGCGCCGTGAGGACACCCGCGAACACCTTGTCATGGAGCGGGTCGTGAGGATCCTGGGCGCCGTGTATGAGGATCATCCGCTGTACCGCGCGGAGTGGCGGCCATGACGGCGCCGGTGCCGGTGCCGCTGCTGCTGGTGTGGGGCCGGGCCCGCTTGGTCCGCTGCGACAACTGCCCCGCCGAGCCGGACCAGCCCTGCCAGCGTCGCCCAGAGCCTGACATCTTCGGCGTGCCGCTGACGTTCCTGACCGGGATGCACTTGGGGCGGTTCGCCCGCGCCGCCCGCAAAGGCCTCATCAGCGACCGTGACCTCGCCGCCGTGTACCTGCGCGCGGGCTGGACGTCAGTCGCCGCCACGGCCGACCCCATCAGGATCTCCGCCCAGCTGGTCTCCGAGACGGCCCTCACAGGATTGGAGCACCAGCCATGAACATCCCCGAACTGGTCGCCTCGGTGCGGTACAAGCCGGGGTGGCGGTTCCGCCTCACCGAAGGACCCACGTTCAACCTGGGCGCCGGCCAGATAAGCAGCGACGCAACCACGGGAAACTATGCCACCACCGCCACGACCATCTTGGTGGACGGCCTGGAGCCAGTGCGACGCCTGCTGATCGAGGTGGAGGCGCCCGACAGCGACGACCCCAGCCGCATGCTGCGCGTGACCCACACGTTCCCCGTGCCCTGGGGTGCGCTGGCGTTCGACGGCCCCCCCGCGTGGTGGCGCCGCTGGCTGCTCGACCGGATCTTCGACGTGGAACGCCACGAGGCGATGGAGTTCTTCCGCCTGGATAACGACCGCGTGTTCTACCCGGATCACGGCCCGGGCATGAACCCGTACGCCGTGGTGGACCACACGCCATGATGAAGTCACTGACCGCTGAGGAACTCACCGAACTCCGCCGCCTGGCCCAGCCGGTCATCAGCGCGCAGCGCACCAAACGTGAGAGCGACCGTCTCGCTGAGCTGGCGCTGCGGCTGGCGTGGCCATGCGAAGGTGACATGAGCGTGTGGGTGCCCCTGTCCGACGCCACCGCCCGCCGCTACGCCAAAGCCACCGGCCTCCCCATCATCGGGATGCTGCGCCGGCGCCGGGGGCAGTGGCGGTGGCAGCGGTTCCTCACCAGCGACCACCGCCACGGCGCGGTCCACGCCACCACGATGGAAGTCGTGTTCGAACCCGAGCCGGTGGAGCACTGGCAGTCGTGCCCGAGGCGCCCCATTGGGTAGGCAGGCGCTGGCGCCGAAAACGGTCCGCCGCTACGCGAAAGCGACTGGGCTGCCGATCGAGCGGATGTTGGCCCGGGGCTGCAGCGGCCACTGGGTTCTGTTCGTCACCACGGATCACCGCCACGGAGCGGTGCGGGCGGGGACGTTCGAGGTGGACTGGGACATCGGCCAGGGCTGCTGGTCCAGCTGCCCACGCGAGGAAGGAAACGGCGATGAGTGAAATCTGGCGGCACGCGTGCGACGCGGCGCTCAACGACCCGGCGCGAGGCACCGAACCGCCTCCTGGCTCGGATGATGCCGCCGCAGCGGCGACCGCCTTCTTCGACTCCGTCACCATCGGCGGCCCGGAGCACAGCTATGAAGAGCCGGGTCCCACGGACGCCGCGCGGGCACCCATCGACTGGGTCAGTGACCGCGCCGGGTTCCGCGGCGCCGTCCCGCAACTGAGGGGCTTCTACTTCGTTCAGCAGCCCGTGTGGGAACACGCCGACGGCGCGGATATCTGTGACCTGGGCCTGGACGTGGCGCTGCGGGCGTGGGTGAACCTGGACTGGCCCTTCACCTGCGGCCACGGCCAGCAGGTCCGTGTGCGGACGCCGCCTAATTCGCCGCCGTTCTGGATGGATGAGCTCCCGGTCAGCGCCACCGGCCACCTGGAACACGTGATCGGGCACCCGAGCCGGCTGGCGCTGTGGTGGCGGCGGATCCGCTCACTGTTCACCCGAACATGAACGGCGCCGGTCAGATTCACGTTTCCGCCACCAGACGTGAATCAGCGCCCTACCCTTGCGGGCGTGTGCCCACAGCAGGCAACCGAGAGGAGTGACATCCCATGCTGAGTTTCGGGTCAAGCGTCACCAGTGTCGGCGGCGAGCAGAAGATCGTCCTGACGCCGTACTTCCGGGTCATCTGGAACGGCTTCAGCCGTGTCGGACGCCTCGGCCAGTAGCGGCGTCTACGCTCACTGACAAGTCACGTGCCTGGCGGCTGGACCCGCGAGGGAGCGCCCAGCCGCCAGGCACGTGGACCAGATGACGTCCTACCGGGTGACGTGCCCTTGCGGGACGGTGTTCACCGCCCGCTCACGCCGCGCCCGCTACTGCTGCGACCGCTGCCGCCGCTCCGGCGTGATCGCGAAGTCTGGGGTCACCTGCGGATCATGCGGGAAGCCGTTAGCGACATCGCCGCGGAGCCTGCCCCAGCCGGTGTGCAACGACTGCCGCGTCGAGGCGGCGATGCGGATCTGCGAGGGCTGCGGGCGGCCGTTCCGGTCCAGGGCACTGTCCGGCGGCCGCCGGACCCGCACCTGCTCCCGTGAGTGTGGCGGGGTCATCCGCCAGAAACACGGCGTAGAGTCGGAACCGGAACCAGCCCCCGAGGAGGACGACATGGGCAAGGTCAATCCCTCGTATGAGGAAGTGTCGAAGTCGGGTGTCGCCTCACAGCCCGACGGCGACGGCGCTGTCACTCTCAACCCGTACTCCACGGTGTCGAAGGGCGGCGTCTCTACCGCGGATCAGCCGGACGCGCCGCCGTTCCCGAAGTCCACCCCCGCTGATGACCGGCCGTACGGCGAGCTCAACAGCTGAGACAGGCGTCACACGCTCCGTAACTGACGCCGGACGTTCCGCACTGTAGAATGGTGGTAGTACCGACCACCACGCAGGAGGACACCATGTCCGGCTACCACATTCTCCGCACGCGCCTGGCCGATCCCACGGTCGTCTGCGCGTCACGCACGTTCCCCCACGAAAACGCCGCCAAGCGCGAAGCCCAGGCGTGGGCTGACACCGGCGAATGGGACACCAAAGTCCACCCCGGCAGGAGCCCAGCGGCGCCGTGCGGCCGCCGGTCCTGTTCCCGGATCTCCGCCCACGTCCACCCACGCCAATGATCGCGCCGATGAAGGCGCGGGACCTGAAACCGTGGCTGCACTGGGACGCGCCCGACCCGTTCACCGGCATCGGCGAGTACCTCACCCCAGCGTGGGCGGCGGAACCGAAACTAGACGGCTGCCGCGCCCAGCTGACCCTCGGCGCCACTGTCAACGGGTTCGGCGGCACCCGCGCGTCGTCGTTCCCGCGTCTGCGTGACGCCGTTGTGCCGGTCCTCGCGGGCACGGTCCTCGACGGCGAGCTGGTCGCCCCCGCCCGACCGGGCGCGGCGAAGGCGCTGCTGGGTGACACCGCTGGGCTGTTCAACTCCGGGCCCGGGCGGGCCGCCGAGTTGCAGCGGTGTTTCGGGCCCGCGACGTTCCACGTGTTCGACGTGCCGGTCCTCGCCGGCGTGGACATCACCAGCCAGCCGTGGGAGAGCCGCCGTGAATGCCTGGACGTGGTCGTGGCGGAACTCCGCTCACGCCACCCGGATTGCCATGTGGAGCTGGTTCCCACGCTGCCCGCGACGGGGGAGGCGATCCGCGGTGTGCTCGGCGCCGGTGGTGAGGGTGTGATGCTGAAACGGCGCGGGAGCCGCTACCAGCCGGGGAAACGGTCTGGCGACTGGCAGAAGGTGAAGCTGTTCGCCACCGCCGACCTGGTCCTCACCGGCTTCTACACACCGGGTCACAACGGCGTGAAGGGCCTGGTGGGGTCGATTGAGGTGGCGGTGATGCTGCCGAACGGTGTCCTGTTCCCGGTGGCGTCGGTGGGGAACATGACCGCCGGGATGCGCCGCCACCTGAGCAACCCAGACGGCTCACTCCGCATGGGTTACACGGGGCGTGTGGTTGAGGTCATGGCGCAGCTGGTCACCGCCCGCCGGCGTTTGCGTCACCCGCATCTGGTCAGGTTCCGCCCAGACAAGACCAGCGCCGATTGTGGCGCTGACCAGCTTGAATGCTTCCCCAAGGAGGTTGAACGCCCCCTCTTTTCTACATAGAATGGGGTTAGGTAGAAACTCCAACCACCACACCGGAGGCACCAGACATGCAGAACATCGACATCAAGGTCACCAACGGCAAGGCCGTCATCACGATCGACCTGTCGAAGCGGTACGGCGCGTCTGCGAGCGGCAAGACCATCGCGGTCGCGTCGACCCGCGGCAACCAGACCATCGACGGCACGAACGTGATCCTCGGCCTCAACGCCTACGTCAAGCCGTAGCCGGCCCGGCGCCCGGCCGGGATCAATCTCAGCGCCCGGCCGGGCCGCCCGGAACCACCAAAAACCCAGCCACCACGATCTCTGGGGATGCCCACGATGAACATCACGGACCGCACACCCGCCGTCTGGGAGACGGCTGACCCACCCGAATACACCGGCGAGGATGACGCGTTCTGCCAGCGTGTCGCGGAACTGTCCATCGCCGGCACCGACTTCGATCAGGCGCTGGCCAAGGCGATCAGCGAACGCGGCGCCGGAAGCGCCCACTGGCTCACCCGGGCCGGCGCGGCATGAACGGCGAGCCAGGCACGATCTATCTGCTGCACTACGCGGCGGCGATCGGGAACCCGGCCAGCAAGTACGGCACCGCCCAGCACTACACCGGGTGGGCGCGGAATCTGCCGGCCAGGCTCACCCACCACGCGCGCGGCACAGCGGGGGTTCCCATCACGGCCGCGTTCGCCGCGGCTGGCATCGGTTTCCAGCTGGCCCGCACCTGGCCGGGTGACCGCACCCGGGAACGCCGGATCAAGAACCAGGGCGGCGCCAGCCGGCACTGCCCACTGTGCAAGACCGGAGGCCCGCGATGAGACTGCTGCGGTGGCTGGGCCGCGAGTTCCAGACACTCATGGGCGAGTTCGTCTGCGACCTGTGGGAGGAACTCGCCGCCCGCCGATACGACCAAGGAGAAACACGATGGCAATGAAATGGGCGGACATCCGCGAGTGGGGCGACACGCTGCCCGATGACGCGGAGGTCGGCATCGACGAGGGCGGCTTGGTGCTCACCGTGGCCGGTGACGAGGCCATGTACCTGGAAGTCGGTGGCCTGCCAGGCGAGATGGCCGGCGGCGACCGGTGCCCGGTGTGCCAGCTGGACGCGGCGCTGTGTGTCTGCGACCACGCCTACGAGATCGACCGGGACACCAGGGCGGCCGGGTCATGAGCGCGTTCGCGGCAGGCATGGCCGAAGGCGGCACCTACCGCATCCGCTACCGCTTCCACGGGCAGCGTTACGACCGGATGCTCGTCGGCGTCTACCTCGGCGCGGCGCAGGGTGTGCTGTCGTTCAGCTGCCGCCCCGCCGCCGGCACCCAGCAGATCCCCGAGAGCGTCATCCTGAGCGGCGCCCGCGTTGACGGGCTGGGACTCAGCCCGTGTGTGAACGCGCGGTGGCCCGAGGGACGGTCAGCATGATCCTGCTCATCAACGCCGCCTGGTTCCTCGTGATCGTCGTGGCCGCGCTGGCGCCGTTTTTCATCGCCGGCGCGGTCATCACGTGGGTGTGCATGAGCCTGGGCCGCCCACTGCCCGGGTGGCTGCGGAAAGAAGCCGACAAGCGTGACCCGCCGAAAGACCGGTGGGCGCGCACCAGCCCAAGGAAGGAGGGCTAACGCCATGCTGTTCTCGGACATGATCGAGACCGAAACCCACCACATCATGCCCGGCGTCCTCGCGGAAGGCCTCGTGTCACTGCTCATCGCCGCGGGTGGCGCGGGCAAGAGCATCGTGTCCTGCGACCTCGCGGCCCGGGTGTCACGGGGATTCACCCAGCCGCCGTGGCCGCTGGGTGACCCCGAAGTCGACCCCGACGACGTCGCCACCCCCGGCCAGGCCATCATGGCTGAACTGGAGGATTCCGCGACATCAACGGTCCTGCCGCGGCTGCGGGCCGCTGGCGCGGACCTGACGAGGATCGACGACATCAGCCACGTCGAACGCACGTCGGTGACGGGCGCGGCGCTGCGGTCCCGGTTCGGCATCGGCGGTACCGACGGCGGCGACCTGGGCCTGCTGCGCCGCCGGATCACCGAACTCGGCGATGTCCGCCTGGTCGTGATCGGCCCCATCATGAGCGCCGCCACGTCAACGGTCAGCTACAACCAGCAGATGCGCCTGAAGGTCATCGACCCCCTGTCGGAACTGTGCGCTGACACCGGTGTGGCGGGGCTGGTGATCGGCCACTTCACGAAAGGCAGCACCGGGATCACCGACCCGGCGCGGCTGATCGATTACGTCGGCGGGTCGAAAGGCCTCACCGACGCCGTCCGCCTCGCCAGCGTGATCGTGCCGAGTAAGGACAACCCCGAGGTGAAGATGCTCATGTCGCTGAAATCGAACATGGGCACCCTGCCGAAGCCGCTGGAGTTCAGGATCGCCGCCGAAGGGTTCGATGACCCCGACGCCCACGTGGAATGGAAGCAGCCGCCGCTGTCGCTCACCAGCGGCGCGGCGATGGCACGGATCGAGCAGCGCGTGGTGCGTGAGCTCACCGCCGCTGGCCGCCCGATGTCGGCGCAGGAACTCGCCATGGCCCTTGGTGTGACGTTCCAGGTGGTCAGCATGGTCCTCGTCCACGCCCGCAAAGAGCGCCTGGTGGAACGCCGGCGTGGCGCGTGGTCGCTGGCTCCGAGCACGGCGCCAGTGCTGACGACGGTGGGTGGCTGAAATGGCGACGGTGGGTGGCTGAAATGGCGACGAACGCTGAGAAGCTGCGGGAACTGTCCCGCCAGGCCACCGAGACGGCGATGGAATGCGCGAAGCGCGGCGACGTCGAAGGCGACTTCTACGCCCGCGGTCTCAGCGACGCCTACGCCACGGCGGCCGCGCACTGGTCGTCCTACGGTTACCTCGCCGCCGCCGAGCCGCAGTCGCTGGACCCGGATCTGCTGCCTGACCTGATCATGGCGGCGGGGGAACTGTGGCACAGCACCGATGGCGCCGACCCTCACGACGTGCTGTCGGTGAAGCAGCGGGCGGCCCTGGACCAGGCGGCCGCCCTGTTCACCGCGAGAGTGGGTGGCTGACATGGACGAGCAGCCGGACTGGTGCTGCGCCAGCCGCGAGACCATCCTCGCGTGGCTCCACGACCACGCCCCCGCGATGACCGACGAAGAACTGAGCTGGCTGCCCCGCCAATGGCAGCCGAAAGCCCGCGTCATCCGGGGCGCGGCCGCCGCTGTCGCACGGAACGCCCAGTGGGCCCGGGTCGAAGGCGAGAATCCCCGGTGGGAACTCACCGGGCGGCGCGACGCCAACGGCATCCTGATCGAGCCGGGGTGGATCTGCACCGATGAGCTGATCCGCACCTACGGGCGCCGCCATCTCGAGGCGAAGATCCTGGCTGGGCTGCCGCCGCTGCCCGAGCGGGCGTGGGAGGTGGCGTCATGACACGCACCGAGGCCCGCCGCCTGGCCGCGTGCCAGCCGTGAGGTTCTACCTCGGCACTCATGAGCCGTCGTGGCTGTGGAACCCCGCCATCCGCGGTGTGCCGCTGTTCGTCGCCCACCCACGTCTCACCCGGCTCCGGTCGCTGCGGCGGGCGTCGTCGCCGTGGGCGCTGGACTCCGGTGGTTACAGCGAACTCCGCAAGTACGGCGAATGGCGCACCACGGCCCGCGAATACGTCGAAGCCGTAGCCCGGTACGACCGGGAGATCGGGCATCTGGAGTGGGCGGCGCCGCAGGACTGGATGTGTGAACCGTGGATGATCCACGGCGGCCGCGGCGCCCCCGGCACCCACCTCACCGGCGGCGAGCACCAGCGCCGCACGGTCGCGAACTTCCTCGAATGCCGCGCGCTGTGGCCGGAGTTCAGCGACGGCTCGTGCCCGATCATGCCCGCTGTTCAGGGCGGCGACGGCTACCCCCACACCGCCTGCGTGGAGCTCTACACCGCGAACGGCGTCGACCTGGCCGCCTACCCGGTCGTCGGCGTCGGCACCCTGTGCCGCGTCCAGGCGACGGCTGAGGTGGTGGACATCATCGGCAGCCTCACCGGCCTGCCATTGCACGGGTTCGGGGTGAAGAAAACCGGCCTCGCCGCCGTCTGTGACCAGCTCGTGTCGGCGGATTCGCTGGCGTGGTCGTTCGACGCCCGCTACACACCGGTCCGCCTCGCCGGCCATGCCCACACTAAATGCCAGAACTGCCTTGAATGGGCACTGAAATGGCGCTCCACGCTGCCCGGAATCGAATAGCGCGCGTGACGGAAAGAAAATGCACGCCATGTCACCATTCCGGGGAAACCCCGTATAGAATGGTGGGAGCACCAACCACCACACGGAGAGGGGCACGAGATGCCCGCGTATTTCGAATCCGGTCTATTCGTCCGCGTGCCAGCCTGGCATGGCATGGGAGTCGTCGTGGACGACTATCCAGGCTCCTGGGATGAGGCGCGCAAGCTGGCGGGCCTCGCCTGGGAGCCCGTGTCGGCGCCCGCCTACGGGTTCAGCGGCCTCACCGCCGAAGGAATGCCCACGTTCGACATCGCCACCGCCGCGACCGGCGACTACCACCCAGTCGAAGGCAGCCAGCGGATCGTCCGCTCCGACACCGGCGCGACCCTCGGGTTCCCCACCGACTCCTACGCCGTGATCAGCAACGCCGAGATCGGCTCGATCATCGAGGCCGTCCTCGGCGCCGACGTCAACGCGAAGTACGAGACCGCCGTCTGCCTCGAAGGCGGCAAGTCCGTCGCCGCGGTCGTCCTCCTCGACGAGCCCGTCACCCTGCCCGGCGACAACTCCGTCACCCTGCCGTACATGGCGCTGACCGCCCGCCACGACGGCGACGGCTCGTGCCGCGCCCAGTCGACCAGCGTGCGGATCGTCTGCGCGAACACCCGCGCCGCCGCTGAGGCTGAGGCGGACCGCAACGGCACCGTGTTCGTGTTCAGCCACCGCAAGAACTGGCGCGACCACGTCGAGGAAGCCCGCGTGGCGCTGGCCGGGCTGCGAACCGACTTCGCCGAATACGTCGAGTTCGCCACGCGTCTGTCCGAGCTGCCCGCCAGCCCGGAGCAGACGGCGACGTTCATCGCGGAGTTCATCCCGGCGCCGATGGAGTCGGTCGCCGCGTCGGACCGCGTGATGCGCAACATCGAGGAGGCACGCCTGACGGTCAAGGCGATCCTGGCGAGCCCGACCTGCGAGACGATCGCGGGCACCGCGTTCGGCCTGGTCCAGGCCGCCGACGAGTACCTAGACCACTATGTCGGCTACCGGTCGAAGGACACCTACCTGGGCCGCCAGCTGCTGAAGCCGCAGAAGCGGAAGGTCCTCGCCGCCCAGCTCGCCCAGACCATCTGCGGCGGCTGACGAGCAGGGCGCGGGCACCCGCGGATTCGTGCCGCCGGGTGCCCGCGCCCAACCACCAAATCCCAGCCACCACGCATGGAAGGCACGCCCACAATGGACGCTCACCCGAAACTCGCCCTCGTCCGCAAGCTGCTCGCCAAGGCCGAGCACCACACCTGCCCGCCGCCCGAGGCGGAGGCGCTCACCGCGAAAGCCGCCGAGCTGTGCGCTGAGTACGGTCTCGACGCCGCCCTCGCCGCCGCCGCGGAAGGCGCCACGGTGCTGCCCATCAACCGTGTCATCCGCCTGGACGCGCCGTACGCGGCGGCGAAGCGGAGCCTGCTGTACACGGTCGCGAAGGCGTACCGCTGCGAAGGCGTCGCCCTGTCCAGCGCCCGGCTGCACCTGTTTGGTTTCCCGGCGGACATCGACCGCGCCGAGATGCTGTTCACCAGCCTGCTCTTGCAGGCCGCCAACGCCATCGCCGAAACCCCGTGCCCTGATCACCTGTCGGGCGCGAAGGTCACGGCGTGGGCGAACTCGTGGATGATGGGGTTCACCCGCGCCATCGGCGCCCGTCTCGGCACCGCCGAGTCCGCCGCGGTCAGCAGCGCCCAGCGTGAGGTGACCGGCGGCCGCCCGGGTGTGGCGCTGGTCCTCGCGGATCAGTCGGTTCAGGTTCAGGCGGCGGTGAAGTCCACCTACCCGGCGCTTCGCATGACACGGCGCACGTCGAGCGGCACCGGCGCTGGCGCGGGTTACCGGGCGGGCCAGCGCGCCAGCCTCGGCGGCTCCGGTGTCAGCGGCGGTTCCCGGACGGCGGTGTCGTCATGACCGCCCGGACCGGCGCCGACCCGGACGGCTCGGTTCGCTGCCCGCTGTGCGCGGCGGGCCCGGGCCGCCAGAACCCCGTCTATGACGAGGGCGCGGCGACGGGCCGGTTCACGTGCGAGGTGTGCCGCTGCTTCTATAACCCCGCGTGCGGGCCGGTGCCGTCGAGCCTGCGCCACATGCTCAGCGAGGTTGAGGCGTTCCTCAGCCGCCACGACACCGGCGCGGCAGAGGCGCTCGGGCTGCTCCAGCGGATCGATGGCACCCTGAACGTGATGATCCTCGGCGCTGGCATGGGCCTGGACACGTTCACCGGCGGCGAATGGCAGGGCAAAACCAGCGACGGTGTCACCGCCCTCTACGCGACCGCGGCGGAAGCGTGCGAAGCGGCACGCCTCGGCATGGTCGCGGACATCCCCCCAACGGCCCACCGCGGCCGCCAGTCCGTGATCCGGACGCCGAGTCACCCGGAGAGCTGCGGCAGCGCGCCGCGGAGGACCTGGCGGCCGAGTTCGGCACTGACGTGTCCGAGTGGACAGTCTGAACCGCCACGGGACGCGCGCTGACCTGGTGAACTCCGCCAGCCGGCGCGCGTCTCACGTCTGGCCCGCGCCCCAAAACCCGAGCCGCGTTTTTCTGCATAACACGGTAAGATGG
>Ga0210403_10000597_pt1 | contig 37196 bp, 30 predicted proteins | sample IncBWC19MmetaG_FD_150863 | JGI IMG/M metagenome (GOLD analysis project Ga0210403, IMG submission 150863) | Forest soil microbial communities from Barre Woods Harvard Forest LTER site, Petersham, Massachusetts, United States - Inc-BW-C-19-M | ecosystem: Environmental > Terrestrial > Soil >...
CGTTAAGCGCGACTCCCAGGTTTTGGCAGCAAAGCGCATGGGAGCGCATGAAGTCGTTCAGATCACAAAAGTAAAAGATCCGGTGGATGCGGTGCGGGAGCTGTGCCCCGAAAAGCGTGGTAGCGACGTTGCCATCGAGGCTGTCGGGCGCCCCGAGGCGTGGGAGTGGGCGATTGACATGGTCCGCAAGGGCGGCACGGTGAACTTCTTCGGTGGATGCGCCAGTGGAACCAAGGTTCAACTTGATACCAACCGGCTTCATTATTCCGAGGTGACGTTGAAAGCGACCTTCCATCACACGCCCGAGACTGTGCGCAAAGCATTTGCGTTGATCGCGGAGAAAAAGATTCGTTCCAACGACTACATCACGGGAGAAGCGCCACTCTCGCGGTTGCAGCAGGTTCTTCATCACATGCTCAACCGCAACGGCGATATAAAAACCGCGATTATTCCGGGGCATTGATACAGCAGTTCGCAATCAAAGCTAGTGCCTGAGAATAGTTGTTCGTACCCGACACTTTGGGAGGCGCAAGGACCTTTGTCATCATCCGTTGCCAGGCACGACTCCCATCTCCTCGAGAGTCCGATTGGGCTGGATTGGCATCGCTTACCTGCCGAGTACGCGATTCCCGAACACGCCCCCTCGCTGACCGAAGCACAGGAATACTGCCGCCAGCTGGCTCGCTCGCACTACGAAAACTTTTCCGTTGCTTCGTGGTTCCTGCCTCGAGAACTGCGTCAGCATTTCTACAATGTCTATGCGTATTGCCGCATTTCCGATGACCTCGGAGATGAGGTCGGCGATCCTGAAATATCGCTGCGCTTGCTTGATCGATGGGGAACGGAACTCGATGCGTGCTATTCGGGATATGCCCGGCATCCGGTGTTTGTGGCTTTAGCGGAAACCATTCGCAAATTCGATATCCCTCGGCAGCCCTTCGCAGACCTTCTTAAAGCGTTTCGGCAGGATCAGACGGTGACTCGTTACGCCAGTTTCGAAGATGTTCTCGGTTATTGCCAGTATTCCGCCAACCCGGTAGGTCACCTTGTGCTGTATCTATGCGGGTATCGCGATTCGGAGCGTCAGGCGTTGTCGGACTACACATGCACCGCGTTGCAACTGGCGAACTTCTGGCAGGACGTGAGCAGGGATTACGCGAAGGGAAGGATCTATCTCCCCCTGGAAGATCTTAGCCGGTTTGGAGTTGTTGAGGCTGATATCTCCGCGCAGAAAAACACGACGAACTTTCGTGACTTGATTCGCTTTGAAGTTGAACGGACCCGAGATTGGTTCCATCGTGGCGACCCATTGGTGGGTAAAGTGGATCGCAAGCTTGCTATCGACCTCGAGCTATTTACCCAGGGCGGCGAGGCAGTACTGAGCGCCATCGAACGTCAGAACTACTCGGTCTTAGGACGGCGCCCTGCGATTTCCAAAGTGCGAAAATTGTCGTTGCTGGGTCGAGCTTTGTGGGGGAATCTCACATGAGCACGGTCCTACAACAGATGCCCGCCCGCACCGAACCGAGTGCTTCGCAGCTTGCGATGGCTTATTCCGTCTGCCGAGGCATTACGCGATCGAGGGCCAAAAATTTCTATTACGCGTTCCTGGTGCTCCCCCGGCAGAAGCGCCAGGCATTGTGTGCAGTGTACGCGTTCATGCGAAGGTGCGATGACATAGCCGACGACGTTAGCGTCGCTCCGCGTGAACGGCGGGAAAAACTCGCCGGCTGGATGGATTCTTTGCACCGCGCGCTCAGCGGCGAGCCGACCGACGATCCGATCTTGCTGGCGCTTACCGACGCTCAGCAACGTTTCAATATTCAAGTTGGCTGGCTTGATCAGTTGGCCTATGGGACGGAGATGGACGTAGCGGATTGGGATGGCGCTGAAGGAAACGCGGCAACGTCTGGCGCACTTACGGTGACCTATCGCACCTTTGAAGATCTCCGCGTCTATTGTTACCGCGTGGCGTCGGTAGTGGGCCTGGTTTGCATACGAATATTTGGATACCGCGATCCCGCCGCGGAATCTTTGGCTGAGCGCTGCGGGCTTGCCTTCCAGCTAACTAATATCATTCGCGACGTGAAAGAAGATGCTGCCATGGGACGAGTCTATCTGCCGCAGGAAGATCTTGAAAGATTCGGGATCGCCGCGTCCGAGCTTGCGACGGCAACCGATTCGGCCCGCTATCGTCCCCTGCTGGCAACGGAAGCGGACAGGGCGCGCGAGTACTATCAAGCGGGAGCAGAATTGATTCCATATATTGATGAAGACAGTCAGCCGGCTCTGTGGGTTTTGCTCACAATTTATCGACAGTTGCTCGAGAAAATTGCCGGCCGTGAATTCGACGTCTTCACTGGCAAAATCAGCCTCAGCACGTCCGAGAAACTTGCCATTCTTGGGAAGGGTTTCCTTAAACGCCTCGCTTGACGAACGATCCTACCTTGTCTGAGAAGCCCGCGGGACCTCGAAATAGAAGCTTGAGAGTCGCGATTATTGGCGGCGGGTTGGCTGGACTGGCTGCAGGCTGTGCACTGGCTGACATCGGATTTCGCGTTACAGTTTTTGAACGCCGTCCCTTCCTCGGTGGACGGGCTTCCTCCTATCAACATCCCGGGACCGGAGAAACTGTCGACAACTGCCAGCATGTGCTGCTTGGGTGCTGCACGAATTTGATCGATTTTTACCGGCGGTTGAATGTGCGAGATAAGATCCGCTGGTACGATCAGCTAACCTTTCTTGAGCCCGGAGGACGCGCCTCCGTGCTAGGTCCTTCCGCGCTCCCCGCTCCGTTCCATATGACTCCGGCATTTCTTGGGGTGGAGTGTCTCGGCACGGCCGATAAATTGAGCATTGCTTATGCCATGGCAATGCTAGCTCCTAAAATGCCCCGAGACAACGGAAGGTCATTCTTGACCTGGTTGCGCGAGCATCATCAAACGGAGCGCGCCATTGAACGTTTCTGGAAGACGGTGCTGGTCAGCGCGTTAAATGAGGATTTGGATCGAGTATCCATTCCTTACGCGGCGCAGGTTATCCGCGAATCGTTTTTGAAATCGCCAGAAGCAGCCCGGATGGGAGTTCCCGCGGTTCCGCTAAGTGAGTTGTATAGCGTCGCAGGAGAATACATCAAGGCTCGCGGCGGAGACGTCCGATTGCGGGCTGGCGTGGAGTCTTGGCAGCCGGGATCCGAATCGGTGACGTTGTCGGTAAGCGGTGAGAAACTAACATTTGACTTCGCGATTTCGGCGGTGCCATTCGACATTTTGTCCAAACTGCTGCCAGAGACAGCGGACGCAGAGCCATTGCGGCTGTCATTGGCGAAGTTTGAGACTTCCCCAATCACCGGGATACACCTGTGGTTTGACCGGCAGATCACGGATCTTGATCATGCCGTTCTTCTGGATCGGAATATTCAGTGGATGTTTAACAAGTCCAAATTGCTGGAGACGAGCCGGAGCGATGCAGGGAGCTATGTCGAGTTGGTAGTGAGCGCGTCGAAGAAGCTTGTAGAGAAATCGCGGGCTGAAATTATCGACCTCGCGATAGCAGAGCTATATGAGTTCTTCCCGCAGGCTCGCAACGTCACCTTGGTCAAGTCCACCGTGATCAAAGAAGTCCACGCGACTTACTCGCCGCTGCCTGGCGCGGATGACTATCGTCCAAAGCCGGGGACGATTTGGCCACGGCTTTTCCTTGCTGGGGATTGGACTGCAACCGACTGGCCGGCGACGATGGAGGGCGCGGTCAGAAGCGGTTACGCCGCGGCCGAAGTTGTTGCTCGCGCATCAGGGCTTCCCAAATCCAACTTCCTACTTCCAAATCTTCGCGCCACCGGGCTGATGAAGTTATTCGATTGATTCCCGCCCCCTTCGTCGTCTCACATTTTGCGGTTGTACAGACAGAGACGTTTTGACTAGACTTTCGTCATCTTTGCCCTCCAAGCCGGATTTCTGACCTTGTATGCGAACCGAGACCAGTCACGATTCATCGATGCCTGTGTGGAATCGAGAGTCGATCATGGAATTGCTGACCCGTGAGCTGGCGAGAAGCAATTCGTCGGGCACCAACCTGGCCGTCTTATTGGCCAGGGTCGACTCATTCCATAACACAAACCGTGAGCCTGGGGAATCCAAGCAGAATCCTCCATTGGGGCAGATTGCGCAGCGTCTCGTCACTTCAGTACATCGCTACCATTACGTGGGGCGATACGGCGAGGGACAGTTTTTAATACTAGCTCCGGGGGGAAGCGTTTCGGGCGCCATGCCCTTGGCGGAAAAGTTGAGACAGGCGGTCGCCGAATCTGCAATTGAGGATGCAGGATCGACCAATCGGGCCACGATTAGCATCGCGCTGGCGACCTCTTCCGATTTTGATCTTCGTGAGCAAAGCGAAATTTTGCGACAACTTGAAAACACCTTGGACAGGGCCGAAGCCAGCGGGGGGAACCGGGTGGAGTCACTGAGCAATGTCTACGGAGCAACCCACCCAGTTCTGGCAAGACGTCGTCGACTTCGAATCCCTTGGTGGTTGGTAGCGGGCTTGTTCGTTCTCGTGATTGCCACATTGATCCTTATCGAACCATCGTGGACCTGTGCGCCAAACTTGGTCGGAGACATTCTCAATGCCGGCGAGTTACCTCCGCCCTTGCCAGCGAATTGCATTCGGACAACAGACCGTCCAACAGATGCCATGGTGCAGTCGATTGAAAGACAGCGCGAATCCAGCGGGCTCGAATTCCAGGGCATTGTGACATGCAAAATCCCCCGGACGAACCGCTCCGGGCAACCTCAAGATATGCAATGGTTTAGGGGTCTGTATACTGACGGAAAGTTGCAGTACCGCCGTCACGTTCTCCTAATAGCGTCGGAAGAAGTGCCGGGAGGCAAGCTATTTACCGTCGAGGAAGCTTTGATGCCGTGGTGGCGATATTTGGGTCAGCCGGAAGCATACTGTCGGATCCAAGATCCTCCATGGAGTTGAGCCTAGCCTACGCCGCCAGCAGCAAGACGCCGCCCGCCACTAACAGCGCTGCGATCCAACGACGGCGATCTACTCTCTCATGCAGAAATATTTTCGCGGCGACAGCATTTGCTACAAAGCTCAAAGCCGCAGCAGCAGGCCCCACGAGACTCACGTCTTCCCAAGAGAGTGCAAAAAGCAAACTATAAAACGCAATTGTCATGCAGAGCACGCCACCGATGAACCAGGGATTCCGAAGAATTCTTCCTATAACAGTCATCAGACCCTTTCGCCGCCACAGTTCGCTAACGTCTCCGACTTGCTTCATGGCATGGGAGAGCAAAACGTCGCCAGCGCACGACGCGATGACGATCGCCGAAATGGCTCCCCATGTGTAGATCTCCTTGGTCATTTCTGCCTCGCGGCAAGCGCCTGGGTCGAGGCCGGGGAGATTGTCTTGCGGCTAGGATCGTGTGTTAGCTCCGGCCCTCGGGTGACGAACCCCACTCCAGCCGAAATTAAAACTATCCCAAGCCACCGGGTAACCGAAATCTGCTCGTGCAAAACAAATCTTGCGATCAGCGCCAGCAGCACACATCCCAGTGACGTCGCTGGAAGCACATAGGTGAGGTCCGCCCAGGAAAGAGCGGTCATATAAGAGGCGAAGAATCCCAGCAAAAAGATAATTCCGAGGGCCACCCAAGGATTCAGAATTGCCACAATGATGCTGGGAAGATGATGAAAGGAAATATTTCCGACTTCCCTCATGCCGCGGGAGAGGAGGGAATCGCCGGCCGCCGCACAAACAGTCACGCCGGCCAGCACCAAATACTTGCTTGAAGTCACTCTGTGGCCTTACTAAACCTTGACCGGTTCTGCCGCCGCCACTGCGTCGTTGTGGCGCTTATCCTTAACCCACTTGTGGCGCATAGCGCGCACTTTCAGAAAAGTCTTCGCTTCCTTGTAAAGCCGTTTCCGGTCGTTGCTGTCGAATGCGGCCTTTCTCAAAATACGGAAAGCTGCTTTTGGACGGAAGTAATATTCATCATAGAAACGATGTACAGAGTCGAGGATTTCGTCGGCCGGCAATCCTGGATATTGAATATGCGCCAGTTGATGGCCGCCTTCGTCCACCATCTTTGTGTCCGCGACCATGAAGCCGTTCTTGATTGCGTAGTCGTAAAGTTCGGTTCCAGGATATGCGTGCGCCACAGAAACCTGAATCGTTTCCACGTCCAATTCTTTGGCAAACGCGATCGTGTTGTTGATGGTCTCGCGGGTTTCGCCCGGCAATCCCAGGATAAAGTCGCCGTGGATCACTAACCCCAGCTTGTGGCAATCCTTGGTAAACTGCCGCGCCCGTTCAACGGTTGCGCCCTTCTTGATATTTTTCAGGATTTGCGGATCGCCCGATTCATAGCCCACGATGAGCAAGCGGCACCCTGCTTCCTTCATCGCTTTGAGAGTCTCGAAATCCGTGGTTACTCGCGAAGTGCAGGACCAGGTAAGCTTCAGTGGCTTTAACTTCGCGCACAGTTCGACGGTTCGCGCTTTTTGAATGTTGAAAGTGTCGTCATCGAAAAAGAATTCTTTGACGTAGGGCCAGTATTCTTTTGCCTTCGCCATCTCCTGTGCGACATCATCCGTGGATCGTTTGCGCCACGCGTGTCCGCTGGTCGTTTGCGGCCAGAGGCAGAAGGTGCACTGGGCAGGACATCCCCGGGTCGTGTACAGCGAAACATAAGGATTAAGCAGGAACGGCACGTTGTAGCGACGGACATCCAGATCGCGGTTGTAAACGTCGGTCACATGGGGAAGGGAATCAAGGTCCTGAAGCTGGGGACGATCGGGGTTGTGAACCACCGCCCCATCTTTCAGATAAGAGATTCCCATAATTTCTTCAAGGGGTTTGCCTTGCGCGAACTCGACTACCGAGTAATCAAATTCCTTGCGACAAATGAAATCGATCGCCGCACCGTCTCGCAACGAACGCTCAGGAAGAACGGTGACATGCGGGCCAACGAAAGCGATCTTGATCTTGGGATTCGCGTCCTTGATCTTCTGAACCAGCCGGATGTCGCCAGGAAATCCTGGAGTGCTGGTATATAGCACCAGGAATTCGTATTCGCCTGCGATTTTGATGGTCTCTTCGGCGGAGACGTAATGCGGCGGGGCATCGAGCAGTCTGGCCCCCTCCAGCATTCCAGCCGGATAAGCCAGCCAGACCGGGTACCAGTAGGATTCGATTTCGCGGGTTGCGGGCCAGCGCGAGCCAGCGCCCCCGTCAAAGTTCTCAAAAGAAGGCGGATTCAGGAACAAAGTTTTTAAAGGCATAGGTTTGAATAACTTATCTTATCATTGATAACAGCGTTTTTGGGCCGTCCCAGGGTGTCTCAATGGGTACATTCCCGCTTGCTTTCGCACAAACTTGTCGATCGACTAAGATTCGCACTTCCAGTCTATTGGGGCAGTTCGCAGGGTCAAACCCGTTTGCGCCAGATGGGGTTTTTGACGCCCTAAGGGGCGATATCGACACCTATTCGGCGTCCTGCAAGAGCCCTATTTCGCCGTTTCGGCCCATGACTCCAGCTCCCCGGTCGCCCGCAACAAACTGATCCTCGCACGCTCCAATTGAAAGTCAGCATCCTGCAGCGTGTCGTAGCGTTCGGCTGTTTGGGTTCGCGCGTCGACGGCCTCATGAAGCGTTGCCGTTCCGGCATCCATTTTTATTTTCACCGCGTCCAGATTTGATTGAGCAATCTGATAAGAGATGTCGGCAACCTCCTTTGCCGCCTGCAATTGTTCCACCGTACGCTGCAGTCTCAGAGTTTCGGCAGAAACCTGATTCTTCGCAATCTGCACCTGCTTTTTAGCGTGAATGAGGTCCGCATCAGCGCCTTCCGCGCGGGCACGTTGCGCCATGCTAAAAAAAGGAAAGCGGATAACCACTCCGATCGTCGCGTTGTTTCGTTGAAAGCTTCCAGCCTTGAAATAGTTTTCGTAGTTATTGAAGGTCGACAGCAACGCATATTGAGCCGCGAAGTCGAACGTGGGCCACATCGCACGATGTTCCCCTCGGGCCCTGAAACCAGCGGCAACAGCATGGGTTTCGACGGTTTGCACAAGCGGACTAATTTGCGCCGCCTTCGCGGGGACATCGTTGTCTTCCTTGATCTCTGGCAACTCCGGAATCGACTCCGGGGCCGTTACGATCGAAGAGGCCGGCAGTCCGGTCAGCTGCGAAAGCCGGTCGTGGAGAACATCAATCGCACCTTGCGCCTCGGTTACGCGAAGATGAGCTTGAGCCGTCGTCAGTCGCGCTTGATTTCTCTCCAGAGGATTATCAACGCCCTCGCGAATTCGTTGATCTACGAGGTTCTCAATTCGGAGCGCGTCCGATTGTTCCTGGCGCAAATGATCGATGAGCGTTTCCCATTTCGCGAGTTCCGCGTAGGTCAAGACAGTGTCCTGGATGAGTTGAAGACGTTGATCTTTTGATTGGATCGTCGTCGCCTGCCATTCAGTCTTGGCTGCCCGAGTGAACTCCCGCAGTGCAGGGTTAAGCACCGATGATTGCGCATTGACGTTCAGGATGGATGGGGCAGCACCCTCAAGGCTCAGTGGGAAGCCCCAAGTCGCCCCTAGGCCGGAACCTACAGACAGCTGAGGCACCCACGAATCTTTGGCTTCGCGATAAGTCGCGAAGGCGCGCTGCTCATCCTCTTTACTGGTTCCGACCACCGCACTGTGGCGAATCGCAAGCTCCACGGCTGCCTTCAAGGACAGGGGCTCGGCAAGCGCAGTAACTGAGAGAAAAAGAAGCGAGCAAAGAAGAAGTAAAGACAGAGAGCGCAACAGACCATTCATCGGAATCACCTTCCAAGTCATGAGGTTCTAGTTTTTCTTCGTGATACTCGTGTCCTTTTTGGTTTAACGGATAGAAAAAGCTGCCAACCACAAAGGACACTAAGGTACACAAAGGAGAAAGCCTACGCGCCTAACGATTTACGCGATCCAAGGCTTCGTGGGCCGGCGAGAATTCGCTCGCCAACGACAATGCTGCTCGATATTCCTCAGCCGCACCTTGCTTGTTCCCCTGTTGTTCCAAAACCGTTCCCAATAAGTAGTGAGCTTTGAATACTGGCGCTTGCTCGACGGTGGAGTCCGAAGAAAGATATTGGCGCAAGAGCCGCGCGGACTCGGGGCTATTGCGCTTGGTGCGGATCAGAAGCTCGGCGGCATCCACCAACGCGCCAGTTCGATCCATCTGCGCTGCGGCAGCATGCTGAATTGCATCTTCCATGTCATCAAGACGGCCCATATGCCGGTAAAAGATCGCCAGATTTAGCCATGAGTTTGCATTGCCGTGGGTGGCGTCGATAGCAGCTTTGTACTCATCCTCAGCGGCCTTGAAATCTTTTCTCTTTTCAGCCAGGCGGCCATTCACCCAGTGGGCTTTAGCTGGATCGAGACCGGCAAGCGTCCGCGCTTGAGCTTGCGCTTTGTCGCGTCCGCCGCCCACGATACCAGGCGCTTCCAAATAAAACTCGGCAAGGTCGGTGCGCGCATCAACGCTATTCGGATTCAATTGCACGGCTTGTTCGAACTCGGACCTGACCTTTCCCGCCAACCCCGCGGCAGTCAAAAAGCCAGACTTGTCGGCTTTTTCTCCGTAAATCCGGCCCAGCCACAGATGGTAGCGGCTGTTGCCAGGATCGAGAGAGGTTGCCTTTTGGCATGCCTCGATTCCGCGATCCCATTGCCCTAAAGTGAAATATGCCCGGCAAAGAAGGTTCTGCGCTTCAGCATCGCTGGGGGAAGCGCTGATTTTCGCGCGCAAGGTTGTGATGGCCTCATCGACTCGTCCCTGGGCCAGCAAGGTTGAGGCGTTGTCTGCAGCCGCAGCTAGCCCGGCGAATAAGGAAAGGAATCCAAGAGTCAGGCTGAAAAAATTGCGGACTTCTCGGACATTTAAATCCATACTTGTGGACGTATCAAAACCCTTCGCTTACAAGCCGTTCGAGGGTGATTACTTCTTTGGATGCGCCGCGCATCATTTTTTCTACATATTTTGCAATTATGTCTACCTCAAGGTTTATCGGATCGCCAGTTTTTAGGGACTTCAGGTTCGTCATCTGAGCCGTATGCGGAATGATTGCCAGCGAAACTATCTTCCCGTCCACTTTCGCCACCGTGAGGCTGATTCCTTCGATAGAAATCGATCCTTTGGAAACCACATAGAGAGACAATTCTTCGGGGATTTCAATCTCCAGCCAGTAATCGTCTGCGTTTGCGATTTGTGCCAACGACACGAAGGCCCCGACACCATCCACATGTCCCTGGACAATATGCCCGCCCAGTCGCCCGTTGGCCCGCGTTGGAAGCTCGAGATTCACCGACGATCCTTGTTCGATTCGCGAAAATGACGTACGAGCCCATGTTTCCTGGGCAAGATCCGCGCTGAAAGATGTTGGGGCGACCTCCACCGCAGTAAGACAAACTCCACTAACCGCGATGCTCTCGCCCGTGGTCAGTTCTTTGGCCAGACCCACAGATGAGACCGTGAGCCGGCGATTTTTCTTCTGTTTCGCTATGCCAAGAACGGTTCCGACCTCCTCAATTATTCCGGTAAACAATGGCTTCCTCCGTCAACACTCAGCGAATCATTCCAGATACGGATTTCGCAGATACCCTTCGACCGCGAAGTCTTCTCCAAAACGGTGCATAGACAAAGACTTCACGCAAGGAGCATCGCGCAGGCTGCGGAATCCAGCGCCGTCGGCAAGCGGTACCGACTCGTCCCCTCCTAGTATCGTCGGCGCGTAGTAGAGAAAAACTTTGTCAACGACACCGGAGGCTAGGGCCGCCCAGTTTACGTGCGCTCCCCCTTCAATCAGAACGCTGGCAATCTCCAGTTCGCCCAAAAAGGCGACAATTTCTGCCATGTCGGGTCTTCCATCGGTCGTCCCGACCGGTATTTGTTCTACTCGGACTCCGAATTTCTGCAGCTTCCTTTTCTTTTTTTCTTCGGCAAGTGAACATAAAACAATAACGTCATCGTGGGCGGTTTGGACCACTCGCGCCTCCAACGGCAGTCGAAGACGCGAGTCAAGGATCACACGTAAGAGAGGCCGCCGGCGCGGTTCTCCTGTGCGGTCCGTCAGCAAAGGATCATCGGCAAGAATCGTTCCAACCCCAACCAATATCGCGTCGCTCTGGTGGCGCAGTTGCTGGACATGGGAGCGAGCGGGTTCGCCGGTAATCCAATTCGCAGTTGTGCCGGCCTTGTGATTGCGCAGCGGAGGAGGCGCGATCTTGCCGTCGAGAGTCATAGCAGCTTTGAGGGTAACTAACGGAACACGATGACGAATATATTTGGCGAAGGATTCATTCAGGGTCTTAGCCCCACTTTCGAGCAATCCCACGGAGACCGCAACTCCGGCTTGGCGAAGAAAATCGAATCCCTTCCCCCTGACAAGCGGATTCGGATCCTGCATTGATGCCACCACCCGGCTTATTCCCGCAGCGACAATGGCGCCCGCGCAGGGGCCCGTTCTGCCTTGGTGCGAGCATGGTTCCAGGTTAACGTACAGCGTCGTGCCACGCGCATTTTCCCCAGCTTGGTCGATGGCGATGACTTCCGCATGACGAAGTCCATCGTACGTATAAAAGCCTTCTCCAACGATCGCGCCATCGCGGTTTACGATGACCGCTCCAACATTGGGATTGGGCGAGGTTAGGCCAATACCTTGACGCGCCAGTTCCAGCGCGCGGCGGAGAAACCGTTGGTCATCGAAGGGCCCGGTCAGGTCACTCATGTTGGCAGTCTCGGCACCCTTGCACACACAAGCCGAATGGCTAGAACTGCGCTGAGGATTTCCAAAAGAGTAGACATTCGTCTTTCTCAGCGGTGAAAAGCCCTTAAGCGAATAGCGAATCCACGAAATCTTTGGAATTGAAGCGCAACAGGTCTCCAGCCTTTTCTCCCACGCCAACATATCGAACCGGAAGGCCAAGCTCACGACAGATTGCCACTACGACTCCACCCTTCGCTGTGCCGTCGAGCTTAGTCAGCACAATTCCAGTTACCGCCGCGGATTCCGTAAACAACCGGGCCTGTTGAAGGCCATTTTGGCCAGTGGTAGCGTCCAGCACCAGAAGCGTTTCATGCGGCGCTCCCGGGATGATTCGTTGCGCCGTGCGGCGCATCTTTTCCAGTTCAGCCATCAAATTTGTCTTGGTATGGAGCCGGCCAGCAGTATCGACGATTACATAATCAGTGTGGCGGGCAGACGCCGCTTGCAGCGCATCGAAAAGCACAGCTGCGGGGTCGCCGCCCGGTTTGGTGCTGATAACTTCAACGCCTGTGCGGTCTCCCCAGACCTCGAGTTGCTCGATCGCGGCCGCACGAAAGGTGTCCGCCGCGCACAACAAGACAGTCTTTCCGTCAGATCGCAGTGCCTGGGCCAGCTTTCCGATGGTCGTGGTTTTGCCCGTGCCATTGACGCCAACAACCAATATAACTTCTGGCGTGCCCTCTTCTTTCTCAACCGGAGGCGTATTCGCTGCGTTTATGATAGCGAGAAGTTCTTCTTTCAACAGGCGCTTAAGTTCATCTACATTCTTGATCTGTTTCCTGTCTGCTTTTTCACGCAACTTGCCCAGAACCTGCTGAGTAGTCGCATTTCCAAGGTCTGCGCCGAGCAAAATCCCTTCCAGATCATCGAGAGTTCCGCGATCAATTTCCTTGTTGAACGAAACTACTTCCTCGATGCGTTCACTCAGATTCTCGCGAGTCCGGGTCACCGCTTCTTTCATGCGGTCGAACAGTCCTGGCTTTGGTTCGGTGCTTCCAAAAAGAGTTTGGATCATAAGATGGAGTTATGTCGCAATTATAGCGGTCACGTTGGATGCAATACCGAAGAAGGGATTAAGAGATGGGAAGGCTACGAACGGGTGGTCTGAACCAATGCCATGTTGTCGACGGGGACTGCGCTGCTAGCAGCCGCTGCGGCGACGGACTGGGAGGCCGCGCCAGAGCTGGGGACCCGCTGGACTCGAATGTCGCCGCGATGGTAGATGGCGTCCAGCGCGATGACAGCCGCGGGATCAAGGCGCTTTCCGGACAGCGAATGAATGATCCGCAGCGCGTCATGTGGCTCATGGGCCTGCTGGTAAGGGCGATTTGTGGTTAGTGCGTCGAAGGTGTCTGCTACCGCAATGATGCGCGGCAACAATGGAATCTCGTCGCCCTTAAGGGCCCGAGGATAACCCCGGCCGTCAAGCGATTCATGATGCAGCTCGATGCCCGGAATCATGTCCTTGAGCTGGGCGACTGGACGAAGAATATTGGCGCCCTTGGTGGTGTGGGTCTTCATGATATCGAATTCTTCCGGAGTAAGCGCCCCGGGTTTCTTGAGAATTCGATCCTCGATGCCGATCTTGCCGACATCGTGGAGCTGCGCGGCAACGCGTACGGTCTCGATGAAGTCGTCGGGCTGCTGCATTTCTTTCGCAATGAGCACGGAATAGCGAGTCACTCGGTCAGAGTGACCGCGAGTATATGGATCCTTTTCGTCGACCGCGCCTGCCAGCATCTGAATTGATCCCATAAAGAGCTCGAGATTCTCGTTGGCGGCACGTTTGAGATCGAGCACAAACTGCTCGAGCTCCTCAGACATGATGTTGAACGTCGAGGCTAATTCTCCGATTTCCGTGCGGCTCTTGAGTTGCACACGTTGGCTAAAGTCGCCGCGAGCAATTGCGCGGCTGGATTCCGTCAGGATTTCCAGGGGATTGGTAATGCGACGAGCCGCGATCGTACTTACTCCAATGCTCAATGCAACTGCCATCAGTGCGAGTAACCGACCGGTGCGTTGCATTTCGTAGACGCCGCGATAAGCGTCGATCCGTGGCTTTTGCACGATGACAGCCCAATCAAGATTAGTGACCGGGCTGTAAGTGCCGAGCATTTTGACGCTGTTCTTGCCGCCGGTGGAAAACTCCCGGGTGGCGGCGACCATTTGTGCCTTGCCGCCCTGGTCAACAAAATTGTGCACGATTTCCAGGTTGCTCATGTCCTGGCCGGTGGCATAGTCGGAATTTGCTCCCGCGACGAGCCGCCCCTGGCTATCGACGACATAAGGAGTCAGTCCGCCTCGGCTTACTTCTTGCAATCGCCGGATCAGGAATTGGAGGTCCACGACCGTGGCGATCATTCCGAGAAAACGCCCGCCATAAACCACAGGCGTGCTGACGAGCATGATTGTGCGGGCGGACTTTCCGGTTCCGACCACCAACGCCTGTCCGTTGTAGGCTCGCCCCTCCCGGGATGCAACGAATGCGCGTTCGAGTTCGCGCTGCAGAAAAGCGTCAGGAGCGATGCGTCCGGCCGAGATTCCTTTAGCGTCTGAATTCAAGAGCGTGGCGTACGCAAGATCTTCGGAAGAAGACACGAAATTTTCCAACAGAGCCCGCAACTCCGGAGCTTCCACATGCTGGGATGTGACATCCCCGCCGCTTGCCACCTGAAGGGATGAAGACAAGTTGGCCAGCATCATTCGCAGCGATTCCTGGCGCTGCGAGATATCGTCAGCCAGCGAACGGGTCACGGTATTTTGTAAGAGTCTTTCGTTGGTGATCAAGCGATCGCGGTTAAGACTCTCCATCAGAATCGAATAGAGATAAACGGGGACGACACTAATAAGCGTCAGAACGCCCAGAATCACGTACAGGATGGGAATTCGGGTTGGAATATAGTTTAAGCGCAAGGCTGTCCAAATGTGCCGCAAAACCATCAGCGGCATGTTAGGAGAATCTTTCAAATCTTACTTTGAAACTTAGGCGAGAAAATGAAGATGAGGGAAGGAAGCGATTACGAAAGTACTCCAAACTACAGTTATTGTTGCCGGGATGCTTGTTCTGCGACGCGTTGCCTAATTTTCGCTCTTAACAGTGCGACTCATTAAGTCATTGATGGCAGCAGTCGGTGACTTTCCGGCGTCCAGAACTGCATGCATCTGCTCCGCAATGGGCATCTCAACCGCGTGAGCCTTGGCAAGTCCCACCGCAGCCTGAGTGGTTGAAATTCCCTCCGCGACCATGCCGTGCATCGAAGCGATGATCTCGGGTAGTTTCCTGCCGCGACCAAGTTCCATTCCGACGCTGCGATTTCTTGATAATTCGCCTGTACACGTAAGGACTAGATCCCCAAGGCCGGCAAGCCCGGCCATGGTTTCCTGCCGTCCTCCGCATGCGATCACTAGACGTGTGATCTCGGCCAAGCCTCTGGTGATGAGGGCGGCAACAGAATTGTGACCGAAACCAAGACCGCTGCAAACACCGGCCGCCATAGCGACAATGTTTTTCAATGCGCCACCAAGTTCAACTCCGATCACATCGTGGTTGGTATACAGGCGGAATCGCGGATCGCTGAATTTCTCTTGAACAGCGTGCGCCAGATCGCGGTCGACGGATGCGATCGTGAGAGCCGTTGGATCTCCCCGAGCCGCCTCCAGAGCGAAGGAAGGACCGCTGAGGGCGCTGACCCGGGGACGGAAACCATTTTCGGAACTGATCACTGCCGCAATAACTTCCGTCATTCGGAGCAGGGTCTCTTTTTCCAACCCCTTGGTGGCGCTGACAAATAACATTCGAGGATTCAGATGGGGGCGCATCTCCTGAAACAAAGAGCGACAATGCTGTGACGGCATTACGCTCACTACAATGTTGGCTTCCTGCAGTGCGTCCTTCAGACTGGTTGTCGCTGTTACGCTCGGCGGAATGACCTGTTGCGGAAGGAATAGCTGATTGGTCCTCGTTGTTTTAATGCAGTCGCGTACTTCTTCTTCGCGCGCCCACAGTTGAATCTGGTGCGAACCCTGACGTCCCAGGATGATCGACAATCCAGTCCCCCATGCGCCCGCGCCGATAATTGCGATTTTGCTCATCCGCGCTTAAACCTGAAACGGGCTTCAGTTCCTGACCTTAAGCGATGGATGTTTCCATGATGTTTGATCAGAATGAGCAGAGAGGCTATTGCCATCAGAGCGATCGCTTGTGGGTCGTTTCGGTTCCAATCCAACCACCATACCAATGCCGGGAAGAGAATCACCACGATCATGGATGCAAGCGAGACGTAACGTGAAATAAATACTATCGTCGCAAATATTGCTATTGCCACCAAGACAGATTTCGGCGCCAACAGAGCAAACGAACCCAATGCCGTAGCGACACCCTTGCCACCTCGAAAGCGTAGCCATACTGGAAACATGTGTCCGATGATGGCGAAGAGCGCGGCCACAACTCCTAAAATCGGTTCTCCCGGAAATAGTTCCCGAGTCAGTAAGACAGCCGCAAAGCCTTTGAGCGCGTCCAGAAATAGGGTGAGAATTCCCAGCGCAAACGAAGAGCGCGCGACGTTGGTCGCACCGATGTTGCCGCTGCCGCTGCGACGCACATCTTCGCCGCGGAAAGTCCGCACCAAAATAAATCCAAACGGGATGGATCCGAGAAAATATCCAATTGCGGCAGTGATTAGAATTTCTTGCACAAGTCGTTAACGTCTAATTGGCTCAAAGCTCGCGAGCTTGATGTAACGCGGCCCTTTGCCTGACAGCTTGCTTTCATAGAGAAAGAACTCGCGGGCCGTCATACTACCAAACTCGGGTGAAGACAAAGCCGACAATTTTTCCTGCAAACGACCAAATCCGTAAGTGGAACCCCCTCCTTGCTCGCCCTTTTTTGCGCGAGAGGCCGCTGCCCGGGCGAGCGTTATGTGGGGGAAGAATGCATGAGTCTCTTTGGGAATAGTCAGCGGAACCAAGGCATTGTCGACCGCAGCAGCTAAGGCGGGAAGCTGTGGGCCTGCCTCAACTCCAATCCAGAAGACGCGAGCGTGTTTGGGTCCGGGGAAAAAGCCGTGACCACGAAAAGCAATTTCCAGAGGTTCGGACTTGACCGTCGCTAGCGACTGCTTGATATTCTCCGCGAATGCTTCTGACTTCTCGCCGATGAATTTCAACGTGAGATGCAGTGATTCCGGACTTACCCACCGAGCGTCCGGCGCAAATCCTGACACGCCCTCGATGAAGCGTTGAATTCGAGAACGAATGTCGTCAGTGATCTCGAGGGCGATGAAAAGACGCACGAAGAGGCCTCTAGCAACTTAGGTGCTGGCTTCTAGCTTAAACCACGTAGGGACAGCCGAGCGTCGGCTGTCCACGTCAGCGAAGCTCACCAGTTCGTCGGGGAATGATTTGTACGTGCGGATGAATCTTTTTTGCTTCGCAGAAATGGACAGCCGAGGGCGGCTGTCCCTACGCAGACTAGTTGGTCGAAATGGTGAAATTTACTGTAATCCGGGCTTCGGTTTCTACGGGCTGTCCGTCCTGAAGGTATGGCTTAAAGTGCCACTGAGTGACGGCTTGACGAGCCGCCGCCGAGAGGATAGCGGGACCGCTTATCACTTGCAGATCTTGAATGGTTCCTTCTTTGCCAATTAATGCTTGCAGCACAACCGCGCCTTCGACCTTCATCTGCCGTGCCAACAGTGGATAGTTAGGCCTGACCGGCCGAGAGATAACCTCCGCCGCGCTGGGTGAGATTCGCACTCTGTCCGATGCCACGATAGTGGCCTGACTCGCGTTCTGGTTCGCTACAGGGGCCGGTTGGGCCAATGGCTGGCTTCGAGGCATCAATTCAACATTTATGGAATTGTTCGCGGGGCGAACGGTTTGATGATGATCGCCTGCGACAACCTCAACCTGCAGCGGAGGCAACACGGCGCGACTTGTGGTAACGGCCGGGCTGGTAGCGTCCTCAGCCGCCGTTACAGCTGGAACATTCTTGTGCAGTTTGGCTTTCGTTTTCGAAGTTGCAACTGGAGCCCTGGATGAAACTGCGGCAGGCGGCGCCATCGTAATCTCAGCCGATCCATCATCAGAATCGTCGGACGAGTTCGACTGCACGGCTGGCTCAGGAGGGAAGAGATATTGCGACCAGAACTCCCAATTCCTAGCGGCGACGACTATCAGTGAAGCAAATAGCAGGGCGAGCGCAATCAGCATTCTCCGCCGTTGCTTTGGTTGAAAATCTTCAGGGGTGGAGGTTTCTACTTGACCTTCGGCTTCGATCTTTTGGTCCAGCACCGGCATGTTGGAGCTCCCCGGCCACGGGGGATCGGGCCTGTGCCTAGTATGCCCGGAAATTTAGCCGAACGCTAGTAGAAGTTGTTATCTTCAGGTGTACGGGACGAAAGAAAGTAAGCCGCTGCAAACGGGTAGGGCCCGACCTTTAGTCGGGCCGATAATTGATTTCCCGGTGGTTGCGGCACGACTGAAAGTCGGGCCCTACCGTCCTGGACTAGCAGGCCAACTGTTCGCGCGTCAGCTTTAAGCCGTTGAGGTTCCCAAGGACGGTTACCGCAATCGAATCCGTCTGGAAGAATTGGTTCGCCAATTCTTTAAGCTCTTCGGCGGTTACGCTTTCGATCTTCTCAATCAGTTCATCCAACCCGTAGAAGTGGTCAAAGTACATCTCTTGCCGGGCCAGATTCGACATGCGGGCGGTCGACGATTCGAGTGAGAGCATCAGACTCCCCTTCAGCTGGTCCTTCGCCCGGCGAAGTTCCTCGGCAGGCACTTCATCCACTTTCAGCTTGCGAAATTCGGAAACGATCGACTGAACAACCTTCGCAGCCGACTCGCGAGACGTTCCGGCGTAAACCGACAAGCATCCAGTATCGCGATAAGGCGTCAGGTCGCTGTAAATTGCGTACGCAAGACCCTGCCGTTCACGGATGTTCTGAAACAGCCGAGAACTCATCCCGCCGCCCAGCAGCGTATTCAGGATGTACGAGGCATGCCGCCGCTCATGCGTGATCGGATGCGACGGCACGCCAACACAAATCTGCACCTGCTCTAAAGCCTTCTTGTTCCGCATGATGATCCGCGGAACGATCTTGGGCTGAGGACTGTGAAAGCCATTCTTCAGAGGCTTCATTTGGTCGAAATGTTTTGCCACCAAATCGACGAAATGTTGATGCTTCAAGTGTCCAGCCGCACAGATAATGAGATTGCCGGGAGCGAACCGCTGACCGTAGAAATCCATCACCGGATCCCGCTCGAATTTTCTGACGGTATCCTTTGTGCCTAAAATAGGCTTACCTAGAGGATGGTCCTTCCAGAAATTCTGGGTGAAAATCTCGTGGACGAGATAATCGGGACTATCTTCGTCCATCTTGATTTCTTCGAGAATGACGCCGCGTTCTCGCCCGATATCGGTAGCATCAAATATTGGGTTGAGCACCAGATCGCTCAAGACCTCCATTGCAATGGGCAAATGGTCGTCGAGCACCTTCATGTTGAAACTAATACATTCTTTGGCGGTGAAGGCGTCCATGTTCCCGCCGATGGAATCGACCTGGCGGGCAATGTCTTCCGCGGTGCGGTGCTTGGTTCCCTTGAAGACCATGTGCTCCACGAAATGGGATATGCCATTCCATTGCAGGTCTTCGTCCCGCGATCCGGTCTTGATCCAGATTCCGATCGAAACCGACCGAATATGTTCCATCTCCTCGGTTATGATGGATAGTCCGTTAGGCAGGACTTCGCGGTTTATATTGCGAACTTCTTCAACCATGAATTTTCACCAGAAGGCCGTTGGCAGAAACCGCCAAAGCCCGAGCACACTCTATTGTTACACACTGCGCAGAAGCGCGCTAATGACTCGTTTAATGCTTTAGTTTGTTATAGTTAAGCCTGTATAATTGTGACATTACTTCACATCCAAGTATGGGCGGAAAGTTTCGGGCTCACACCCATTAGATGCATGATGGAAGCCAACCAGACCACGCTTTTGGGCCTTAGTCTGCACGAACTTACAGAAGTCGTGCAGGAGTACGGACAGCCCGCCTACCGGGCTAACCAACTCTTCGAAGCAATCTATCAGCAGCGCCTGGCCTCCACTGAATCGATCTCGACATTGCCTGTGAGCTTCAGAAACAGTCTTGCCAAATCAGGCCTCCGCGTCGGCTCGCCCCAGATCCAACAGAAATTCGTTTCAAGCGACGGCACGGTGCGCTATCTGATCGAGTGTGGCGACGGACAGACTGTCGAAGCAGTTTGGATGCCCGAAGGAGACGGCGGCGAATCCGGCGATGGTACTGAGGCCGGAAGTGAACGACCAGGCGGTCTGACTAGATCCAATTGGGACCGGGCGACCGTCTGCGTTTCAAGCCAAGTGGGATGCGCTGTGGCGTGCCAGTTCTGCCTCACCGCCCTCCTTGGAATTAAGCGCAACTTGACTGCCGGAGAAATCGTAGGTCAGGTCTGTGTAATCCTGAATGACCAGAGTGTCTCACCGCCAAACGATCGTGTGAACCTGGTCTTTATGGGCATGGGCGAACCGTTTTTGAATTACGACAACTTCATAAAAACGGTCCGGCTGCTTACAGAAGGCGTGGGCATCCCGGAATCGCGGATGACGGTATCGACCGCGGGAATCGTGCCTCGAATTTACGACCTTGGGGCAGAGCCCATACGTCCTAAATTGGCAATTTCGTTGAATGCTTCCAATGACGATTTGCGGACGGAACTGATGCCGATCAATCGGAAATGGAATCTGGAGAAGCTGATTGCCGCAGCTAAAGATTTTCCGCTGCGAACCCGCGAAAAACTCACATTTGAGTATGTCCTTCTGAATGAAGTAAATGATGGCCCGGAAAACGCGCGCGAACTAGTCGAACTCATCCGTGGAGTGCGCGCAAAAGTTAACTTGATCGCCTTGAATCCAGGCCCGGGAATCGAATTTGAAACGCCCGCGCACAACAGGGTTCTGCGATTCCAGGAGATATTGACGGCTGCTGGAATCCCAGCATTCATCCGTCGTCCGAGGGGACGCGACATCTACGCGGCCTGTGGCCAGCTAAAAAGAACCGTCGAGATAACGGCGGCTTGAAAGCCCCCAAGCCATCCTGAACTACATTGTGAGCAACAAAGATCGACCGAGTGAGTCCTTCATCTACGGAAATTGATGCACGGCTCTTTGCTCCTAGAATCTGGCCGTGAAGACGCCATTGATGCGCGAATCAGGGCGATTTTTAGCCCACATCTCGCGGCGCGTCAGCTTTCCTGCCTAGCCAGTCTGCTGACCGCGCTCACAAGGTCAGCCGGCTGAATCTGCGCTTTTTGAAACCAGGCATCCACCAAGCCAATAGTTTCACCCGGCAGCGACGTCCATCCCGACAGCACGATGATCGGTATCGTTGGACGAAGTCGCTTCAGTTCGGTCGCGACCGCCATACCGTTCATCCCTGCCATCCAATAATCGAGCACGACCGCATCGACGGCATGGGCCTGGAACAGTTCCAAGGCCTGACGGCCGGTCTGAGCCGTAAGGACGTTAAACCCTTCAGATTCAAAGAGCAGTTTCCGCAGCTTTAGTTGCTGGTCTTCATCCTCAACGCATAAGACCGTCATCCGAGTTGGCGATTGCATCGCTGACCGCATTCTTACCGGCAAATTGTCTGAAGACATTAAAGTGCGTACTGGGCCTGAGGGGAGTGGATAGGCCACCTGAAGTCTATTAATGCCTAATCACGGGCTCAATACAGTATTCACTGTAGATTCGACTTACTTAAGACACTATTGGAGGGCCTGTCCGGTCGGCCTACTGAAGAATGGGTTTACAACTGCTTGAGGAAGAGTTTCGCGCTCTCCAGCCCCGGGAATAACTTTTCCTCCGCATGAAACTCTGCCGAGTGAACGCACCGGCGGCTGCCGCGGAGCTTCACGGGATGCTTCAAGTGCAACATCTCGTGGTAGACGATGTATTCCACTGCCGAACGGGGAACTCGAGGATGATCGAAGATGCGGCTGACCACGATGGTGTTGTGCGCAGGATCGTAATGCCCAAGACGGTTGCGCGCGCGATTGCGACTCCATGTCAGCCGCGGACGGGCCATAAGTCCGTGGAAGAATCGCATGTTCAAATCTTCAAAGATAGCTTCCAGGTCGTAGGCGCATCCTTGCGCGGTATCGATTCGTTTGCGACCGCGTATTTGCCGAAGAAGATGGGCTTTGTCGACGACATTTCTGCTTGAGACGTATCTTCGGTAAAGTGTCGAATGCGCCCGTTCAATGCCTCTGCGATACATTTTTGCCAAAAGAATGTGAGCAATCGCTCGGACGACATTGTCCGGCGCGGCTTCCAACAAATCGGAGAGGCGAACCCGCAGCTTACCCTCTCTCAGCCGGATGGTGCTATTTATATTCGCAAAGGGAAAGAACTCTACTGTGATCTCCGGGATGGGTGCACGTGGGCGTAGCTCGCGATAACTTTCTTCAAAGATTTGAAGCAGATTCCTCACCGTGGCTTCAGATTAGCACGAGCTTGCATTCACTCTGGATAGCCGGATTTACCAGTGGGTTTCTTCTTGTGCTTCGCCTCTTGTTGCTGTTCTGCGAGTACTTCACGATGATCTTTGATGCTGGAATCGACCGTGTCCAACGCAGTCTGCAGTAGGAATTCGTAGACTTTGATCTCGGCTGGATTTGTGTTCGAGGATGATTGCAGCGCTCTGAGTTTGGCTTGAAATTCGACATCGGCCTCGATCACCGAACTCAGCGCCTTGCGAAAGTCAGATTTGCGATCTTCATATGTATCGATATTGTCGTTGAGTTCGTCATACACATCGAGAAAGTTCTGGAGCCCGTCGCGGGTCTGAGTTCCCCGATCCGTGGTCTTGGGATCGGATCGCATTTTATCCAAAGCATCCAGTCGCTCGCGCGCGAATTTGATATATAGCTTCAGACGCAGCTCCGGCTCCTGCGCTTGATCGCGCAACTGATCAATCTCCGCTTCGGTCAAAGGTTCGCGGCGCCTTTGAGCGTGCACAGCCATCACCAGCAGAGTTACCAATAACAACGAAAGAAGCCTTAGCGGCCGGCCACTCATTCTTTTCCTTTGAACATATGACTCAGCAGGTTGGTTCGTAGTGTTTCCAAATGGTTGGCAGCAGCTATGACCGACGCCTCATCCTCGACACTCAGTTTGCGCCTGACATCGCGGAGTTTGGCCGCCATTTTTCTCATTGCGATCTCCGTATCTTTGAGATGTTTACCCGAGCGGATCGCCGCATCGCTGGCTTTGTCAGCATAAGAGACAGCATCGCTTACCTTGGCGGCACCTTCGGGAACCTTATCTGCTGTATACATCTCATCGGCAATTTTAACTTCGCGTTCGGCAATTTCGGCGTAAAGGCGGGCTTGCTGATCCAGGGAAGCGGATTGAGCGCGATCGATCAGCCGGGAGAGTTCTTCGTCGTTCGCGCTGAACACCGCGACAGTCATTGCTGCGACCAGCGCGAGAGCTATCAGAGAGAGGCGCATGATTAAAATCTACTTCATCTGCTCGATAGCCTTGAGCCGCTGGCGAGCTTGCCATTCTTGATCTGGAAATTTTCCGTTGGCAGCATTCAGAAAATCATGGTAATTCAAGATAGCCCGTTTCCTGTCACGCAAGTGATCATAGGCCGTCGCCCGCAGGAAATAGGAAATCGGAATCTCCGGGAGGAATTTCGCCCGCTCATCCACAGCCTCAATCGCAAGTTCATAGTTCTTATTTTCGTCGGCGGCAACAGCCAGGTCTCCCCACGCAGCGCCAAAATCCGGCTTTAGTTGCACTGCCAGCGTGAATTCCTGCTGCGCCTCCGGGAATTTGCGCTGTTTTAACAAAGCCTTTCCGAAATCGTCATGCAACACTGGATCCTTGGGGTTCGCGGCCGAGAGCGGTCGGTAGATTGCTTCCGCTTTTTCATAATTTCCAGAACTTGCGTAAAGATCGGCTAGGTCACGTTGCGCGCTTTCGTCACCAGGAGTCAATACCAATCCGGCCTGGAGTTCGGCAATCGCGTCCTCTTTTTTATCTTCCGCAGCGAGAACTCTCCCTAATTGAATACGTGCTGCTCCATCATTCGGATGCGCGGTAGCCAGCTGGCGTAGCATCTGTTCTGCCTGGGGAAATTGCCGATCACGCATATAAGCATTCGCCAAGGCGGTTATCGCCTCGGTGGACCCCGGATCTAGTGTCAACGCTTGCTCGTATTCCTGCTCTGCATTTTTCAGTTTATTTTGCTTTTCTAGCAGCTGCCCGGCCGCAAGATGAGGTTCGGGATCTTTCGGTTGAAGCGCTTGTGCGCGGCGATACGCTTCTATGGCTTCATCCGGCTTGCTGGTCTCCAGTAAGTGGGCCAAAGAGAGCCACGCGCGGAATTGTCCTTGTTCTACGTGAGATGTGGGCTTCAGTCCTGTTGCAGCTCGCAGGTACTTCTCCGCTTCCGGATTTCCTGACTGTGCCAAAGTCAATCCCAGATTAAGGTTCGATTCAAAAACGTCTGGTTTCGCTGCCACCGATTTGCGATACGCAGCGATGGACTCTTCGTTCTTCCCGACCGCATGCGATACGAATCCAAGATCGAACCACCCCTGGTAATTATTAGGATTCGCCTCCACAACTTTTTCCAGTAAGGGCTCGGCGGTAGCGTAATCCTTCTTCTCGATCGCTGCTTCGGCCTGTGCGAGTTGAGGCGGAAACAGTGGATTTTCCTGAGGAATTGGATGATGACGGATGGTCTGTGTAGTCTGCGCGCCAGCGCCAGCTGCAAGCATCAATGCGAGTCCGAATGCGGTCGACAATCGAAATGGGGAAGGCCATCGCCGCATAAATTTCACCCGGTAAAAGATAGTGCGGTATTCATCGCGGCAGATGTTCTATTTGATTTCCCCGAGACGCGAACCGTTTCCATTGAGCACGCCTGCCAAAAACTGCCCCGTATATGAATTCGTCAGCGTCGCTATTTCTTCCGGCGGACCGGCCCCGACCACGTAACCTCCACGCTCCCCGCCTTCCGGACCGAGATCAATCACCCAATCCGCAGTCTTGATCACTTCCAAATTGTGTTCAATCACAAGGATTGATCCCCCCGCATCAATTAGACGGCGGAAGGCGGAAAGTAATTTGCTAACGTCGTCAAAGTGCAACCCTGTCGTAGGTTCGTCGAAAATGTAGAGCACCCGCAGTCGGCGCTTGGTCGGAAGGCTGGCCGGACGCCCTATCCCGCGCGCTGCCGGCTGAAGATGAGCCGCCAGCTTCATTCGCTGCGCCTCTCCTCCCGACAATGTCGTTGCCGATTGCCCAAGGCGCAAATATCCCAGCCCCACTTCCTCGAGCACGCGCAGCTTCTCCACGATCTTCGGCACGCCGCCAAAAAACTGCAGCGCCTCTTTCACCGTTAGATTCAAGACCTCATGGATGTTCTTGCCTCGGTAACGTACATCCAGAACCTGGGGCTTGTAGCGTGTGCCCTTGCATTCTTCACACACAAGTTCCACATCCGCGAGAAATTGCATTTCCACCGTGACGGTTCCGTCGCCCTGACAAACTTCGCAGCGCCCGCCGGCGATGTTAAAAGAAAAATGGCCGGGGGTGAATCCGCGTTTGTGCGACTCTGGCATGGACGCAAACAGGTCGCGAATCGTGTCGAAAGCTTTGATATATGTCACAGGATTGGATCGCGGAGTCCGCCCGATAGGCGATTGATCCACCAGCACAACTTCATCGATGAATTCGTCCCCTTCCACCCGGTCCCATCCATCCGCTGGCGTAAAGACATCGGTGGTTTGGCGCTTTGCCGCGGCCAATGCCTTGTACAACACATCGTGCAACAGAGTAGATTTGCCCGACCCCGAAACTCCGGTCAGGGCTACCAACATTCTCAAGGGAATCGCGATATCGACGTCTTTCAGATTGTGAACTCGCGCGCCATAAATCTTGATTTCCTCTTTGCCCGATTTTCGACGGTTCAGCGGAATCGGTATTCGCAAATCGTGCGCCAGATACCGTCCGGTCAAAGATGCAGGCATCTTCTTGATTTGTTCGTATGTGCCCGCCGCGATGACCTTGCCTCCGTGTTCGCCCGCTCCGGGCCCCAAATCGAGAATCGTATCCGAAGCTCGCATCACATCAGGATCGTGCTCGACGACCAGAATCGTGTTCCCCAAATCTCGCAGGTTTTGCAAGATGTTTATCAGTCGATGCGTGTCGCGGCTGTGCAGTCCGATCGAAGGCTCGTCGAGAACATAAAGCGTTCCGACCAATCGCGATCCCAACGAAGTTGCCAACTGGATGCGCTGAGCCTCTCCTCCAGAAAGAGTGGACGAAAGCCGGTCGAGAGTCAGGTATTCGAGCCCGACATCTTTCAGGAACGTCAACCTCTCGCGGATTTCCTGCAGGAGTCTCTCGGCGATTCCGGTCTCCTCCGCGCTTAACTTGAGCCCATCAAAAAAATCTGACGCCTGTTCGATGGTCATGCAACAAAGTTGGCAAATATTCTTGCCGTCAATCTTCACTTGACGCGCTTCGGTGCGTAGACGTGCTCCGTTGCAATCCCCACACAACGTATATCCCCGATAGCGGCTGAGAAATACCCGAACGTGCAATTTGTATTTCTTTCGTTCCAAATGCTGAAAGAAGCCGCGGATTCCGGGAAACTTTCCGTCACCCTCTAGAACTTGCCTCTGCTGTTCAGGTTCAAGTTCACCCCATGGCACATCCGCGGGAATGTTCATCAGGCGCGCAAAACGCTTCAGGTCGGTGAAGAGTGGGCGATATTTCGGCTTGGTCCATGGTTCAATAGCGCCATCGTTCAAGCTCTTCGAGGGGTCTGGGATTACCAAGCCAAGATCGAAATCAATCGTATTGCCGAATCCCTGGCATCGCGGACAAGCGCCATAAGGATTGTTGAATGAAAACAACTGCGGCTCTGGCTCGTCATAACGAATATTGCACTGCTTGCATTCGAAGCGTTGTGAAAATCGGAGCCGTTGCGGCGGCAGCCCTTCGCGGGGAGCAGTTTCGAAGATGACCTCTCCCGCCTCGCGATAAGCACTCTCGATAGCATCCACGACCCGGGCTCGCGCATCCGGCGAAACCACCAGACGGTCTACCAGCAGGAAGACGGGTTCCGCAAAGTTAACGTCCAGCAATGATTCTGGGGTCGAGAATTCGAATATTTGGCCGTTCTGATAAAGCCGATTGAATCCTCGCTGGCGGACCTCGAACAGTTGCGCTTTAAGCGCGTCAGTTTTCGGTCCCGATGCTGAAGACTTCTTCTTACTCGTTCGCGAAGTTTTCTTCTCCTCGGCAACAGGCTCCGGAACGTGCAATGGAAACAGGACATTCAATCGTGTCCCTTCGCCCAGAGCCAAAATCGCGGACGCAACTTCGTCCACGGTGTCCTTCTTAACTTCGCCGCCGCAATTTACGCAGTAAGTCCGGCCGATGCGGGCATACAACAGACGCAGGTAGTCGTAAATCTCGGTGGCAGTGCCGACCGTCGATCTCGGATTGCGCGTGGAATTCTTTTGCCGAATTGCGACCGCCGGAGCGATGCCGTCGATCACGTCCACATCCGGCTTTTCGATCCGCTCAAGAAACTGCCGCGCATATGCCGATAGTGACTCGACGTAACGGCGCTGGCCCTCCGCATAAATAGTGTCGAAGGCAAGCGAGGACTTGCCCGAACCGGAGACACCGGTGACGACCGTCAGTGAGTTATGCGGGATCTCAAAATCGATGTTCTTGAGGTTATGGACCCGCGCCCCACGAACAGTGATGGTTTCAGTGGACATTGACAGAAGCGGTTCGATCCGTACTCCGTTTCGAAATCTCTATTTCAGGAGCCCTACAGGCGGGCTCAAAAGGTGGATAGGGAATCTACTATTATAGAGGAGATGCATCTATAGAGGAGATGCATCCGATCGCGGTTACTCGCCTGTAGAGCGACGGGATCAATTTCGCTTGCCAGGTCATGCCAGGCCATAACCAATACAATTAAGCTGTTTACCTTAGTTGCGCCCAGTGCCATTGACAGGGGCCCGACATCCCTGTATTGTCGCGTTTCGCGTGACGATTGAGGCCTCAGCAAGGTACTTCTGAGCGAACCCTCGTTGACGCAAACCGCACGCGAAAAGCCCGATCCCTTCCCCTGACCGCGAGTGTGTGCAGTAAGAAGTCTTTGTTGAGGGTTCCCATGTTTATTCGCCGCTGGCTTGCAACCTCATTGCTTGCTCTGCTCACCATTGCCTGCCCTCGGGCGGCGGCAGCCGCCGGATTTCAGCCAGTTTCTCCTGAAGAATTAAAGTTGACCGCCGAGCCTAACGCTCCGGGAGCGCCCGCGATCCTGTTATTCCGCCAGGTAGACCGGGATGACAATGGCAGAACCTCCCACGAGGACGATTACTTCCGCATCAAGATTCTCACTGAAGAAGGCCGGAAATACGCCGATGTAGAAATCCCTTTTTATAAGCAAGCGGGAAACATCGTCAACCTCAGGGCTCGAACCATCCGGCCAGATGGTTCGATCGTAAATTTCGAAGGGAAGGCTTTCGACAAGACCATCGCCAAAGCCAAAGGCGTGAAGTATATGGCCAAAACATTCACCCTTCCGGACGTTCAGGTTGGCGGAATCATCGAGTACCTCTACACTTTGGATTTAACGGAACATTATATTTACGACTCGCACTGGATTCTAAGTAACGAACTGTTTACGAAGAGCGCCAAATTTTCTCTGAAGTCGTATGAAGGCTACGGCGGATTCAACCTGCGATGGAGTTGGAACTGGTTGCCTCCAGGTTCATCCCAGCCAAAGGATGGTCCTGACCACGTGATTCGAATGGAAGCGAATAATATTCCAGCCTTCCGAACGGAAGACTTCATGCCGCCGGAAAATGAGTTGAAATCTCGCGTGGACTTTATATACAGCGACGATTCTTTCGAAAGCGATCCCGTCAAGTTCTGGAAAAGAGTTGGCAAAGAGCTAAACGGGAAACTGGAAAGTTTCCTGGGGAAGAAACAATCAATGGAGCCGGCGCTGTCCCAAATTGTTTCGCCGAATGATCCTCCTGAGACAAAACTGGAGAAAATCTACGCTCGCGTGCAACAAATTCGAAACACTACATATGAAGTCCGAAAGACGCAGCAAGAGGAGAAGCGCGAGAAACAGAAGGATGCCACTAACGTGGAGGACGTTTGGAAACGCGGTTATGGCGACGGCGTCCAGCTCACGTGGCTGTATCTTGCACTTGTCAGGGCTGCCGGGATTGAAGCTTATGGAGTATGGGTGTCGGACCGGAGCAATTATTTTTTTGTGCCTCAGACCATGGACCCGAACAGACTCGATGGGAACGTCGTGCTTGTAAAGCTTAACGGGAAAGATATCTATTGCGATCCTGGGGCAGCTTTCGCCCCATTCGGAATGCTCCCCTGGGTGGAAACGAACGTGTCCGGTTTGCGGCTTGATAAGGACGGGGGAAGTTGGGTGACAACATCCATCCCTCCAAGCTCGGAATCACGAATTGTGAACAAAGCCCGACTGAAGCTTTTAGACAACGGTGATCTGGACGGTAAGCTCGAAGAAACTTTTACAGGCCTTGAGGCCTTGCAGCGGCGAGTTGAAGAGAGAAATCTCGACGAAACTGACCGGCGAAAATTTCTCGAAGATCAGGTTAAAGAATATATTCCCGCTGCCGTCGACGTTGAACTGACGAACAAGCCTGACTGGGACAGTTCCGCGCCAACCCTAGTGGCGGAATTTAACTTGAAAGTTCCAGGATGGGGTTCTGCCGCAGGACACCGTGCCCTTGTCTCCGTTGGGTTGTTCAGCGGTTCAGAGAAACGGCTCTTTGATCACACAAACCGCGAGCATCCCATCTATTTCGAATACCCGTTCGAAAAAGTAGATGACGTGACCATGGAACTCCCAACAGGCTGGCGCACAGAAAGCGTGCCGCCGGCCTTGAACCGAGATGAGCATGTTGTTGCCTATTCTCTCAAAGTTGAGAAGGACAAAGGCGAAGTCCATTTGTCTCGAGATGTAAATGTAGATTTTCTCTTGCTGGAAGCTAAGTATTACTTGGCGCTCAGAAAGTTTTTTCAGGAAGTAAGAGCAGGCGATGAGCAAAAGATCGTATTACAACCTGGCGCGGCAACCGCAAGCAATTAAGCGGCGGTTGGTGCTGATAGTTCTCGGTTTGTTCGCCCTTATCGCGACCTGCCCCCAATGCGCTATTGCGGGCAACGCACCCCCCTGGGTGCACGCCGTTGCCACCGTACCCCTGCCCGATCATGACGAGAGGACCGATGCATTCTTACTCTATTCCGAGCGGAATGTAACGGTGCTGTCGGCCGAGAAGATCAAGATTCAAACGCGCAAGGTCTACAAGATTCTTCGTCCAAATGGACGGGATGAGGGCACCGTAGTCGTCTACTTTAGTTCTCCAGGCCAGAAAGTTACCAGCCTGCACGGATGGAGCATACCCGCGCAGGGCAAGGACTACGAAGTCAAAGAAAGTGACTCCATAGAAGTTTCCCCGCCTAAAATTGACGGTAGCGAATTGGTTACGGATGTAAGAGCCAAAGTTTTGGCTATACCGGCTTCGGATCCGGGAAACATAGTCGGTTATGAGTACGAAGTGGAAGTGAACCCGCTCGTTTTGCAGGACACTTGGGAATTTCAGGGTCCTGCCCCAGCGCGAGAGAGCCACTATTCTCTTCAGCTGCCTTCAGGGTGGGAGTATAAGGCGTCATGGCTTAACTCTGCGGAGTCTAAGCCCGTGCAGAACGGTAGCACCGGCTGGCAATGGGTAGTCAGGGACGTCAGCGGTATTCGGAGAGAGGAAGATATGCCGCCGATGGAAGGAGTCGCAGGACACATGATGGTGGCGTTTTTCCCTCCCGGTGGGGCCTCGCTCCGAAATGAATTCAGCAACTGGCGGGAGATGGGAACGTGGTACTCAAACTTAACCAATGGAAGGCTGGATGCTTCACCCGCGATCAAACAGGAAGTGGCTGCCCTCACAGGATCCTTACCTTCGCCTCTCGCCAAGATGAGGGCTATCGCGAACTTCGTTCAGCACGACATACGTTATGTTGCTATCGAGCTGGGCATCGGTGGCTTTCAGCCACATCCCGCTTCAGATGTCTTTATCCACCACTATGGAGATTGCAAGGACAAAGCCACGTTGATGTCGTCCATGCTTCGTGAAGTGGGAATCGATTCTTACTACGTGGTAATCAATTCCGAACGAGGGGCGGTCAGCCCAAGAACTCCGGCTTACGGTGGCGGATTCAACCACGTGATTGTTGCCATAAAGTTACCAGGCGAACTGAGTGATCCCTCGTTGATTGCCACCTTGCAGCATCCAAAGCTGGGTAAACTCTTGTTTTTTGATCCTACCAATCATTTGATGCCTTTTGGGCAAATAGGCGGATATCTTCAAGCGAATTATGGACTCCTAGTGACTCCAGACGGCGGAGAGCTGATCGAACTGCCGGAGGAACCGGCCGCTCTGAACGGTATAGAGCGTACCGCCAGCCTGCATCTCGACGCTAGCGGTAGATTGCAGGGCGATGTTAGGGAAATGCGCTTGGGAGACCGGGCTTCGGCGGCCCGTTGGACTCTGCATGCCATCACCAATGACAGAGATAGGATCAAACCGATTGAGAAAACACTTGCGGGATCGCTAGCCACTTTTCACATCACAAAGGCTACGATCATTAATCTCAACCTGACTAACCAGCCTTTTGGCTTCGACTATTCCTTCGACGCCGACAACTACGCGCAGAGTGCGGGCGACCTGCTTCTCGTGCGTTTGCGTGCGATCGGAGTTAAGTCCAGTGCATTGCTCGAAACCAAAGATCCGCGAATGTTCCCTATCGAATTTGAGGGACCGTCCCGCGATACCGATACGTTTGAGATTACAGTCCCTCCTGGCTATATCGTGGATGACCTGCCTCCGGCGGTTGATGCGAACTACAGTTTCGCGACTTACCACGCCAAAAGCGAAGTTACTGGCAATATCATCCGCTACAGCCGCACTTTCGAGGTAAAAGAATTGAGCGTTCCTGTTAGTAAAGCCGACGAACTGAAGCAGTTGTATCGGATAATTGCCACAGATGAGCGGAACACCGCAGTCTTAAAGCCTGCCGCGAAATAGGCCGTACCCTCTTTGATTTTCCCGGAGTCTTTTTCCCTGTTAGAATCTTAAAAATTCAATCCTCGGAGAAAAAATGCAAGCCATTCTTGCGCTGGAAGACGGTAAAGTCTTCCGAGGCAAAGGCTACGGAGCAAAAGGCGAATGTTACGGGGAAGTGGTTTTCAATACTTCCATCACCGGCTATCAGGAGATTTTCACGGATCCTTCCTACTCCGGCCAAATCGTGGTTCTAACCAATCCCGAAATCGGCAATTACGGAACAAACTCTGAAGACAGCGAGTCCAACCACCCTTATATCGAGGGCCTGGTGGTGCGCGAATTTTCGAGAGTAAGTTCCAATTGGCGCTCCCAACAGGTTGCCGAGGAATATCTCGAACAATTCAAAATCCCCGTTCTCGGCGACATTGACACCCGAGCTCTGGTTCGTCATCTGCGCGACAACGGCGTAATGCGCGGGGTGATTTCGACGCTCGAATTCGATGTCGAGAAGCTCGTTGCGAAGGCGCGATCCATTCCAAAGATGGACGGAACCGACCTCGCCAAGGTTGTGAGTACAAACAAAACGTATGTGTGGGAAACCGGCGAGCGTTCTCATCTTCCGGATGAGATCGTTGGAGTCAAGGATGAACCAGAGCGCTTTCACGTCGTCGCCTATGACTACGGAATCAAGCACAACATCCTGCGCAAGCTGCGTGGTGAATGTTGCAAAGTGACGGTGGTCCCAGCCGAAACTCCCGCCGAAGATGTTCTCTCGCTCAAGCCACACGGAATATTTCTATCGAATGGCCCTGGTGATCCCGAACCATGCACTTATGCCGTCGACAACATTCGCCGATTGATGGGACGTCTACCAATTTTCGGAATTTGCCTTGGACATCAGCTGACCGGAATCGCTCTCGGCGGAAAAACTTTCAAGCTCAAATTTGGACACCACGGCGGAAATCATCCGGTAAAGCAACTGAATACCGGAAAGATCGAGATCACCGCTCACAATCACAACTTCGCCGTCGATCCGGATTCATTGCCCCAAAGCGAAGTGGAGCTGACGCATATCGATCTCAACGACAACACTCTCGAACGCATGCGCCACCGCAATCTGCCGCTATTCACTGTGCAATACCATCCCGAAGCATCGCCCGGCCCGCACGATTCGCATTACCTCTTCAAAGATTTCGTGAAGATGATGGAGGAGTGGAAAGGGTGAAGTCGAAATAAGTCTGTCATCCCGAGCGAAGAAGATCGTTCGCTTGCGAACGATCTTCGCAGTCGAGGGACCTGCTGTTACGAAGCTCCACAACTTTTGGGTGTTGACGCCAAAAAAAGAGGGAACTATGAAACTGGGGCCGCCGGTTATTTTACTCGCGCTTTATTCAACGGTGGCTGCCCAGTCGCCGCAGAAGGATTCCTCAACATTCGCCCCAGACGGCACCGCGACTGTCACTCGCGTGATTCCCATGCCATCGACGATCAGCCCGGAAGCTCAAAAATGGCTTGCGTCGCTTACTACTCTAAAGTCCGGACCACAAACGCTCGCCGAAAGGCGCATCGCCACCGATGAATGGCGTAGGAAAGACTCCGCCGAAGCGCGGAAGCTGTATCCGGTAAACATTCAAGAGACAAACATCGCGGGCGTCCGCAGCGACATCATCACTCCGCTCTCGACCCCTGAAGCCAACCGCACTCGCGTTCTCATCAATCTCCACGGCGGCGGATTCAATTCTGATTCTGGATCGCTCATCGAGGGCGTGCCGATTTCCAATCTCGCGAAAACCAAAGTCGTTTCCGTTTATTATCGACTCGCTCCGGAGAACCCTTTTCCCGCTGCCGTAGACGACGTGGTTGCGGTCTACAAAGAACTGCTGAAGACTTACAGGCCACACGACATTGGAATTTTTGGGACCTCGGCAGGAGCAACTTTAACCGCCGAGGTAGCGGTGCGACTGAAGGAGTTGAAGATCCCCCTGCCCGCGGCATTGGGGATGTTTTCGGTTCACCCCGACTACAGCCGTCCGACTGACTCGCAGGAGTTTTTCGGACTTAACGGCATTGCAGGGGATTTGCAGCCGCAAGATCCGAATCGCGCGCCTGAAGATCTTTATCCAGGAAACACCGACCGCAAGGACCCAGTTTTGTCTCCGATCTTTGCTGACCTGACTGGCATGCCCGCGAGCCTGCTGGTCACCAGCACTCGTGATCTTCTGCTGAGTGATACCGCCATGTTCCATCTCGCTTTGCTTCACGCAGGAGTAGATGCGCAGTTGGTAGTTTTTGAAGCCTTGCCTCATGGATTCTGGTATCACTTCCAGATGCCGGAGACGAAAGAGGCATTGCAACTGATGGCCGATTTCTTTGACAAGAAAGTCGGACGATAGGGGCCAAGGAGCTGCTGCTACGCCGCGCCGAAGGGCGCAATTGGAAAATGCCTACGGCTTCACCGTTACCATAACCACCCCATGCGACGGCACCGTCGCAGAAAAGCTACCCGTGAACTTGCCCAGTTCTTTATGCTGCCACAAATCGCGAACCGCCGCAGGTACATGCGAAGGATAACCAAGGTCCTCCCAACTCAACGTAATTTGCTGCGCGGTAGCGCTGCGATTGAATAGAACCGCAGCCCGGTTTCCTCCCGCCATTTCCTTAGCCCAAATTTCCAAATCGCCGTCTTTGCGGACGCGTCGTCCTTCCCGACCCAGCGGGTCCTGATCGACGGAAATCACATCTTTGTTTGTCAAAATGTCATGAATCTCAGGCGTCATATTACTGAGGTCGTTGCCTGCAATAAGAGGCGCGGCGAGGATCGACCACAGACTAAAGTGAGAGCGATATTCAGTGATGGTCATTCCACCATTTCCGACTTCCAGCATGTCAGGATCATTCCAATGTCCCGGCCCGGCGAAAGACTCCAGACCGGCCTGCTGATCAACAATCGCCAGCACACCATTGGAGCAGCAATTTCCATCCGGCCATTTCTCGCTACCGCCCCATCTGTCCTGGATGTCGCCGGTTGTGCGCCATAGATTGCCGATACCTTTCCCCCACAGCCACGGCTTGTTTTTCCCCCACTCACAAAGGCTAAACACAATCGGGCGTCCCGAGGCATCGAGCGCCTGGCGCATCAGACCGTAGGATGCGGGAGCATCCTGCGTCCCCGTATTGCACCAATCGTATTTCAGGTAATCCACGCCCCAGGCGGCGTACTGGCGGGCGTCCTGGAATTCGTATCCACGGCCTCCGGGGCGGCCTTGGCAAGTTTTAGTGCCCGCGTCCGAATAGATTCCAAACTTGAGGCCCTTGCTATGAACGTAGTCGGCGAGAGCTTTAATTCCCGAAGGAAAGTTCTGAGAATCAACGACAATATTGCCGTCCTTGTCGCGGCTGGTCTGCCAGCAATCGTCAATTACGATGTATTGAAAACCGGCATCTTTCATTCCAGAAGAAACCATTGCGTCAGCGGCCTGCCGAACAACGTTCTCGTTGACTTTGCATGCAAACTTATTCCAGCTATTCCACCCCATCGGAGGCGTCGCCGCCAAAATGGTCTGCTGCGCTGCCAGCGTGCCGGCAGAGCCCACCGTAAGAATCGCGATCAGGATCACTATCGGTTTTTTCATATCGGGCATATTACTCGCGTCGAGTCTTGTTAGCTCAAGATTTTGTGCTTGTGTTAAAGTGTCACCGCGAGAACGCCGCTGTTGCTCCTTTTGTGGACGCGGCAGGGAGATATTTTCCGATGAAGGTAAAGAAGAGAATCGGCCTATGCTTGGCGGCTCTAGCAAGTTGTGCGGCATTTGCTTGCGTCGCCGCTAGCAATCTTGCAGCGCAAAACCACTCTGCAACCGGCGTATTTGAAGGCCACGGAGACGTTGGCACGGTTCTTCATCCTGGGAGCGCCGACTTCGACCCGGTGAAAGGCAGCTACACCCTGACCGCCAGCGGCGAGAATATGTGGTTAAAGGCCGATGCGTTCCAGTTCGTCTGGAAGAAGATGTCCGGAGACGTAGCCATCGGCGCCGATATCTCTTTCGTGGGGCAGGGAGGCAATCCCCATCGGAAAGCTGTAGTCATGTTTCGGCAGAGCCTCGATCCCGATTCCGTTTATGCGGACGTAGCGGTGCACGGCGTCGGATTAACGGCTTTGCAATATCGCGAGTCGCGAGGCGCGATCACACAGGACATTCATTCGAACATCTCCGCCCCGAAGCGGATACGAATTGTGAAGCGGGGCGATTATGTCTACATGTCGGTGGGCGCGGATAAAGGCAGTCTACAGATGGCAGGAGGGTGGCTGCCAATTCCTCTGAGAGGATCTTTTTACGTCGGAATCGGCTTATGCTCTCACGACAAAGATGTCGTCGAGAAGGCAATCTTTTCAAATGTCGAAATCGAGAGCCTATCTCCTCCGAACCCGGCGACCCAGCCGAAGCTCTATAGCACGCTGGAGACGGTCGCTATTTCCTCAACTCTTCGCGAGGTCGTCTACATTGCACCAGAGCGCTTCGAGGCGCCGAATTGGACCCATGACGGGTCCGCATTCATCTTCAACAGTAACGGCCTGTTACATCGCCTTCCGGTAGCCGGAGGAACGCCGGAAACCATTGACACCAGTTTTGCCACTCATTGCAACAATGACCACGGCATTTCGCCCGGCTCGAAGTGGATCGCCCTCAGCGACAACTCTCAGGGTGACCACCAATCTCTCGTCTATATTGTGCCATTCGAGGGAGGCAAGCCGCGGCGCATCACGCAAAATTCCCCGTCCTACTGGCACGGATGGTCGCCAGACGGAAAAACACTGGCGTTCGTCGGCCAGCGCAACGGCGAGTTTGACATCTACGGCATCTCCACCGAGGGAGGCGAAGAAAAACGTCTGACCACCGCCAAAGGCCTCGATGACGGCCCAGAATATTCGCCAGACGGAAAGTACATTTACTTCAATTCAGAACGCACAGGATTGATGCAGATTTGGCGCATGCGGCCCGACGGAAGCGAGCAGGAGCAGGTCTTCTCCGACGACTTCAATAATTGGTTTCCCCACATATCGCCAGACGGAAAGTGGATGGTTTTCCTGTCCTACGACAAATCGGTGACCGGACATCCTGAAAACAAAGATGTAATGCTGCGGATTATGTCGCTCGACGACAAAAATATGAGCGAGAAGAAGATCAGCGTGTTGGCAAA
>Ga0210403_10000602_pt1 | contig 37045 bp, 26 predicted proteins | sample IncBWC19MmetaG_FD_150863 | JGI IMG/M metagenome (GOLD analysis project Ga0210403, IMG submission 150863) | Forest soil microbial communities from Barre Woods Harvard Forest LTER site, Petersham, Massachusetts, United States - Inc-BW-C-19-M | ecosystem: Environmental > Terrestrial > Soil >...
CAACGTTCAGTTTTCTTCGCAAATTCGAGATGTGAGCTTCGATCACGTTGGAATGATGTTCCCAATCGAAATCGTACAAGTGCTCCAGCAATTCCTGCTGTGAAACCACGGCGCGGGGTCGATGAATAAGGTATTCAAGAATTCGGTATTCCGTCGGCGAGAGATCGAGAACTTGACCTCGCCGGCGGACGGTTTGCTGCACGGTATTCAATTCCAGATCCGAAACCGCCAGCACCGGCGTAGAGACGCCCTTAGCGCGGCGGATGAGAGCTTTGATTCGGGCGAGAAGTTCGCCCAGGTCAAATGGTTTGCTGAGATAGTCGTCGGCCCCAGCATTCAGCAGATTGACGATCGATTCCTTGCTTTCCTGTGCCGTGAGAATGAGGACCGGGGTGTGAAGTTTCCTTCGTCGCAGGTCCTGTAGCACACGCTGACCGCTCTTGCCGGGAAGCATCAGGTCGAGGACGATCGCATCGTAGACGCCCTGTTCGGCGAGGAGCGAACCGGCTTCTCCGTCGGCGGCATGATCCACTGCCAGCCCGGTCTCGCGCAGGGCAGCAACAATATTCTCGGCAAGCCGCTGCTCGTCTTCGACCAGGAGTACGCGCATGACATGACAACCTGAGAATATTGTCTCAAAGCTTGCTTAAATGTGGCTGAACTTGGAAAGGTGGTGACTAACGGTATCGGGAAGCTGGGGTTTTTATGGTTCCATCACTGCAAATCCATGGGATAGTGTGTCGCAATGGGGAAGGTGTCAGTGGGTCTTCAGAGCGAAAAGCATTTTCGTACAATAAACCTACAATGGATCGGGCATTGGGGCTTTTTTTGCCCTTCTAGCACCTCCTGGAATCAATAAGTTACGCGTTATCAATAATGATTAGGTCGACTCCCGCCGTCTCCACCAATATTTCCTTTATTACTTTATTATCAATTGTTTACTGGTACATTATAATTTCGTACAATAACATTCTGCGGAGCTGGGTTCTCCGCTGTGCTTCTCTCACGGTTTTCCTTCTCGCCGATCACGCACCGATAGTTCCGGATGGGCCCGAAGTGATCCGCCTGCGGCCCGCGAGTTTCTCGAAGTGGCTTGGCACTAGCCTCCAATCCCGCTCGGCTCCCAGGCGAAAAGGCGACGAGCGTCACACATCTCTTGCAGAACCTGCACCTGCGGTTGCGAAATGCTGAGCTACCTCCGAGCGCTGGTTCTTCGTTTTGGCCGGCGCGAAGTCGAGCACCACGCGTGACGGCACATCGCCGTGCTCAAGGCGCTCGAAGATTTGGTTGATCGAAGACAGGGGCTGCAGCTCGATATCGGCTTTGACCTTGCCCCCGATAGCGAAGGAGAGGGCTTCGGCCATGTCCTGGCGCGTGCCGACGAATGAGCCGCGGAGGGTTATACAGTTCGCTACAACATCGAAAAGCGGAACTGGGAATTCGCCTGGCGGTAGTCCGACCAATACGCAAGTGCCACGCTTGCGGGTCATGGCAACGCCCTGCTTGAATGCAATGAGCGAAGGCGCCGTAATCAGAACGCCGTGAGCTCCGCCGCCGGTCGCCTTCTTAACCGCGGCTGCCGGGTCTCCAGTCTTGGCATTGATCACGAAATCGGCGCCAAGGCGCGTGGCATGGGCCAGCTTGCCGTCGTCAATATCGATTGCACAGATGAGTAGCCCCATGGCCTTCGCATACTGAATGGCTAGGTGGCCAAGTCCACCAGCGCCAGAGATAGCTACCCATTCGCCGGGCCGTGCCTCGGTCTCCTTGATGCCTTTGTAAGTCGTGATTCCGGCGCAAATTAGCGGCGCGGCTTCCGCAGCCGTAAGACTGGCAGGAATATGGGCAACATAATTCGGATCGGCGAGGAGGTATTCGGCGAAACCGCCGTTCCTGGTGTAGCCGCCGAACTGTGCCTCAGCACACACCGTTTCCCAGCCAGTCAAGCAGTACTCGCAGTGACCACACGCCGAGTAGAGCCACGGCACCCCGACACGATCACCCTCCTTCACAATTGTCACGCCCGATCCAACGGAAGTGACCAAACCGATAGCCTCATGACCGGGAACGAACGGAAGTGTGGGCTTGACGGGCCAGTCACCGTGGGCCGCATGGAGATCGGTGTGGCATACTCCGCAGGCCTCGGTTTTCACCAAGATTTGGCCTGCTCCGGGAGTGGGAACGTCCCATTCCACGAGCTCCAACGGTTTCCCGAATTGTTCGACGACCGCAGCGTGCATCTTGGGTGACATGGATTGCTCCTCATTTTGTCTGTCAGGAAATTCGAGCTTAGCAACGGACCTCTCGTTCTTCTGAGCAAGAGTGCTCACTGTTCCTCCGCCTGTTGGGTGTACTTTCTGCAAGAGGAAAATATGGATCACAGTGAGTCAGTCCGGAAATTTGAACACTTGACGTTGAAACAAGCCGACCACGCACACGACGCGGCAACTGAACTTGAAGGCTTGGTCTTGCTTATGCCCAGTGAGAAATCTCGACCGCTCGCACAGCTTCAGGTGAAGGCCAGTCACAAACAAGCCAGAGAATTTCGCGAGCTAGCGCAACAAATCCTGTGGCAGTACAAAAATGCGGGGTTACCTGCGACGCGTCAATACGTGCTTCCCGGCAAGGGCTACGCCGATCTTGTGTTCGATAGCGACGCGGACCTGGCCACCGTCGAGAAGAACCTCTACGACGCCATCGTGGAGAAGCGCTCTCTCGCCGCCGCGCAACAATCCTCCGTCGGCCAGAAGGTCAGATAAAGAGCCCCGGTCGGCCATTTCTCACTGAGCGAGTAGTGGCGATGTTATGTCAATTGACGCTCGCGCCGCCCGTTGCCTATGCCTTGTCCAGAGTGGTCGTTTTTGACCATACGGCGATCGGAACACCGCGTAACGTAGGGTGCATCTCAATCGATCATGTCGCATCGTCGAAATGTTTGATCGCAAATTGGAGTAAGTGGAATGGCTACTCAACTATGCCAGAAATGCAAACAAGCCCATGCCGGTCACGTCTGCGATTACGACGAAAAAGGTGAATGCACCGAGACGATTGACGCCAATGAAGTTGCTCAACCCTCTGACGCACCATCGCAGAAACAAGCCGGCACACGTTCCGAAAATTAACCCCGAGGCCGGAAGTCCCCTGCAACCCGCCAGATTTGGGCTGCGCGGCAGATGATGATGGGATACGCAATCCCAATATGAGCATTTTAGAAGCCGAAAAGAGGCGAGAGCCAGACTCAGTCCCAACTGATGTTCTTCTCGTATTGAGTGGCCAGAAATCCTCGTTGCTCGAACGAACCCTGGCTTAGAAACCTGCACCTTTGGCTGCGAAATGCTGGTCTACCTCCGAACGCTAGTCTTTTGTGTTGGTTGGGGCAAAGTCGAAGAACACGCGTAACGGCACGTCGCCCTGTTCAGGGCGTTCAAAGATCTGCTTGATCGAAGATAGGGGCTGCCTGCGATTAGCCTCTTGGATAAAGCCAATGCGCTGTGCCCAATCTCATGTGTACTAGCAACCATCAAGGTTCGAAGTCCGAATGGAGATCATCGAGCATTCACACCGGTCGGAAAATGTCGGGCTACGCGTCTGCTGATTTCCTTGGCGAGGTGGTTCCGTGAGTCACATGCATGAGAGTCTGGCTGAGCAAACACGGACTGCGGCGGAGAAGTCGGCGAAGGTTGGAGCGAAGTCTGGTTTGGACGCCTTGTTCATCCCTGACTCCGTGGCAGTAATCGGGGCAACCGAGCGGCCCGGTACTGTGGGCAGCACAGTTCTATCGAATCTCATTGAAAGCCGTTTTCGGTCGAAGGTGTATGCCGTTAATCCCAGCCATTCGGAGGTCCTCGGACTTAGGGCTTACAAAAGCGTTCGCGACATTCCCAAGCCAGTGGACCTAGCCATAGTGGTCACCCCGGCACTCACCGTTGCGCATATCATTGGCGAGTGCGTGGATGCAGGAGTAAAAGCGGCCGTCGTGATCTCAGCGGGATTTCGAGAGCGAGGTTCGGAAGGCGCGGCGCTCGAGCAACAGATCCGACAACAATTGCAACGCGGCACAATGCGACTGATCGGTCCCAACTGCCTCGGCATCATGAATCCGGCAATTGGCCTGAATGCCACGTTCGCCAAAGGCGCGCCCAAGGCTGGCAATGTTGCGTTCCTCAGCCAGAGCGGTGCACTACTGACCGCTATCCTGGACTGGAGTCAACGCGAAGAGGTGGGATTCAGCGCGATCGTCTCGACTGGCTCAATGTTGGATGTGGGCTGGGGCGACTTGATCGATTATTTCGGCGATGATCCGCATACACATAGCATCCTGGTTTACATGGAGTCGGTGGGGGATGCACGCTCGTTTCTTTCCGCCGCCCGGGAAGTATCCCTCAGCAAACCCATTATCGTGATCAAGGCTGGCCGCTCCGAGGCCGCTTCTCGGGCCGCGGCATCACACACGGGTGCCCTCACAGGAAGCGACGAAGTTCTAGATGCGGCTTTTCGACGCTGCGGCGTGCTGCGAGTGCACAACATTGCGGACCTCTTCTATATGGCGGAAACCCTCAGCAAGCAGCCTCTACCCAGAGGACCGCGGCTCACGATCGTAACCAATGCCGGCGGACCCGCCGTTCTCGCGACTGACGCACTTGTTGCCAGTGGCGGTCAGCTGGCTACGCTCTCCGAAGAGAGCCTGCAGAGTTTGGATAAATTTCTCCCACGGCATTGGAGCCACAACAATCCAATTGATATTCTGGGCGACGCCGATTCCGAGCGCTATGCGAAAGCACTCGAAATCGCATCGAAAGATCCCAACAGCGACGGTCTGCTCGTGATCCTGGCGCCACAAGGAATGACCGACCCATTCGCAGTCGCTGAACGTCTGCAACCCTGTGCCCTAGCCTCTGGAAAGCCTCTGCTCGCGAGTTGGATGGGCGGGATGAGCGTTGCCTCAGGAGAGAAAGATCTTAATACCGCGGGCATTCCGACGTTTTCCTTTCCCGACACCGCTGCCCGCGCATTCACCTACATGTGGCGCTACAGCCATAACCTGCACGGTCTCTATGAAACTCCGACTCTTGTGGAATCTCTGGCGCCCGAGGGCGCCTCTCGGAGCCGCGCGGCAGCGGTCATCGATAAGGCCCGGAGCCGAGGGCGGGTGCTCCTCACAGAAGTCGAATCGAAACAAATCCTGTCGTATTACGGAATTCCCACGGTCGAAACCCGAACCGCCGAGAACGAAGACGAAGCCGTGCAGCATGCGTCGAAGATTGGGTATCCCGTCGTGCTGAAGGTTTTCTCCGAGACGATCACTCACAAGAGCGATGTCGGCGGCGTCAGGTTGAATTTGCAAGATGAGCAGTCGGTACGATCCGCTTTTCGCGGGATAAAGTCTTCCGTCATAGAAAAAGCCGGTCCTGACCAGTTCTCGGGCGTTACCGTCCAACCCATGGTGCGGTTCGAAGGCTACGAATTGATCCTCGGGAGCAGCATGGATCCCCAGTTTGGGCCGGTGATCCTGTTTGGTTCCGGCGGCCAATTGGTCGAGGTCTATCGAGACCATGCCGTAGCCCTTCCGCCGCTGAACAGTACGCTGGCCCAGAGATTGATGGAGCAAACGCACATTTTCAAGGCGCTGAAGGGCGTTCGCGGCCGTCCGCCGGTTGATTTGGTTGCTCTTGAAAATCTTTTGGTCCGTTTCAGCCAGTTGGTGGTGGAGCAGCCTTGGATCGCAGAAATTGACTTGAATCCCCTGCTCGCCTCAGCGGAAGGTTTGTTGGCTCTGGATGCGAGGGTGCTTTTAAACGAACCGAGTTTGCGTACGGATGAACTCCCAAAGCCGGCGATTCGTCCATATCCGTCGCAGTACGTTTCACAATTCACCATGAAGGAGGGAGCGGAGGTCACGCTTCGACCGATCCGCCCCGAAGACGAACCGTTGATGAGCAAATTCCATGAGACGCTTTCCGACGGTAGTGTCTATATGCGGTACTTTTCCTTGCTGAGCCTAAACTCACGCGTGGCGCACGAGCGTCTGGTTCGCATTTGTTTCGTTGACTATGATCGCGTGATGGCTCTGGTTGTGGACCACAAAGACGAGGTCACAGGCCAGCATCGGATCCTGGGGGTAGGCAGGCTGATCAAATTGCACACGAAGAATGAGGCCGAAATTGCCATCCTCGTGTCAGATGAGTGCCAGAAGCAAGGCCTGGGAATCGAATTGCTGCGCCGCACTGTCCAGATCGCGCGCGACGAGAAACTTGGTAGCGTCTCCGCGGAAGTATTGCGAGACAATCCTTCTGCCCAGAGGGTTTTCAAGAAAGTTGGGTTTCGTCTGCAGGCGCTGGCCGACTCCTCTTCCATTTCGGCCGTGCTTGACCTCTGAACTCTGTACGCTAGTCGCAGTCCACTGAGATATCGTTACCTTTTCTGTCTAAACTATCGCCTTGTGGACGTGGCTCCGACCGTTCAGGGCGTATGTTTTTGGCCCGGTCGAGGGCGTCCGCGACGCTCGCGCAAACATTCTGCGGTCCGAGATGGACGTGAAGTCCTGCTTCCCGCAGCCGCTTCGCGGGTTGCTCTCTGGCTCCGCAAAGAATGAGTTGTCGCCCGGATTCGTGGACTTGATCGGCGAATTTCTCCAGCGCCTGAAGGCCAGTGGAATCGATGGCCGTCATGTTCCTGAGCCTGAGGATAATGATGGGTGGAAGCTCGTGCAGACGAGAAACAATCGCGTCGAGTTTGTCTGTCGCGCCGAAGAGGAAAGGGCCATGGATTCTGAAGATGCCGACGTAGGAGGGGATTTCTTTGTGCTGCAAGATGTGAACGTGACCCTCCCGAATGTACTCCGCCGTCACCTCGGACACTGTGGTGGTTTGCGTAACTTTACGTATGTACACCAAAGCCGCCAGAATCATGCCCGCCTCCACGGCAACAGTCAGATCGGCAAAGACCGTAAGCAGGAAGGTCACCAGCCATGTCCCAATCTCGAACCGAGATAGTTTCAAAAGTTCAGGAATCTCAAGCCATTCGCCCATGTTGTAGGACACAACTAAGAGAATGGCCGCAAGAATCGATAGCGGAATAAATCGAGCAAGGGGAGCGGCAAAGACAACAATCGCCAAGAGAGTCAGCGAGTGAATCATCCCGGCCACCGGAGTTTTCGCACCGGAGCGGATATTGGTAGCCGTTCGGGCGATGGCTCCCGTAGCCGGGAGTCCGCCGAATAGAGGAGACAGAATGTTGGCGATCCCTTGGCCTACAAGTTCTACGTTTGGGTTGTGCCTATCTCCGCTCATGCGGTCGGAAACCACTGCGGACATCAGCGATTCAATTGCACCCAGCATGGCGACTGTGATCGCCGGTGAAATCAGCGGTCGTAGCAGGTCCAAACGAAAATGGGGAATCTTGAGGGTTGGGAACCCCGACGGAATACCACCGAATCGTGTGCCGATCGTAGCCACCGGAAGTTTGAAGATGACAACCACCGCCGTTCCCAGGAACAGAGCGATGATATAACCGGGGACTCTCTTCACGAAGACCATGAAGAGAATAATCACTGCGAGCCCGCTAGCCGCAAGGGATGTTTCCACCGGCGAAAATGATCGAAAGTTGTGCGCCAGGGTCAAAATGCGCGATGCGAAGTCACCTGGAACCTTATCGATCTTGAGACCAAAGAAATCCTTGATTTGAGTGCTGGCAATGATGACGGCGATGCCGTTCGTGAAACCCACGACTACAGGGCGCGGGATGAACTTGACGGCCGTGCCCAAACCGGTCGCTCCCAATATCAACAGGAGAACGCCAGCCATCATGGTGCACATGAACAACCCATCGACGCCGTATCTCGCAACAATTCCAAACACGACGACTACGAACGCGCCCGTGGGACCACCGATCTGCGTTGAGGATCCGCCTAAAGCAGAGATCGCGAAACCGGCGACTATAGCGCAATATATTCCCGCTTGCGGTGGAACGCCGGACGCGATCGCGAACGCCATGGCCAACGGAAGCGCCACGAGGCCAACGGTGATTCCTGCCACGAGATCTGACGCGAACAAACGTGGCGTGTAGGATTCCAGACATAAGACAGATTTCGGAAGCCAATTACCCATCTTGTATTTCCCTAAGCGAGCGGCAAGCCTTTGACTATCCATTTGGAGTGTACTGGCAGTCCTTCTGTCGACGGGCTTTATTTGATGAGAGTGAGCAGTATTGCTAAGACCTATTCTGGGAACCAAAGTAGAGTCTGGGAGTCCCCTAAAGGGATTCCCCTATGGAGTTAGACCGTAAAGACGGATATTTGGCGATCTATTGCAGAACAAATCAGTAAAGAGATGGACTCAGCGAATTTGACGACCCTCGTGGCCCTGCTTTGCAGCGCGTTGGATGAATGCGGAAAACCCGCTGTTATGCAACGCGACGCCCGAAAGCTACAACAGCGAGACGCTCGACTAGGTTAAGCTCGACCGGGTTAAGTGGGAATTACGTCTCCTACGCACAGCGATGAGTGACGACTCAGGGGGAATTTTAATCATCCGTTTCCGCACTATGAGCGCGATACGAGTCCATTTTGCTCACCCTCTTTTCCCGAACTACTTGTGGTCGATGCGCTCTTCGATCTTGGATACAAATCTCGGGCTGTGGCTTTTCAGCAACCGTTGAATACCGGGCCTAAACTCATGCCACAGGTTCATCCCCGCTTCGTTGCCAACTGTCGAACCAAAAGCGCCGAACGGTTGCACAAGGGATCTCCTCCAATAGGGTCGCGAGGCAGTGGCCGCGGCCATCGAAGTCAGAGCCCGCACAACGTATGACGTATTCAGGCTGTTCTTTCCGGCTTCATCGCGCTTGACAACAATCCGCGAACCGGCATACATAGCCCTACCCATTATGCTGCCGCTGCTCGAAGAGTGATAAGCCGATTGTTGCTTCAGTAATGACGAATTCAAGTACTGCCTAAAAGCATTGCGCGACTCCTTTTGACTCGATAACGCCTGCCCAGGAGCAGCGAAACCGCCTTGACGCATCAAGCCCACTCTGCCGCTCATCGCGCCGAGTTCTAGAGGAACGCGTGCTTCCCCAACGAACACGTTGCTCTTCTGTGCCCGAGCCGCAGCTTGCACAGAAGGGGCATCAGGAAGGGCTTGCCATAGGCTTTGGCACGCTGCCCCTAATGCAGCCAACAACACGCACGAAATGACCCCGAACTGTACAATTCGCTTTACCATACCGCAGCCCGGCAAGCTTCAAGTTCCTACCGTCCGCCTAATTACTCAGCGCCAAATCCGTCTTGAACTTAGCACCCCAGCGTGGCTTATTCTGATCAAGAATGCTCATCTTGCAAGGCTGGTAGCAGGACAAGATGAGCTTCACAAAGGACACGCAGTTTCTTGGAGTTCGCTCCTTCGCGGTTTGTGCGTAAAATTCTATCCCATCGTTCGTTCGTGTCGACGTTTATCCCGGCAAATGCTAGTACGAAGATGGATAAAGCCTTCTGGCAAGCCCTTGACGGCCCAACACATTTAGAGTGAGCAATTCTATACAGACGTATTCCTATTTGACTTGATAAGTTTCCCTCTAGTCTGGGGGAAGGTATGAACGCATTTCGTATCTTAGTGGCTGACGATCATCCAATCTTCCGTTTGGGTCTCTGCTCACTGCTCGGGTCTCACCCAGGGTGGGAGGTCTGCGGTGAGGCTGTCGACGGTCAGGATGCGGTTGAGAAATGCATGCAATTGAAACCCGATCTTCTTCTCTTGGACATTTGCATGCCAATATTAAATGGTGTAGACGCGACGCGACAGATCCTGAAAGACAACCCGGCGCAGAGAATACTGGTCCTAACGGACCTTGACTCCGAGAGAGTCCTCCGCGATTGTCTGCAAGCGGGGGTTCGAGGGTGGGTTCTTAAGTCAGACGCAACCAGCGAGATCACCGATGCAATAGAGGCGCTGCGGCACAACTGCGTCTTTACCCAGCGAATATCGGATCTGCTTGTAGGCAGCCAGTCGAAGCGGAGCCCGACCGGGCCCAGGGTGCCCCAGTTGACATCTCGGGAACGCGAGGTGTTGCAGCTCTTGGCTGAGGGCAACAGGTCTAAGGATGTCGCCGCAATTCTGAACATTTCCGTGAAAACGGCGGAAACACATCGAGCCAACCTTATGTCGAAGCTCAACCTTCATTCGATCGCTCAGTTAGTGGTCTATGCCGTGAGGAACGACGTGATCAACCTGCAGCTTCCGGTTGCGAGTCCGCTCCCTGAAAGCGGGAATGGTCTACCCAATGTAACCCTTCAGAGCCTTAATTAGAAGTTTTGTTTGCTGGCGACTGCTCGGTTCTCTCCGGTTCCATCTGGCCGTACCGTGACAGAGGATCTCTCGGGCGAGGCTACACCGAAACACAAAGCCCTTGCCACGCGATCATTGTTGGGTAGTGGTGCAGTTTGTTGCCGCAGTTTGACAACGTTGGTGCCGAAGCCTAGCATGGCGATTTGACTAGGCTTATCTTAGCTGTTTCACGTTCTCAACTAAGTTGTGACTCACCGGCTGGCAAGCATCTGCTAGTCCCGCTTGCCGCCCCTTTGATCATTCTTGGGCGTCGGGAGCGACAGGTAGTCGACTTGGTTCTAACCGGTGCAAGCAATGCTGAAGTCGCCCTGGAACTTGGCATGGCGCTCCGAACTGTGAAAGCTCACCTTAACAAGACTTACATGCGATATGGAATCACGACTGGAAGTAAGCGGGTGAGACTTGCGATCATGCGCCAAGATGCGTAGTTGCCTTTCAGTAACTCGACGCAGCAGCACAGGCTAGCGCACTCGGTTTGAGGTTTTAATTGACGTATCTATCATCGTGAATGGCTTTGCCGTACTCGTCGGCATACAGATCGACCGTGAGATCGACTGGCTTTGCATAAATTGTACAGGGCATTTCCCGTAATAGGGGGACCATTCATAAATGCCCTTTGAAGCATGCTGGGATCCCGTACCCTAATGTGCGAGGGCCCAAAGGCGTGCTGCGATTGTGGCTGGATTCTAGTGCCGAGAGATTAAGACTCGGAGGTCTGATTTCCGCCCGAGTATGAGGACGAGGCGATTGACGGCTTCTCGGAGACATAAGACAGGAGTAGACTTGGTTTCATGCGAAAGCGTCTCATCACTCCGACTCCAGAAACAATTCGAGCCCGCGGAGAAGGTTGGTTGGATGTAGAACGAACAGCGGTAGTCGAGGTCACGTCGGAGGACAAGAATTTTCCTGTCGAATTAGCATTCACGCCAGGAGATACGCGAGGCTGGCGCGCAGAGGCGCCGGGGAATCAAACCCTTCGGTTGATCTTCGATCAGCCCCAGGCGCTCAAGTGCATACACCTTGTTTTCGAAGAAAATGAAACCGGACGCACCCAGGAGTTCGTTTTGCGGTGGTCTCCGAATGGCGAGAGCTCGCTCAAAGAGATTGTGCGCCAGCAGTGGAATTTCAGCCCACCTGAATCGTCACGCGAGGTTGAAGAGTACCGAGTGGACCTCTCGAATGTTACGGTACTCGAATTGATGATCAAGCCGAATATCGGTGGCGGAGCCGCTCGAGCGTCACTAAAGAACCTCCTTCTGTCGTAACGGTTGCGCGTAGGGTTTTCGGCGCGTACTTTTTTTCGAATGAACCACGACCAAAAATTCGCAAATTGTGCCCCTCGGTAACGCTTTACGGGGATGGTTTTGTGCGCGAGGTTCGTGGCGCAGGATGGCGACCATTTCTCCCACACGGCATGTCAATCGGGGTTAGCTTTCTGCTCGTCGGCGTCTACACTGCTTAAACGACGGAGACCCTTGCGCTCGCAAGCGATCCCTTTCCTTTTCGAGCATGTCGCCGGTGTTTCCTTGCTACGCGATGATTTTCTTGACAATCGTATCCTCAAGGTTCTGCCTCGACCGTGACGTCTACTTTGGCTCCTGGCGAGAGCGTCAGTCCCGCAGTGTTTCGCAAGCAATTCCGTGCTGCTATGACTGTTCGCAACTACCGAGATAGAGAGATCGTTTTTCGCAAGGAGATCCAGCTGATGCCGTTTTCTACATTCAGAGCGGTACAGTGAAGCTCACGGCTCTCTCCACGCGTCGAAAAGAAGCAATAATCTCCTTCCTGCAGCGAGGTATTTTTTGGGAAAAGGCTCCTAGGAAGACAATCTCTGTGGACTCACACGGCGGGACCCGCAGTTTGCTGTGCCGTTTGTTGATTATCTGCTTTCTCGGATTATTCGGATAGAGGAAGATCTGGTAGATCAATTCTTCAATTTCAGCGAAAGGCTGACTGGCGCGAGTTCTGTTGCTGTTTGGGCAGATAACCAGGGAATCAAAGCCAGAGCACAATCTGAAAGTGAGCCAATCAACCCTGACGGAGATGGTTGGAACCACACGCGCGAGAATAAGTAAATTTATGAATGGTTTTAGGAAGAGGGGCTTGGTCAGCTACAACGCGGCGGGTGGCAAATAAATAGCGCACTGATCGTCCAGTATCCGCAGCGTCGCCCTCTGTCTTTTAAAGCGTGGACGCGCGTCCTGAACGGCTTCTCTTTCCCCATAGGCAAGCCTATTCGGACGCAGCAACTTGGCCGCAATCGGCAAGTTGAACGGATGCATGTACTGGATAAAGGGGAACGACGGCTCGTACGCTCGTTCCATGATCGTCCGACTCCATTTCAAGTTTGCCGTTCAGTTCGTGGAGCCGCTCGCGCATTCCAGCCAGGCCAACACCGCCTTGCGCGCTCGCTTGCCGAAGTCGATCCAACTGAGCTGCGGGTATGCCCCGCCCGAAATCTCGTATTTCGAGGATCACAGTTTCAGGGTTGTGCTGGAAAGATACGCTAACCTGCGACGCCCCGGAGTGGCGATGCACATTCGTCAGGCTTTCCTGTAGGACACGGAAAAGAACGACCTCCATTCTCTTCGGTAGTCGTCGTTTACGCGAATCGTCGATGGCCGCGTTTACGTTAATTCCGCTACGCTTGGCGAAACCCTCAACATACCACTCGGCGGCACAAGCAAAGCCCACCTCGTCCAACAGTGGTGGATGCAGAAGATACGTCATGGTGCGAATATCTGCAATTGCCTGATCCGCCAAGACTGCAACGTCGAGGACAAGCGCTCTCGTGGACGGGTCTTGCTTGCAGTTTTCCTGAAGGAGCGAAACACTGATTCTCAATGTGGCCAACGTTTGGCCAGTACTGTCGTGCAAGTCACGAGACAACTTCCGCCTTTCCTCATCCTGCACCTGGAGAAGTCGCTGAGAAAGGTGTTGCAATTCTGCCGTACGTTCGACGATTACAGATTCAAGTTGGGAATGCGCGACTGCCAATTGTCTGTGGTGCTTTGAAAGGGTCCACATAAATCCTCCGGGAAGCGGATAGGAGAGTACACATTCTCTAGTTCAGAGTTCCTGGATTATCCCTCTTCAGCGTTTGGGGAGCTGAGCAATATTGCTCAGCTCGGGCCGTTGACTCCCTATCCGAGACATGACACCATGAGGTGACTGCTCAGCGGAGCGCAGTGCTTCGTCGCCGGCACTTCCCCCCTTCGCTCCCGTTTGTCGCCAGCACCGGGAGTGCGCAGTCGTTTTCGGACTCTCTTGGCTTGGGAGAACCCGACATGAGCCTCGTTACTGCAATTACAAAAAAGAAACGTCAGTTTGACCCCAAGAGGTTCCTTGCCACTATCGGGAAAGGCCGGACAATTGTTTCGGTTCGAAAGAAACAAACGATCTACGCTCAAGGTGCAGTGTGTGATGCGGTGTTTTATATCCAGAAGGGCAAGATAAGACTTACCGTTGTCTCGGAGGGTGGTAAGGAAGCAACGATAGGCATGTTGACTGCGGGCGAGTTCTTCGGAGAGGGTGGTCTTGCCGGGCAGCCTCTCCGCATGGGGTCTGCAACCGCGATGACGGATTGCGAACTCATGCGAATCGACAAAAAGGCAATGATGCTTGCGCTTCACCAGGAACATACCTTGTCGGACGTGTTTGTGGCGTATTTGTTGAGGAGAAACGTTCGATACGAAGAGGATTTAGTTGACCAGCTTTTCAATTCCAGCGAAAAGAGATTAGCTCGGGTTCTGCTCTTGCTTGCTCGTTTCGGAAAGGAGGGCGTGCCCGAGACTGTAATCCCAAAAATCAGTCAGGAAACCCTCGCGGAGATGGTGGGTACTACTCGTTCGCGAGTCAGTTTTTTTATGAACCGATTCAGGAAGTTGGGTTTTATTCACTATAATGGGGGGCTGCAAGTCCACAGTTCCCTTCTCAACATTGTTCTCCACGACTCGCCTGACAGAGAAGCGTGATACGCTGTCGAAAGCGTGACTGTGCTTTCGTGCAGAGCTGGCCACTCTCGGCTTTTCCATCTCCTTGGTGACTTCGGCAAGTGTCGCCTTGGCCGATTGTTTAGCGGCTTTCTTAACACCCATAGTTGCCATAGTGTCACGATGTGCGAACTCGATACTGATCAATTCGGATCAACCTCGGCAGGTATGTGCCGATGGTTGTCACCAAACCTAGACTGTTGTCACCAAACCTTAAAAGAGGGGCGGATAACGCAACCAGAAACCCAATAGCCAAATAAAGTGCGCTTAGGAACTCTGGCCCATCCAGAAGAGCCAAAACCCATATGGACATATCGAACAGAAGTGAGCAATATTGTGCATTTCTGTTTTGGGCTATAGGAGTAGCTTCTGAGGGTGTCTAAATCTTGTCCTACTCAGGCCGCCATCAGAGAACTCTTCGACGCGCTGTCTGCTGAGCCGTCTCGGGCGCTATGTACAAAATGCGGGTCAACTATGGTGCACTTGGACACTTTTTTCATGTCTGGGCCGAGCGAGGAAGGTGTGGTCGATATCGTTACCCGTTTGTGCAAGGTGTGACCTGAAGCAAGACACAGCGCGGTTCGTTCCTTTTGCCGTCTGCTAGCAGGCTCAGGTTTTTGCGTCCGTTTTGGGCGCCCGCGGGTGAGAGTTCAACTTTCAACTTTAAATCAGGGAAGCAGACGGTTGGCTAATTACCTTTTTGCGTCCATGATCAGCTTGACGTAGCACTCCGTGTGGACGGCTTTGCCGCTTTCGTCGGCAGACAGATCTTTGCTTAAATCTACCGGATTGCCACATACTCTGCAGTGTATCGGTGGCAGGGGATGACTCTTCATAAGCCTCCTTTAGGGTCTGCAATAGCGTGGACCCAAACGGAGAGCGCAGTCTGAGCAAGATCGACCATTTTTGGACTTTCCAGCTCACATCGTGTACGGAAAACGTTGTCCCGATGTACCGCATAAAGGGTATCGACGGGGCGTAGAGAACAAGTCTAGCTTACCTATTATCCGCTCAAGATAAGGTCCATCATGGCAGAGAAAAAGCTCCAAACCGAATTGACACGGCTGCACAACAAACAGAACAATGCTCGGCAAGATGAAGTTTTTGGAGGTTTCTCCGACGCAGAACAGACGGAATACGACGAAAACGCAGAGCGTATTCACGAACTTGAACGTGAACGTCAGGGAGAGGCGACCTCTGACGACCGTGTGCAGTTTGCAAGACGCCAGTGGAACAAAGATTCCGAAACAGACACTCCCCAGAGTGAGGCTCATCAGCCATATCGAAGCCGAGACAAACTATCGATGGACGAGGTAGAAGTAGAGGATTGACAAGATCACGAGGCTGCCGATTCAGACTCGCAACCCGAAATGTGCGGATAACGGCACCTAGGTGAAAAGCAAGGGGAGACAGTAAAGCGCCCCGAAAACTGCTCGTCCGCACCTAAAGGCACCAGTGCAAAATGCGGCGATGGAAATTACAGCTTCAGCCAGAGCCGACGCGGCGCCTGTTTCGCATCACGGAGGCGTCGCCAAGTGGCGCTGAATTAAATTACTCAATCACCCCTGAGCCAGAGACTCGCACTAAGTGCGCTAGGCTTTGCCAGTGCCTCCGATGCGGTCGCCGCCGTCCAGTGCGGATTGCAACGGCATAGGTGACCGAAACTCCGAACTCCGCCCTCATGACCGGGTTCGCGATGTCCTTAAGCCGGAGCTGAATCTTGTCGGCGTGTGTTTCCTCGTTGAGACAGTCCCGGAAGATCAGACGGCTTCCTGGCTAGTCTCGCTAGTCCGTGTTGGCGCTGTGTTGCTGCTCTGCGGCTATTCGGTTCGACGGCTTGCGTTTCCGAAGCACTACTCCTGAGATGGCGGGGTCCGAGTAGCTTTGAACGACCGAGAACCCGTGGTTTTCAGCGTATTTTGCGATTGCTTGGGTTCTCTACCGAGTACTCTTGACGGTCAGTAGACATTCTCAGGTATTGAACAGCAGGAGCCAGCGTGGGCGCTGATTGCAGGGAAGCTCTTTGCATTGAGACTCCCACCTACTCGACGTTCGGTGACGACAATTAGGCTCGATCTTACTCCCTTCGCTTCGCAACTGTGAGGCCGTCAGAAGGTTGAGTGCCCAACTGCCAAAACGTCGGCAGTCTGCCGCAATATCGGCATTGCGAGGGCGGCAACCGATCCTAAGTCGTTGGAAACAGCGGATAAGTATGACGGCTACCGCCGTGCCAACGAAATGTTGTATGCGGTCGGTCCTCCACGATGAAGCGCTGAGTCGAAGTCGAGCGGCTGTTGGGGGAACTGCGAGTAATCGAACCGTGGGACGCAGGCTATTGGCGGAAATGTCATCCAGAAGGATACGAAAGGCATGCTTTGTGGCCCGTCGAGAAGGCGTGCTGAAATTCTGTTTCAGCTAGTAAGCTTTATTTCGGGCGGTTGCAAGATGCTCACCTGCACACCCTATTGCCCGGAGGCAAAGCGGAGGGGGCGCTGCAAACATTGCAATGTACTAGCCGTATGGTCGAAGACTGGTTAGAATGGCAGACTACGATTGAAGAACTCGGTCGCGTTGGCTGCTTAACCAAGGGCGTATTGGACATCTTCTAAAATGACTGGATAGTTCGCTACTAGCGACGGCTAACACAATTTAGATCATTGCCAAGATTGATTTATACGCCCCTTCTTCGGGAAGATGTCGTGGCTCTGGTCGCTATCCTGAGAGGCGACACCGTGAAACTTGATTCAATCGGAGAAAAGTTAGGCTGCAGGGTGCGAGAAGGTACGCCAAAGCAGGTACTTGCGTTTAATTCTGTTCATTCGTCAGATCTGACAGCCGGCCAATATCTCACGTTGCTCGATCTCGCTCAGCTTGCACTTAGTGAGCGCACGATAGAGGCCCTTCTCCCCAAACTCGCACTCCGTCTGCAGCATGCTTCGAATTTTGATGTTGTCACATTGGGTCTTTACGATTCAAGCGTGGAGAGCATCCGGGTGTGCAAGGCCGGCGAGGCGGAGAGGAGATGCGAAAGCCTTTCCGACCACGCTTATGCGACCGGATGGGTTTGGAAGAATCAGCGCTCCCTACTTGTCGAAGATTTGGAAACCGAACCCAAGTCGTCGGTTTTCCTACAGTCGCTTCGCCGACTCGGGGTTCGCACCTACTATGTTTGCCCCTTAACCACACGTCGTAGTAAGTTGGGAGCAATCGGCTTTGGCAGTTTGCATGTCATCCCTAAGACAAATGCGACGCTTGAGTTCTTGCGCCGTGCGGCCGCGATAGTCGCTCACTTGCTGAGCACAGCCCTTTCCTCCCGTCCGCCTGTAGCCTTGACAAACTGCTCACAAACCTCCTCGGCCGCAGCACCAGAGCCCGAACCCGAACTTCAGGATTGTGACCTGCAGGAGCGCGCGAGTGGGGACGAAGCCTTTCCAGAGATGGTCGGGAGTAGTGCTCCCCTCCGAGAAGTGCTACGACAGGTGAGGACGGTTGCTGCAACTAACGCGACGGTTTTGCTGCTGGGCGAAACAGGTACCGGTAAGGAGTTAGTAGCGCGCGCAATTCATCGATTCAGCCCGCGGGCCGACGGCAACTTTGTTAGCGTCAACTGTACTGCAATTCCGACAGAATTGCTCGAAAGCGAGCTGTTCGGACACGAAAAGGGTGCCTTCACCGGAGCGATCAGCAGGCGCATCGGTCGATTGGAACTGGCGGACAAGGGAACTCTGCTATTGGATGAGGTAGGAGATCTTCCTGGGCCAATTCAGCCGAAGCTGCTCCGGGTACTGCAGGACAAAGAATTCGAAAGGCTGGGCAGCAACCAAACTGTAAGGATCGATATTCGCTTGATTGCTGCCACAAACCAAAACCTGCATCGAAGCATCGCCGAGGGTCGCTTCCGCGAGGATCTATTTTATAGGCTCAATGTCTTTCCGATTTACATTCCTCCCCTGCGTGAGAGGAAAAGTGACATCCCTGACCTTCTCCGGTACTTCGTGTCCAAGTATGCAAGTGAAGCGGACAAGTCGATCGTGACTATTCCTGCAGATGCCATGGATGCTCTTCTGAACTGGAACTGGCCTGGGAACATCAGAGAATTGCAAAACATGGTTCAGCGCTGCGTGATTTTGACAAACTCGCCACTCTTAAAGGTTCCGCTTGAGGAACTGAAAAGGAAGTTGAGGCCGTCTTCTAGCAAGATGTCCCCGGGGGCCGAATATGAGCTGATGCTTCAAGCTCTGAAAGAGGCGCATGGAGTGATTGGTGGCGCATCAGGTGCAGCCGCTAGACTGGGAATGAAGCGCACAACCTTCTATTGGAAAATGAAAAAGCTGAACATTAGTCCGGTTCAGTTCCAGAACTAGTTAACAGTACCCGATTGTTCGACACCCTCAGCATTGAAATTGTAGTGGCGCGCATCGAAAACGGGTATTGAACTGGATATGGGTCGATCGAACGCAGCCAGACCTACTGGCCCATGCGTAAGGATATGATAGTAGAGCCAGCCGGTGAAAGATGGCTGCTTCCGTTGTTCTTGAATCAACCGCGGCGTTCACCCTTCGGACACACGTGCTCGTCGGTTGGGCTCGGAAACTCACTTCACGCTTTGCAGGCCAGTTTCGAGCAACTTGGCGAACTGCCGAGGAAGTACGGGCATGCATGAACGGGTAGACCAACATAGACAGTGGGTCTGAATCGGTCATTTTCGTACTCGGTATCAAAACAACTGCCCTAACCAGTCATCCCGGTCAACGTCGAACTCGGACGCTTGAGTTGGACCTCTGACGAAGAACCTAGAAACATGGACAAAGGTTACAATCGCAGTCGAACGAGGCGACCAGCGTCGTCAGAGTGTGTAATTTCCCGATCGAGCACGGCCCCGGGGCGTCACCGCCATTCCAGCATGGGGCTCGAAGAGAGAGACGCACCATGTTCAGTTATCGTCCTGTAGGACTAGCGGCAATTGTTGAATACATTTTGAACGCGACTGAGCGTTTTGAAAATTTCTGTGGGGTATGACCCGCTTTCATCTTTGATCTTCGCCGGCAGCGGGAACGTCACCTTGTCGAAGTCTTGTAATCGCACTCCGGTAATGTCCCCGTTTGCGTCCAATGCAACGAAGATGACTTCCTGGCCGTTTTGATGTGCGAGCACTTCCAGTGGAAGCTTGTACTGCTTAAGTTGTCGAAGGAGCTGCTCTAATACCGGTACCCACGGACCCCTGAACCCATAAGCTGTTTCCACCCGTACCTCCGATCTGCGCTTTCCTTTTGCCGAAAAATCGCTGCACGCTCATCAGTTGCGCCGCACGTTACAAGGAGAGCCACTAGAATGGCAAAACACTCCTATTTACGGTTCCAGGACCGAAGTTGGAAAATGCAGCCTTTGAGTCTGGCCCTTCCTTGGTATTCGTCCGATCACTGAGGTTCAGTGAATGGTACCTGCATGCCTGGTATGCCCACTGTCCTGAGTGCAACGTCCGCTGCACGTCCCGGTCCATCTTCGAGTAATAGTTAACTCGTAAAAAACACAGCTTCGGGATCTCAGGGCAGAGTGTCAACACCGTCAAGGTCACGGGATTCGACACAGCGGATCGCAGCTAAGGTGGCGTTGTCATCGACAAGCGGGGATATTTAGTAGGAGAATGGGTTTTTCGATCGTACTCACGATGGCAAGCGCTTTCTCGACGAACCAATGGCTCTCCTGGGTGCAGCCTTACCGTTGAAAGTGTTCAAAACTGAACAGCTTTTGAGATAGGCGCTACGTATTATTTCCCAGACGGAGCTTCCGAACGTGGTCATGGGTTAGTGGGGCTAATGTCGTCCTTCTGGCCTTACGGACCGAGTCTCAAATTGAATGTGAGGCGGTTAGTGGATTGCCCCCTGACACAAAATGAAAGGTCTCGTCTTGAGAGTCTTCGCAGCTTTCGAATCTTGGGAACATCCCGCGAGCAAGCGTTCGACGACATCGCTCGTCTGGCCTCTCTGGTCTGCGATACTCCAATAGCCGTCATCGCCTTCATAGATGAACAAAAGGTGTGGTTTAAGGCAACAATCGGCCTCGATTTGGATGAACTTCCGCGAGATGGCTCGTTCTGCGCCTACGCAATCTTGCAACCCGACGTCTTGATCGTTCCGGATCCAATCTCTGACGAAAGATTTATGAGTAGTCTCTTGGTGAAGCAACTTGGGATTCAGTTCTACGCAGGGATACCGTTGACCACCGATGACGCTTACCCGTTAGGTGCACTCGCGGTGATGGACCGAGTGCCACACCTCCTGACAGCGGAACAGCGCGATTCTTTACGCATACTCGCTCGACGGATGACACGTGAACTGGAACTACGACGCCCCCGAGAAACTCCAGCATGCTTGCGACCCACGTCGCCCACCTCGCGTGATGTTACCATCTTGGTAGTCGAAGACGACGACAATCTTCGAAACCTTTTGCATAGGACACTCGAGGGCAACGGCTTTTCCGTCCTTTCCGCCGCCGATGGCGCAGATGCGCTCCGCTTGTGCCAGCAGCACGATGGCGCAATAGACCTTGTCGTGAGTGATGTTGTCATGCCCCGACTCAATGGACTTGAGCTCGAAAGGCGAATTCGTGCGATTCGCCTCGAGACGAAGTTTTTACTGATAACCGGTTTTGGTGACCAACTTCCCGAATTGCGGGAGCGGATCAAGCATGGTGCAAACGTTCTTGAAAAGCCGTTCCTGTCTTCGGAACTCGTGCGGAGAGTGGAAGACACGCTCAATCAGGAGAAAGCAGCCACGGGTACCGAAGGATAAGACGTTCTCCATTCATTTTCACCTGATGACTTGACTTCGTGGATTTCTCAACTGGATGTGGACCACCACGCGCTAACGTCCGCAGGGCTGAAGAAGCCGCGCGACGCCCCTCCGTCTCAAATGGCAATGGTGACCTGGCGTCGACAGGACGGGCGGCACCATTATCGCTCCTTGCTGCTGCGAACTAGGACTGGTATCACTCAGATTCATCGACGGCGAATGTTCAAAACTGAATAGAGACTGAATAGAGATTGAGACTATTAGTGACTTTACGTATCGTTATTCGCTCCCCAACGGAAACCTGTTCCGTCGAATCGGCGTTTACACCCATAGAATAGTCAAATGACAATCCTGGTCCGAGTAAAAGGGGCCTGTTTACACCGGCCGTTCCCGGCCTACTCCATGCCCGAGGACTGACATCGAAAGAGGCTAACCGTAGGATAGTGCAGAACTGCTTCAGCGCAAAGCGGCTCTGGAAGTGCCACGCGGTCTTTCAGCGTGGTGAGCATTATTGACCAGCAGCTACTTGTCTGTTTCCCGCACAATTGAAGTTAGCGGTATCTCCTTCTCGAATGATCATTGGGCAAAGCGCATCACCAATAGCTTTAAACTTGATTGAACCCATTTCACCGAGATTCCATTCATGCATTCGCGACGCCTGATCATTCGCCACGGTCTTGTTTCCCTTTCGTTCGTGCTGCTGTACTTCTTACTGAACGAACCTGCGATTGTTTTGTTTTCTCGAACTGGATTTGTTGCCTGGTATCCTGCCGTCGGTCTGGCCATGGCGTTCCTGTTGGGGGTCAATCCCTGGTACGCATTTCTAGTCTGCTTCTCGGTTTTTCTTGCCAACACGCTTATTTACGCACAGTCAGTCCTGTCTTTCAGTAACACGGTCGATGCCGCGGGAATCGCGGTTTGTTACGGAGTGGCGGCGTATGTGTTGCGTGGCCCTCTGCAGATCGATCTTGGACTGCGACGCCGCCGGGATGTGGTCCGCTACGTTTTTGTGAGCGCTACCGCGGCCGCAGGAGCAACGATCTTCGGGGTAGGATGCTTGATCGCGGATCATAGCATTCCCTGGAGTGAATACAAGTCTTCCGGGCTGGTATGGTTCCTGGGTGACGCCATCGGATTGGTGGGCATTGCACCGTTTCTTCTCGTCCATGTATTCCCCTATGTTCGGAATTGGCTTTCGCCGAAGCCCTCCGATCTCCACTACGCCGCCCCGACACATTCTCCTGAAACAATATTCACTCTTGGTGCAGCCATAGAAATATGCGGCCAATGTTTGATGATATTAGCCGTTCTCGGAGCGATGTTCGGAACTAAGGATGGGCGATACGACAATTTTTATCTCTGTTTTGTTCCGATCATCTGGATTGCGATGCGTCAGGGAGTCCGGCGAGTTGTCACCGGCCTGCTGGCGGTAAATTTTGGAATTGTGGGGGCGATGCATCTGTTTCCCCCAACCACAGTCCTGTTTACGAAAGTTGCCTTGCTGATGCTAGTGTTGTCCGCAGTAGGACTCATCGTGGGATCCGAGGTCAGCGAGCGACACCGCCTGGCGATTGATCTGAATAGGCAAACCACGTATTTAGACTCACTAATACAAAATAGCCCGCTGGGAATCGTCGTTCTCGATCGGCAAGGCTCGGTCGAGCTGGCGAACTCCGCTTTTGAAAAGCTTTTCGAGTACGACCGGGGTGGGGTTGCTTCGATGGATCTTGGAACCGTGGAGATATCTGATAACGACCCCACCGAGCTAAAGGAGATGATTCCGCAGATCTTCGCCGGAAACGCTCTGCACAGGACAGTGCGACGGCGGCGCAAGGACGGCCAGATTCTTGACATTGCACTGCATGCGGTTCCGCTGCAGGTAAACGGACAGGTGCGAGGTGCCTACCTGATCTACGAAGACGTTTCGGAGCAGATCAGGGCAAGCGAAGCGCAACGGGAACACGCTGAGTCTTTGGACCGGCTGATTAAGGAACTGGAGCTTCGTACAGAACAGATGACCTCATTGAATGAGATGGGGTCCCTGCTAGCCTGTAGTGGGAGTGTTAAGGAAGCTTGCACTGTCGTCTCCACGTCGGCCCAAAGACTTTTTACCGAGGCTCCTTCTGGGGCGCTCTATTTGTTCAAGTCATCACGAGATCTGCTTGAGGCTGCCGTCCGTTGGGGGACAGCAAACGCAGCGATTCCGACGTTTCCTCCCGACGCATGTTGGTCTCTCCGCCGCGGCCTGCCTCACTGGAGTGGGCGTCATGGAGGTGACATTGCTTGCCAGCATTTAACCAGCAGTTCAACTACTGAGTCTCTTTGCGTGCCGATGGTCGCACAAGGAAACACGGTCGGCGTCCTGCACCTCAAATTCGAGAGCCCGATCCGGACCCGATATGATTCTGGCACGGATAGTTTCCGGGACTCTCATCAGCAACTGGCTGTAAGTGCGGCCTCGCAGATCGCGCTCTCATTGGCTAGCCTTCATCTGCGCGAAACCCTCCGTGAACAGTCGATTCGTGATCCACTAACTCGCCTTTTCAACCGCCGATTCCTGGAAGAGTCGTTCGAAAGAGAGCTGGAATTGGCTGATCGCAAGAAACAATCCGTCGCCGTTCTCTTCCTAGACCTCGACCACTTCAAAAGATTCAATGACAGTTTCGGCCACGATGCTGGGGACATGGTGCTCCAGTCCATGGCTGATCTGTTTCGCAGTTTCTTTCGCGTCACCGACATATGCTGTCGCTATGGCGGCGAGGAATTTGCGGTTATCCTGCCTGAATCAACTTCACAGCACGCGGCTGTCCGTGCAGACGCTCTGCGATCAGAAGTAAAGAGTCTTCGGCTACGCTACAAGAAGCAGCCTTTGGGACAACTCACGTTCTCAATGGGCATCGCGGCATTTCCGGAGCACGGCTCAAGATCCGACGAGTTGCTCAAAATAGCGGACCGGTGCCTCTATGAGTCCAAAGCGCGCGGTCGGGATGTGGTGACCGTAGCCCTTCCGCAAAATGCATGACCGTTACAGAATGTTCACCTCCGTAAACGAGGTCTTTTCTCCCCGAGGATGCAATCTTCACAAATCTGAGTTCCCACGACGAACGACAGCGGCAGCACAAGAGGCGCGACGACGTTGGCTGGTCTCCGGGCTCCTTTTGCGCCATTAGTAGCCTACTTCAGAATTGTCATGCAGCTTACGGCTGCGCAGGTCTTGCTGTTTGGACTTGTGAGCAACTGATCAAACTTGATGTTTCTCTTGCGGCTTGCAGTCCAAAGTCGGCGCGTCTCGCCCGCACGGACCAGAATTCTCAGAATAGGTATCCCGCCTCGGCGGGCATATGACCGCTCATCTTGACCACCTTCATGCCGAGCTTGACGTCCTGGACGTTCACTAGAGCTACAGTGCCGGAATAAGCACCACTGCTTCGTTTGCATGCCATCACAGGCCAACTGGCCTTGCCTGCGCCTCGGCCCGATATACGTGACCCGCAGGTTGTTCGCCGACGGCGAAATGAGAATGTCGACACTCTCGAGGTCAGCTTTCGTGCGAGCGTCTGACCTATAGAGCTTGTCTGAGTCAGCTATGCCTATCTTGGCGCTCGCTTTCCACTGACTGTGTTGCGAGCTTCCTCGAGCGGCGGAAGAAGGACTGCGCAATAAGGTTAGGATTTCACCTCAGCTGCGATCCGCTGTGTCGAATCGCGTGTCCTTGACAGTGTTGACACGCTGCCCCTGAATCCCGAGACTGTGTTTTCTATGAGTTAACCATTGCTCCAAGATGGATCGTGACGTGCATCGCGTGACGGGAAACATACATTGAGGTTGGAGCGAAGGAGATTCATGACACTCCCTAACGTTAACTCGTGGCTGGCCTGTCAGTAGATCCAGGCGACACCTTTTGTAGCCGTTGTGGCCATAACTGATAAAGAAGACCAACCAGTATCAAGCGTTGGTTTTGCCATAGGGGAACTATGTCTCTGACGAAACGGCAAGGAAGGACAGAACAGCTGCATGGACAAGATGAAGTTGCGCCTGGAGCCGATTGCCAACCATCTGAAGGTGAAGTCGGGGATCCGTATAGTGCGGGAGAAGGTGGACCTAGGCAAGGGTTCGGCCTCGGCGGCTGCCGCGCTCTTGAAACGCAGCAACTCCGCCGCATCGTCCTCAGAGCGGCTAACAGCATGCACCCAGTTCTGATCTTAGGCGAATGGGGCACGGGCAAGGAGATGGTCGCGCGCTCCATTCACTATTCGGGTCCTTTCCGCGACAAGGCATTCGTCAAGGTCCATTGCGGATCACTGGAGCCCGCTCAGATCGAGTGTGCGCTTTGCGGTCGCGGAAAAGGCGACCTTACCAGCGCCAACCACTCTCAGGGCGGCCTGACAGCCATCGCCGAAGGTGGAACCCTGTTTCTCGATGAAGTCGGTGCGCTTCCCCCTGATCTGCAGGGCAAGCTGTTGCGTGCCATTCAGGAAAAGGAGATTTCCATGAACGGCAGTAGGCGCCGTGTTCCCATCAACATTCGTATCCTGGCCGCGACCAGCCATGATTTGGAGCAAGCAGTGACGCGGGGTACATTCCGGCGCGATCTCTACTTCTGTCTCAACTTGCTCAGCCTTCGAATTCCTGCCCTGCGCGAGCGGCGGCAGGACATTCCCCCACTTATTGCGCATTTCCTAGAGCGCATCGTGCGCGATTTCGGACATAGGAGAAGCCTCAGCGAAGAAGCGCTCAAGGCCATGACGGCCTATGACTGGCCCGGCAATGTGCGCGAATTGGAGGACTGCCTAGAACGCGCATGCGCCTTTAGCAGCGGCCCCCTGATTCACACCACGGATTTGCCACTGAAGATTGCGAATTTGCCAAATGGAACCGACCACGCCAGCAGTATTATTCCGATAGCAGAGCTCGAGAAGCAGACCATCTTGAGAGCCGTCGTCGAACTCAACGGCGACAAGCGGCAGGCCGCTAGACTATTGGGCATCGGCAAAACGACGCTCTACCGAAAACTTAAGCACTATTTGTCGCAGAAATAACCCCTGCCCACTGCACGAGACCTATTCTTCACGCTATACAGTCAAAAGCGAAGTTGGATTCGGCTTTCGGTCGGCATTTCAACCCACTTGCAATGCAAAGAACACATCCGCTGCTTGCGGCACAAATGTGTGGACGAATCGTCTTAGACAGCAAGGCAAACAGTTTCTGACCTTGGGGTGCCGAAGACCTAGAAGAATTCAACTTAGTCTGAAGTTGAAGGTGTCGACTCGTCAGTCTCCTGACAGTGTTGACACTCCTACACTGAGATCGCCGGGTCTTGCTTTTCTACAAGATAGCATTTCCGGGGGATGGACCTGTACCTGCAAAGCATAACCCGTAAGGCAGGAAGGGAGGTCGAGGATTAGTGTGATTCTCTAGCGCTGACTTGCGGGCCGGTTCGTGACCTCGGTCCACCTCCGCCCCGCCGGCGCTTCCCCGCGGAGCACCGCGAGATGCTTGGTGGTCTGCTGCCGTGGCTTTGGGATGCAGATCACCAGACATTACGAAGAGGCGTTCGAGGCAATCGTACCCGGCTAGCCCTCAGCCAACACAGGAAAAGAAGCATTTTGAGTTTTCTCCTGTTGTGGCATGCCATTCGAAAGCCGGCCGGACAGAGCAGAATCGGCAATACGTTGAACGTGCTGCCGATTCTGCTAGAAAAACCGGGCTTGGTATCGCGGATCCGAAGTGTGACACAGAATTGGAAGGCATAGCAGGATAGCTTGTATGAAAAACAAAGCACTATTTACTGATCTCTTACCGGATCCGGACCAGCACGCACACGAAACGGAGAAAACTCCACTTCTAAGCGTTCGAACCAAAGCTACGTTCCAGTGGCCACCAGATTGCCTTTGGCCGTTCATCGATCAAGATTGCGGATGGGACAGCGATACATAGTTCTCTGGCGAAGAACCCGATCAATATCGCTGGGAACTACATCCCCAGTGCAAGCAACGGGGGACCTAGGTTCTCGTGTAGACTCCGCCATCAACTGCTTGCCCGTCTTCGGTCACAACACGCCAACTGCGTGGACTGGGAGCAGAATCTTGGGCGGACGTATTCCCCCGATGAGACATAAAGCCCATTCCTCCGGCAACCCACGTTCACCGATCCTGTGATCGAGCAAATCCGCCGGGGTACTTATGTTTTGTACGTAGGAGTGGGAAAGCGGGTGGAGGTACACTGGTGGATCCAAGCAGAGGAGTAACGGCTGGCTCTGAAGGAAGCCAAGGCAGGCGCAACCTCGCACTTCTCCGGTATTTCCCGCCCTGAGTTCGTGGCCACTTTCCGTTAATTTTCACGGAGCGCACAGCAACAATAAGCAGTGACGTCTGTTGGACTGACAACGGGGAGCGTATGGGACTAGAGTTCGTCAAGGTTCCCGCAACACTGCTGGAACGACTGCGGTCGTGGATGGCCGATCGTCTGGGAGAATATCAGGCTAGCTGACAACGAGTTTCCGGAGAAAACGACGCGGTGGCCAGCGGGCATCGCCGACCATACGACTTATCCAGGAACGGAAGTCTACAAATGGCCGAAGGTGGAACTCCCCCCAAGCAGGAGCTCTTATTGCTTAAACAGCGATCGCAAAGAATTGTCATCAATACGGCTTTCAGGCGCGAGCCAATGAACAAATTCTCGCGCGCTGATGTGCATCGGCTTTTGAACCTCCTTCTTCTCAACGCCAGACTCCAGGTCTGCTTGTTTGCCCGTGTTGGTAATCACCTTCCATGTCTTCGTCTTCATTGTCGTCTTTGCCTCGCTTGATTGGAGAAGACTAGCTACGCTGCCGCTGGCGTCCGCACTGCATTCATATAGCCATCCATCGCCTGCACCAAATGTGAATCTACCTCATCTGCGATCGTCATGACATCGGGTTACAACAAGCTAACATCCAGAGGGCACAGATTGCTCTGCAACATCCCAAAGAGGGTCACCTGTAGTATTCGTGAGTCGTGTACCAGCATTACTGGAGTGTAGCCATGGCTTCTCTCACGTTGCCGGCAGGCACCACGTCAACTCCCTTAGCTTGAAGCGTCTCTCTCATCACGTCGCGAACGCCCTCGTCGTCATCCACAAGTAGGACCCTATGCGAAACGCCAGTTTGGGTCTGAGTCATATCGGATCACCTTGACAGAGCATTAGTGACAGTGTTATTCACGTTCGCGTTTGGACGCTGTACATAATTGAACAGTTATTGACATTACTAGTAGGTATTCTGACCTACGCGCTTAAAGTTCGCGCGCGCGGGCGTGGGCCCAGTGGCGGAAGCCCGTGACTGCTCGACGCCTAACACCGCGTGACTGCATTGTTCTCAGACACGCACCTCCCAGGAGTGAACCGCGAGCGCCTAACCGCGTGGAGGTACAGGCTCTTGGCACCATTCACTGCCAAGTGAGCGGTGACCACTTGACCATTGGGGTCGGACCATTTTGACATAGGAAGCTAATTACTATCGAAAGTGATCACTCTTGCACAGACACCGGCCTCTGCACTTAGGTACCCTTCATGCATCGTCGATGATCCAACGATGCTACGCTAAGAACAAGCCCTGCTGCGAGGGTTCTGGATATGCGGTTCTCACGGGCAATGTCGGAGCAACAAGCTTTCAGACTTGTGACCATGTACGAGTGCGATGCCGTGCGCGCCTCGACTGTGGGATGCCGGTTGCGAACGGATACGACTTGCCTTTCATACGACTTGCCTTTCAAATGAAAAGCCTAAGCCCAGACCTGATGGTCATACTGCCTTTCGGTACTGCACTGCCAACCCATGCGTTGGTGTTGGTAGATGCTGTTGTAGCTAAACTAGCCGCAAACCGACAACTTCTTCCGGTGATCACAGCGCTTTGCAGACAGACTGGCGAAGAGCGGTAACAACAAGAAAGGTTTCAGCTCGAAACTGGCGATAACCCTCCCCCCAGCCCTCCCCCCAGTGGCTGGTTTGCACGATGGGTTTTCTGTCGTTACGTTTCTCACGAGTAAAACACCGCATCGATTATCCGAAGTAGTGGATTACCAGCAAGATCAGACAAAGGCGGTCTGTTCTTTCAAGACAACCTATATCGTTCTAAGTGCCGAAAACATCGCACTTGCCGAAATAGCGGCACTTTTGTCCCGTTTCCACGACAGCCGGAAACACTCCGCATAGGAACGGGAACTCATGCTGCTTGTCCGTCCAGCTGTAGGGCAACCCCAAAAGAGTCTTCTAGCATTCGACATGTCAATTGCTTTGGCTGCGAGGCGCGGAAAAGAGCTGGCGACACTGGGATCATGGCACTACTAACTTAAGAAGGAGGCACAGCAAATGAAGGTGCTAAATGGAGAGCCTGGCTCCCGATGGTGCAGATTCTAATTGTTGAAAACCACAGTTCAAGCAGAGAATGTCGGCGATCCGTCCTCGAACGCTTGGGCCTCTAGGTCACAGAAGCCCGAGATGATATGGAGGGGCCGGAGCTTGCTCGCCTAACCTCTCCCGCGATCGTGTTTATCGACATTCTATGCCCACAATGGATGGCTATGAGTTCGTCGGCGCGCCGCGCCTACCAGGGCAATCAGCTCTCCCCGTGGTCTTTTGGATTCCTGCCTACCTAAAGCGTGAGGCTTTGGGACTTGCTTAGGAATGCGGTGTGCTTCACATTGCGGACAAGTCAGCACTGCCCGAGGAAGTTTTTTGGCCTGTTGCGCAGTGTCTGGACGCAAATAATCCCAGACCTTCTGCACTAGCGTTAAACAAGAAGTCATCCAGAAGATCTGGAGGGGGTTCAAGATACAGCTATAAAGAGGTCGGTTCATCTGCACATTTGTAACAATCGTCTATCGGCTCTGACTGAGCTCGGACAGGCTTTAGCCAACCAAAGCAATGTGCCAGTTTTGCTCAAAGAGCTTTGCGAAGGAGCACGATACTTGGCCGGTTTTGAAGTGATCACTGAGGTTTTAGAAGCTCCGCACTCATTCGCAAGCATTTCGAGTCTAGTAACGAATGACTGCGGTGAGCAGCATTCCCAATAGACCCGCCGCTAAGAGACAATTCCCTCCGCACTTGTCTAAACGCCTCGCAAATTGCCCGACGTTTCACTTCGTTCAGGGGAAGAATCATCCCGAACGGTTTTCGCAATAATTGCAGGAGAGCGGGCACAGTGCCTCCTAACTTAAGCTCTCTCCCATTTCTCGCTGTCTGATCCATTCTCCATGAACGCCCAACTGCACCCTGCGGGCCAGTGGAAGGTATGGTCGGGACGGCCAGTCGGGATCTCTAACTTCGGCTCCTCCGGCTGTTGGTGGCGGAAAGCGTCTTCTGACAATTCGCTCATCAATGCGTCACACTCCGAGAACTAAGATGGCGCAGGGTCTCCCTGGACTGCGCCACCGAAAAGAGGAACCCAGCGGACGACGGGGGGAGTGCCGCGTGGGTTCCTTTACATTCAGCTCCTCAGGACAACTTACAGCTGTGGGATATTTGGAACTTGTTCACAATTGCACAATATTCGAAATAAATGGGCGAGTTTCCCTATTTGGGAATGAGTTATCGAGCCGAGCTACAGCAGTTGGCCACGCCCTCGCGGCAACAAGCTACAGCACCGCATATGGCGCTACTTGCCACTACTCGGGGTGCGATGAAAGAAACAGATGGGCCCCGAGCGGCGGTATCGGACCGTCACCGACACCGAACCATCAAGCACCTACAGCACACTCAGAACACGCGAGGTCTAGGTCAGGAGCGTGAGCTTCAACTCGAGAACTCGCAGGTGCTGCAAGGAAAATCCACCTATTGGTAGCCCTTAGCGCCTCCAACTTGACTCCGGCGTCGGAGTCGACATCGTCATCGAATCAGTTACACCGGCCATTTTTGCAATGACACGCACTGGAAGCGCGTCTTCGTGTCCCACAGGTTTCCCTACGGACTCCAGTATGGGCAGTCAAAATCCAGATGCTTTCCGCCGAACGCCGACGGAAGTTGACAGACATAAGCGTTTGCAACATATTGTCATCCTGCCCAACGACGCGAGCCTTGTCGGCAGGATCGCAGGTCAGGCGACTGGGTTCGTCGAGATTCCTACCCTTTTTATTGGTCTCCATTGCAGGTCTCCGCGGAGGTACTGCCAGACTCCTTGGAGACGCCACACCATCGTGAGTTGGCGGTAGGGGAAGTGTTCGAAGAGGCAGTAGATTAGCAGGCGCGCAACCTCACGCCAGTCGCTGTAACGGCGGAAGGTCATTTCTTCGAGCAGCACCGAGCCGATGGAAATCAGCGTGGCGAAGGCGTAGCCGAACAACAGGAATTGCAGGAAGAATGACCTGCTCAGCACTCCTGAGATCAATGCGAGGACGATTGTAGTATATCCGACGAGCTCGATGATGGGCGCGAAGAATTCGAAGATCCACATGTAAGGAAGGACGAGCCAGCCGACGCGACCGTAACGGGCGCGGAATAGCATATCGCGATTAGGCCAAAGTGCATCGATGAGACCCTTGTGCCAGCGTGCGCGCTGGCGGGCGAGTGACTTCAAGTCGGCGGGCACTTCAGTCCAACAAGTCGGATCGGGAATGAAGTCGATCTGGTAAGAGCGGTGATCTTCGCGCAGGCGGCGGTGCATTCGAACGACGAGATCGAGATCTTCTCCGACCGCGTGGGTTCGGAAACCTCCGATTTGCAGGACAAGATCGCGCCGAAACACTCCGAAGGCGCCGGAAATTATGGGAAGCATGTTGAAGCCCGCCCAAGCTTCACGTCCGACCAGGAAGGCTCGCAAGTATTCGATGACCTGCATGACTTCGATCGGACTCTTGGGAAGGCGCACTTCCTCGATCTGATTGTTCACGACACGGGAGCCGTTCAGGACGCGTACTATGCCGCCTACGGCCATGACACGACCGGGATCGGCAAAGACTCCTGCCATGATGCGGATGAGAGATTCCTTTTCGAGAATTGAGTCGGCATCAACTACGCAAACGTAAGGACTGGTGGCGGCATTGATTCCTGCATTGATGGCGTCGGCTTTGCAGCCGGCGGCTTCCTTGTCCAGGACGAACAGGCGCGAATCGAGCGGACTCCGATAGATGGCGTGGAGCGGTGCAGTCGCAATGTCGGCAATGTAAAGGATACGGGCGGCTTGAAGCTGATAGGCCTGCCTCAGCTTTTCCATAGTGGCATCGTCCGATCCATCGTTGATGACGATGACCTCGAGGTGGGGATATTCGAGTCCAAGAAGAGCTCCGACGCTGCCGACGATCGAGCGTTCTTCGTTGTGCGCTGGAACAATGAGAGTGATGGGTGGGGTGAAGGGAGACAGTTTCACCAACTCCAGTCGCTGACTACCGAGACGATGACGATGGCGAACGTTTTTGACAATCGCAACGATCAGTAGTCCAAGGTAAATGGTGTTGGAAAGCACGTAGTAGATGAACAAGGTATCGTTCGAGATGACGAGAAAGTGCACGTTTAGCGAGCCCCAGCCGCGGCAGCCGCGATCTTGCCGGTGAGTTCGACTCGCTTTCTTGCTTCCGCTATGACTTTCATCAAGGCGGTGTCGGCGGAGTGATGGCCCGAACCAGCAAAACCGCTGCCAATTTTATCGATCGCGCCGGACCGCTCGAGCTCGGAAAGAAATGACTGCAGGGCGTAATCGTCTTTTGTAGCGATTACATCTTCGAGAATTTGATCCAGTTGTGGCTCCATCCTCGCTAGTGCCCATGCGGCCCGCTGGCGTACGTGGCGATTGGCATCGCAGAGAGAGCGGAGCAGGATACTGATTTTGCCGATATTTTCAATTTGTTCAAGCGCTACTACGGCACGCAGGCGAACAAACCACTCTGGATCAGCCGCTAAGCTGTGGAGTGCCGGCAGCGTATAAGGGGCGCTGGTATTGCCGAGAGCGCGGGCCGCGGAAGCGCGCACTTCCGGTAAAGCGTCTGAGGCCAAAACGAGTAACTCCTCGCCGAGCTCTGGCGAGGCCAGCTCGCCGAGCACGCGCGCCAGTAACTCGCGAACTGGTCCACGAGTCTGCTCAATGTAGTTGACCAGCACTCCGGGGTAGGAGCGGCAGCAGTTTACCAAAGCATTCTTCAAAGAGCGTTCGGGGGCATCGAACTGACCGGTGACGATGCGGTCGAGAATTGGAATGGCGGCTTCCATACGCGCTGTGCGGCCGAGGCCACGAACCGCAGCGATACGAGTTTCGCGCAAGGGCGAATCTAATCCTGAAGCCAAAGCAGGGATCGCTTCCATGGCGCGAGTTCGCCCCAATGCCAGCAGAGCGGTTCGTTGCTTCAATCCGCGCGATGTTCGGGCTTCGCAAATACGTGTATCGAGGAGCCCGCTCGCGCGAAGGCAATCCAGGAGCGGGGCCAACTTGTCGGGCGGCGACATCTCGATACTATCGAGCAAAATGGATTCGACAATGTCGCAATCGAGCGGATTGAACCGCCAGTTGTCTGCAGGGATCCTGCCTGAGAGGATGTCGTCCCATCGGGAACGCAAGGCCACGGTGCGTTGATTTCTCCGACGAAAATATCGCGTGCGGTACCAGCGTCGCAGCACTATGAACCCGACGAGAAGAAGGATTCCCAGCAGTGAAGCCAGAATCGCTTCCAGCAGTAACCCTGCAGGCCCGAGCTTTTCGATTCCCTTAAAAATGGATCCCATAACTCAGTCCGAAGCTGGTGTCGATTTGACCTTGGGTGCGATCCTGGTGGGCCACGTAGCCCGTGATGTCTTGGCGGGAGGCGAGCTGATAGCGCAGACCGCCTCCGAAAGTGTGTGCGGAAAAGCGCCGGATCTGATCGATCTGAGCAAAGTTTTCGCTGCCGACGCCGAAGAACACATTGCCGGTGACGCGACGTTGCAGCGGAAAGCCAAGTTTGGTCCAGCCGGAGGGCGTCCAATCGACAGGAGTGCCCACGAATCCAGTTCGGGCGCCAGTCAGGTTCAGTGACCAAGTCCACTCGCGGGGAAGGTAGAAAATGTGGCCGGTGTTCAGGATCAGTACGTGCGCTCCCTGATACCAGAACCAGTGTTGCTGGTAGGAGCTTTCCAGTCCTTGGAGCCAACGATTTTCGATTCGGAAGGCGTGGCCATATTCGAAGGAAGCTTCATTGGTGGGCACCACACTCTGACCGTTGGCAACAGCGCTACCGACGATGAACCAGTCCCGGGCCGTAATGTGGAAGGCGGTACTGGCTAGAAACTTGACGGCATTCTGGCCAAACCTTTGATAGGTGCTGACGCCGAAGGCGCTTGACCATTGCTGGTTCCACCGGGAACTGAGGCTGACGCCCTCGGTCTGGCCGGCGTGGGCGTAGTTGAAGAGATCGACGTCTACGCCAACGCGAAGTTCGTGTTTCGTGTTTTCGCGCAGGCTGTCCAAACCTGTTCTCGCATCCTTGTTTTGCGCATCGAGCAGAAGAGTCTGTTGGTATTCCGAGCGCGCTTCCTGTGCATGGCCCAACAAAGCCAGCACGCGAGCGCGGCGCGACAAAATCTCAGGGTCCGAGGGGGAGAGCTTTCGCGCCCGGTCCAGAATTTGCAGCGCTTCAGCATATTTTTGCTGCCAGAGGAGGATGTCCGAGAGACCAGTCAAAATCTCGGTGTCATCTGGGGCTTTGTCGAGGACAAATGTGTATTCAGCTTCGCTTTCGGACCAGCGGCCTTTCCAGGCCAGCAATCGTCCACGCCAACCATGAGCTTCCAGGTCTTCAGGCGCTTCGGCCAACCATTGGTCGACGATGGCAAGGGCGGCCCCGATGCGCTGATTCTCGACATCCTCGCGAACTTGTGGCTGCCAGTCTCGGGTCGTTTGCGCAGGGAGAGGATGCACGAAAGCGACTACTAGCAAGGCCGCGATGACCGTCCTTAGGGACAGTCGGGGCAGTCGACGAATGAATCCGTTTTCAGACACTCCCACGATGAAGCTCCAGCGAATTGTGGTCCGCTCGATCCGAAGCCAGCATTGCGTTCACGGCTCCGGGTTCAATCAGCACGTACATCCATTGGTGGGAAGAACACAACGGTCAGAGCCAGGTCTGGTAGCAGCACACAGCGTCGCCGCTATTTATCCTTAGTTGTTAGTATGGCCTCATTTATGGCGGCGAGCGTAGTTACGCAAGACCGGGGGGCTTAGGTGCGGGAGCAACTGTGTGCTTCGATTTTCAAGACTGCAAGCCGAGGTCAGTGCAGATAGTTGAGGTGGAGCGAAACGCTTTGGCCGGGTGCGAGTTCTGGCAAAACCAAATGTCGGTTGTCGGGGAACATAACCGCTCCGCCGGTGACGGTGGCTATCGGACGTTGGAATTCAAAGGTAAGACCGATTACAGATTCGTCAGACTCTACATGCAGGACGACTTCGGTGGGTAGGGAGGCCGCGGTCACACTCCATCGGAGACGATCGCGAGCTCGCCAGAATTGTGCGAACGTCAGCAAGTCAGTTTTCGCGATGTCCGGAGGTAGTTGACGAAGCAAATCTTGTTCGGCCGCTGGTTTCTGGATGGATTCGTTGGAATGAATCAACACGACGCTCACAGCTCCGTTTTCGGCGTTGGCCAGGATCACCTGCAATGCCTGGGGCACTCGTTTGGCGAAGCCAGGAGATTCTTCGTCTTCAATGGTAACTGGAAATTCATAGATTTCGCTGTCCTCCTCGAACCCAAGATCCCGAGGAAGCGCAAACGGGAAATTGGAGAGAACATCATCGGCGGTGAACGATGAGTCGAACTGGTATCCGGAACGCTCAAGGGCTTCCGGCAGAGAAACAGGAACGCGGAGGTGCCCGGCACGAAAGAATATTGTGTTTTGATCGAAGATTTCTCCATCCAGCAATTCCTTGCTGACTCGAACTTCGCCGAAAACGGTGGCTCCCGAGGCAGTATCGAATCCGAGTCCGCGAGGTTGATAACTGGAATAGGTTTCATGGCCTGAGCCCAAGTCGAACTTGTTGAAGCCTCGCGAATGGATGATGGAATGGCTGCCGATAGTCGAGCCGCCTGCTTTCAGTTGCCGAAGAACGTCGAGGTTAGGCGGGAAAAAGAAAGCCTTGCTGTTGGCGTCGTCGACATATTTGCTCTGTATGAAGAAGGTGCTCCTGGCCTGGTTCGCTCTCTCTATACGAGCAAAGTCGAGGCCCGGTGCAAATGAGTTTTCCCAATCCACATCGTGGGAGAGCAGCAAAGCCGAGCGTTGGCCTCCGGGAATAGTGGCGAGGCGGACCCAATCTTTGCCATACGTTTCGTACCAAGCCCTTAGAACCAACAACCAAACATCCGCGCCAGGTTCAAAGGCGTTCACATAGTGCCGCTGGGCTTCGTAGTCGTGATTGTTCTGATTACGTAAAACAACATCAAGCAGACTCAATCCCAGGAGATACACCTTTCCTTTGCCAACGGCGTTCGTCAGTAGAGCGGCGCTCCCGTCGTCAAAGTGCGCCAGCACTTCAGCGCCGGGATCCGGAACATATCCATTACTCCAGATAATTTCGGGAAAGTGATCGCTCCCAAGTTGAGTTTCGCGTTCCTCGGGGCGATTGAGATACTTGGTGGCAGGATCTCTTGTCAGGGAAAATACCAAGTGGTGACGATTGCGCGAAGGAACGAAGCTGCGAAAACCAAACAGATTCTGGAGGCCCCCCCAGAACACATTCTGGGCGAAGATAAATCCACCCTGTCGCACGAACGTGGTCAGCTGGTCTGCCTGAAGCTGGGTAAAAGTGCGCGAATCAACACTGGGATAGAGAATGACGAGGCGATGACCGAGAGCCAGTGGGAGGTCGCGAGTGATAAAAAAAGGAATGCCCATCTCTTTCAGAGAGTGGACGAGTGGGAGAGGATTCTCTGCATCGGGGCCGGGGCTGGTCCAGAATACTGCGACTTGAAGCAGGAAAGTTTCTGGAAAC
>Ga0210403_10000603_pt1 | contig 37001 bp, 30 predicted proteins | sample IncBWC19MmetaG_FD_150863 | JGI IMG/M metagenome (GOLD analysis project Ga0210403, IMG submission 150863) | Forest soil microbial communities from Barre Woods Harvard Forest LTER site, Petersham, Massachusetts, United States - Inc-BW-C-19-M | ecosystem: Environmental > Terrestrial > Soil >...
GCGGGACACGCCCGGTTAGCCTGTGAAGTGAATGGCGAGGTAAGCCGTCAGCAGCAAGAACCCACCGAAATGGCCGCTAGGCGGCCATCGTAGGAATCCCCTTCCTTTAGGGAGGGGAGGATGTCAAGGTTTGGGGAGAGTGCAGCAGCTGCCAGCCTCGGCGGGCTCGTCGGCGCTCGCATCGAGCATCACCTTCCACGATCCATCGGACATCTTCTTCCAGATCGTCATGTATCGACCGGAGTGCGTGATGGGCTGACCATGAGCGTCCTTCCCGGAGCCGTCGTAATGGCCCCAGGTGAACCCCATGTCGTTCGACGGGCCCATCTGTGCGCCCTGCGCGACCCAGGTGAGCTGGTAGTCCTTAGGATCCCACTGCGCCTGCGCCGCGATTGCGGTCTTGCCGATCACCGGCGGGTGTCCGTTGCCCAGGGTGACGGCGTCGTCGGCAAACCAGCTGGCGAAGGCCTTGCCGCCACCCGCCGCGACCGACTCAGCGAACTTTGCCTCCAGCTCCAGCAGCTGGATCATGCCTGGCGTAAGTGTCGGCTGCGTCAGCGGATTGATGGCCGGACTCGAACCCAACCCGAGCCCGTAGGGGGCCGGCTGCTGCCCCAGTAGCTCGGACGCGGCTTGCAGCGCCGCCTGCGCCTCTGCCTGGGATGCTGTTTGGAATGTAGCCTGAGAGCTGGTTTGAGCAGCTGTCTGAGTCCCGGCTTGCACTCCCCGCCCTGCCGCCATTTGCCCCTGCATCATGCCGGTCAGGGCGAGGATCGACCAGGCGCAGGCGACCGCAGCGAAGGCGACGAGGGAACGCATGGGAGAATGCTATCAGGCGGAAAACGCACGCTCAAAAAAATAAGATTCGGGAACATTGACTCGCGAACATGACGATGACGCGCACTGAAGTGAAGTTGGTAGGTCCGGCCATCCTGTTGCTGCTGGCCGGTGTCATCCTGCGCGTTGCCGCCCCAGCCGCGTCGAACCTGTGGCTCGCGGCCGAAGGCTTGCGCTGGCTCGCCATCCTGCTGCTAGCCGGCTGGGCTTGGCGCCGCTGCTCGGTCACCCCGTGGATCTTCGTTGCTATGGTCGCGGGCGCGGAGATCGGCTTCGACGCTCCCGCCTTCGCCATCAGCCTTCGGGTCTTCAGCGACATCTTTCTGCGGCTCATCAAGACCATCGTCGCCCCGTTGATCATGGTCACACTGATCACCGGCATCGCCGGCCACGGAGATCTGAAGAGCGTCGGCCGCATGGGCATCAAGAGCCTCGTCTACTTCGAGGTGGTCACCACCCTCGCACTCGGCATCGGTCTGGTGGCGATCAACGTCAGCAAGGCCGGCGTCGGTCTCACGCTGCCCGCCTCCGCACTCGCGCAACCCGTGGTCGCCGCCGCTCCGGTGCATTGGGACGACTTTCTGCTGCACATCTTCCCTGAGAACATCGCCAAGTCCATCGCCGAGGGCCAGATCCTGCAGGTCGCGGTCTTCGCCGTCTTCTTCGGCATCGCGCTTGCGACCATGAGCGAGGCCAAGCGCGCCCCGGTGGTGCGGCTCACCGAGAGCCTCAGCGAAGTGATGTTCCGCTTCACCAACGTGGTGATGTACTTCGCTCCGGTGGGCGTCGGCGCCGCCATGGCGTTCACCGTCGGCCACATGGGCTTGGGCGTCCTGGTCAACCTGGGCAAGCTGCTGCTGACCTTCTACGCCGCGCTTGCTGCCTTCGCCGTTGTGGTGCTGCTGCCGGCGGCGCTGTTCTTCCGCGTTCCGGTCAAGCGCTTCCTAGTGGCTGTCGCCGAGCCGGCCACCATCGCTTTCGCCACCTCCACCAGCGAGGCCGCACTGCCCCGCGCCATGGAGTCGATGGAGGCGCTCGGGGTCCCGCGCCGCATCGTCTCCTTTGTGATTCCCGCTGGCTACAGCTTCAATCTGGATGGATCGACCCTTTACCTCGCCATCGCCAGCATCTTCGTGGCGCAGGCGGCGGGCATTCACCTTAGCCTCGGCCAGCAGTTGCTGATGATGGGAACGCTGATCCTGACGAGCAAGGGCGTCGCCGGAGTTCCGCGCGCCGTCCTGGTGGTGCTGCTGGCTACCGCAGCCACCTTCCGTCTGCCCACTGAGCCCATCTTCGTCATCCTCGGCATCGACGCTCTGATGGACATGGCGCGCACCATGATCAACGTGATCGGCAACTGCCTGGCCAGCGCCGTCATCGCCCGCTGGGAGGGACAGTTCGAAAGCGAGATGCCCTCCTCCGCCGTGCTTGAGGGCGTCGCCGAGTAGCGCACGCAGAAATCTATGGCCCAGAATTGTTTAGGTGTGGAGGATATTTCCGTCTACGCCGCGCATCTCCCGTGCGTTCTCTTCGCCCCTTCGGAAATTGGTATACTTGGATGCTACGGCTGGCGTGCGTCTCGCTGCTCCACGCCTCGGCCGCCGTGCTTCTGCCCGCGCGCTCTTGAGGCTCCCGAGCGGCTGCAGCGTGTTGGCAGACTTGAGGCAGACTGGTACTGAATGAGCAATATTCTGGCAACAATCAAATCTCCCGCAGACGTCAAGAAGCTTTCCCTGCCACAACTGGAGACGCTCGCAGCGGAGATTCGGGAACGGCTCATCATCGGAGTCTCGAAGACCGGCGGGCACATCGGCCCCAATCTCGGCGTGGTGGAGTTGACCATCGCCATGCACTACGTCTTCGACACCCCCACCGACAGCTTCGTTTTCGACGTCAGCCATCAGGCCTACGTGCATAAGCTGCTCACCGGCCGCGAGGACCGCTTCCATACCATCCGCCAGCCCGACGGCCTCAACGGCTTTATGCTACGCACCGAGAGCGAGCATGACTGCTACGGCGCCGGACACGCCGGCACCGCGCTCAGCGCCGCGCTCGGCATGGCCGTGGCCCGCGATATGTCCGGCGGCAGCGAACACATCGTCGCGCTCGCCGGCGACGCCGCCTTCACCAACGGCATCTCCTTCGAGGCGCTCAACAACATCTCCTCGCAGACCAAGCGGCTGATCATCGTGCTCAACGACAACGCCTGGTCGATCGACAAGAACGTCGGCGCCATCGCCGAGTACCTCCACAAGATCGTCACCAACCCCACCATCGCCGGTCTGCACGACCGCGCCACCGGCCTGCTCGAGCGCTTTGGCGGCAAGACGGCCGCGCACCTCGCGCGCAAGGCAGAGGAGGCAGCCAAGGGCCTGATCGGCCCCGGCATGCTCTTTGAGGAGTTCGGCCTCAGCTACTACGGTCCCATCGATGGGCACAACCTGCCCAACCTCATCGAGACCTTCAAGTTCCTCAAGCAGCAGAACCGCCCCGTGGTCCTGCATTCGATCACGCAGAAGGGGCGCGGCTTCCAGCCCGCGCTCGAAAAGCAGAAGAAGTTCCACGGCCTCGGACCCTACGACGCCATGACCGGCGAGACCAAACCGGTCGGCCAGAAGACCTACTCGGAGATCTTCGCCGAGAGTCTGTCCAAGCTCGCCAGCAGCAATGACAAGGTGGTCGCGATCACCGCCGCGATGCCCAACGGCACCGCCCTCGACATCTTCCGTCCGCTGCATCCCACTCGCTACTTCGACGTGGGTATCGCCGAGGAGCACGCGGTCATCTTCGCCGCCGGTCTGGCGACCAAGGGCTACAAGCCGTTCTGCGCCATCTACTCGACCTTCCTGCAGCGCGCCTTCGATCAGATTGTGCACGACGTCTGCCTGCAGAACCTGCCGGTCGTCTTCTGCATGGATCGCGGCGGTCTCAGCGGCGATGATGGCCCGACCCATCACGGCCTCTTCGATATCAGCTACCTGCGCAGCGTCCCCAACCTCATCCACATGGTCCCCAAGGACGAGGACGAGCTGCAGGACATGATGTACACGGCCATGCTGCATCCCGGTCCGGTGGCGATCCGCTACCCGCGCGGTACCGGCCCCGGAGTCGCGGTCAAGGAGCACCCCGTCGCGCTCGAGATCGGCAAGGCCGAGGTGATCTATACCGGAGATGGCACCACGGGCCGCAGCGGCGATGCCGATGAGAATGCGGGCCGCAGCGATGTGGCTATCTTCGGCCTGGGAGCCATGCTGCCCGAGGCGGTACGTCTGGCCGGCATGATCGAGCGCGAAGGACTGTCGGTCGCCATCATCAACCCGCGCTTCGCCAAGCCCATCGACCGCGCCTGCGTCGAGCAGTTCGGCCGGCGCGCCGGCCTGCTGATCACACTCGAGGATCACGTCCTCGCCGGAGGCTTCGGCTCCGCGGTGCTTGAAACCGTCAACGAGCTGGAGCTGCCGATACCCGTCGTTCGGGTTGGCTGGCCCGATGAGTTCATCGAGCACGGCAAGGTCGAAGCGCTGCGCGAGAAGTACGGTCTGACCGCTGAGGCAGCCTTCGCCAAGGCAAAGCCATACCTGACGCGCATGACCGAACAGGTGCTGGCCAAGCGCTAGCGGCCTCTCTTCCGAAACAACGCATTTGGAATAGAACGGGCTGTAAGAAAGCCCGTTCTGCTCCTACGAGCAGGATTGCTGCTTAAGTCGATGGCGGTAGTCTTCTCCGCCTGAACCAGACGCCTCTTTGATTTGTGACCGTAATCCGTGTGGTAGAGAAGCAAGGCCTCCGCGCAGATACAAAGTTTGGAAAACGGCGCCCGCTCTTCGCCCAGCCAACGGACCTCTGCTTCATAACGACTCCCACCGTTGACAATTCGTCCCGCTCCCCGTCAACTAGTGACAGCGCCCATGCACAACCCGCCTCATCATTCACCGCGCCTTCTGACCGAGACCCCCTCGCAGGAGGGGGCGGGCGCCAGTGTTCACGACCGCGGGCTGCTGACCATCGCCATCTTCAAGCTGGCCAAGTCGGCCTTCTTCTTCTGCATCGGGGTGGGCGCGATCCACTTCCTACATAAGGACCTTCGCGACCCCATCCTGTGGCTGGCGAGATCCTTCCGCTTCGATCCCGAGAGCCGCGCAGTCAGCCTGCTGATGGACAAGGTCGATCTGATCGGCCCCTACCGGCTGCGTGAGATCGGCATCGCCACCTTCGCCTACTCCGCGCTCGCTCTCACCGAGGGCATCGGCCTGCTGCTCGAACGCACCTGGGCTGAGTACCTCACCCTCATCCTGACCGTCTCCTTCGTGCCCTGGGAGCTCTACGAACTCGTCTTCCGTCCCAGCGCCATTCGCGTGGCCGTCTTCCTCATTAATCTGGCAGTGCTCTGGTACCTGATCTGGCTGCTGCGCCGCAAGGGCACGCTGGGCTCGAAGCAGGCCGTCGCATCAGGTAAGCTATAGCGAGCCGTATCTGCTTTCGCTTTTTATTCGCTATCAGACGCCCGATATCCGCGCAAGGGGAGATGTCGCGGGGAGACTCCTGTGAACCATTCTCGCCAGCCCTCCATATAGTGGAATAAAAATAATCTTCCACAATATGCAGATTTTTCCACATTTTCCCTGTCAAGATCCCCGGAAACCGCAAATTTAGTTCTTTACAGGAAGCGGTCGCGCAATCAACCATTGTGGAGTGAAGTGGTGCAAAGTGGAGTAAAAGGGGCGAGGTTGGTAAGAATTTCCCTCAATCCTACTCCTCCTCCACCGCCTCCGCAGCCCGAGGTTCCTTATGTTTCGCGGAAATCATCCAACTCGCGTCGATGAGAAAGGCCGGTTGAAGATCCCGGCTGAGTTCAAAGGCCGTGTGGATGAGATCTACGGAAATCACTTCTACATCACCAGCAAGGATGGCAAGCGGGCAGAGATTTATCCGCTGAAGGAGTGGGAAAAGATCGAGGAGAAGTTGGCCCAGATCCCCTCCATGAATGCGGCCAAGCAGAAGTTTCTCGACATCACCAGCTACTACGGCCAGATGGCGGACATGGATGCGCAGGGAAGGTTATTGTTGCCGCAGTTGTTGCGCGAAACCGCCAAGGTCACGGCCGAGGTGGTGGTCTTTGGCAAGCAGACGTACCTGGAAGTTGTGAATCACGAAGCCTTCAAGGCGCAACTCGCTCCGTTGACCGATGAGGAGCAGAGGGCGCTGTCAGAGTTTGGATTGTAAGCATTACCAGCCCCCCAGGGGGAGCACAAAGGGCGGTATCAGATGAACAGACCGCAGCATGTGCCGGTTCTTTTAGAAGAAGCTTTGCAGTACCTCAATGTGCGTCCCGGCAGCGTGATCGTCGACGCCACCCTCGGCCTCGCCGGCCACTCCGCGGAGATCGCCCGGCGGCTGGGAGCGAAGGGCAGGTTGATCTGCTTCGATCGCGATCCCGAGGCCATGGCCCAGGCCAAGCTTCTGCTGGAGCAGGTAGCCGCCGAACTGGGCAGCGAGATGCCCCAGGTGGTCTTCGAGCCCCGGGCCTTCTCCGAGGCGGCCGCAGCCATCGCGCCGAACAGCCTCGACGGCCTGCTCGCCGACTTCGGCGTCAGCAGCCTGCAGTTGGACGAGGCGCACAGAGGATTCAGTTTTCGGTCGGAAGGACCCCTCGACATGCGCATGGACACGCGCTCCGGGGAGACGGCCGAGCAAGTGGTAAATCAGGAAGACGAAAACAATCTCGCCGACCTGATTTACGAATTCGGAGAGGAAAGGAGATCGCGGAGAATCGCCAGAGCCATTGTGCGGGCCCGGCCGATTACGACCACCGCAGAGTTAGCGAGAGTCGTAGCGGCCGCGGCCCCAGCAATGAAAGGCGACAAGATTCATCCCGCGACACGCACCTTTCAGGCCCTCCGGATTCGAGTGAATAACGAGTTGGGAGAGATTAGGTCGCTGCTCGAAAGCGCGCCCTCCCTGCTCAAGCCGGGCGGAAGGCTGGCCTTAATCAGCTTCCACTCTCTGGAGGACCGGCTGGTAAAAGATGCGTTCCGCGAAGCTGCACGGAACAAGGTGTACGAAGTCCTGACGAAGAAGCCGGTCGTGGCCTCGGAGCAGGAGGAGATGCGAAACCCACGCAGCCGAAGTGCAAAGCTGCGTGCGGTCGAAAAGTTGAGTTGACCTCTCTTTTGCAATTTGAGGCGCCGATCGTTGTGCCCCTCGCAAGAGAGATCACACCAGATCGGGTCGGGGTCGTCCCACCGTGCTTTCAGGCGAAAGACACCCTTGTAACAAAAAGTCCCTTCCTCCTCTAGCGATCCCGGCCCGGATCGTACCTGGAACACAGGTGGGAGGCGGGAACGAAGGGCAGAGCAGAGGTTTCATCCGGGGTTTTGCTCCCGGGATCCAGCCAGACGGACAGTCTGGAGAAGAAGCAAGGCAGGGGGAGATGGCAATGGCAACCATGGCGACGATGACGACCGAGATGGAGATGATGGGAACCAGGCAGGCTCCGCGTGCCTCGCGCAGCCGCACCCAGTCCGTGGCGGAGCGCAATCGCAGCCTGTATGAGACGCAGCTGCGCGCCCGCCGTGGTCCCACGCCTGAGGTGTTCTTCACCAAGCACATCGACAACAGCCGCATCGTCAAGGCGGACGACCCCGAGCGCCAGCGCGAGATGCGCACCTTCACCGCCGTCATGGGAATGCTCTTCCTGCTGGTGATGGTCTACGTCTGGCAGCACTTCTCCGCCATCGAGATCGGCTACCAGGTCGAGAGCCAGAAGGCGCAGGTCGAGCAGCTGCGCGAGCAGAACCGCCAGCTCCGCCTGACCGAGGCGCAGCTGACCGATCCCGGCCGCATCGACCGCATCGCCAAGCAGCTGGGCCTGGATGCGCCCGAGCCCGGACAGGTGGTCCGTTCCGAGGGCGATCCCAACGCGCCGGTGCTGGCCCAGGCCAACGCTCCCGCCATGCCTGTCCACTAAACTCGGCGAGATTTCTGGGCTCTCCCTCGATCCGCACCGGAACGAGTAGGCAGAGCGAACCTGCAATGAAGTTGAGACAACCATGAAACGAGCGCCACGGCAGACCGCGCCTCGGCACACACCTCCGCGGCACACCTCGATCGCTCCCATCCGGAGGATCCGGTTCGCCTACCTGGCGCTCTTCTTCATCCTCTGGACGGTCGCTCTGGTGCTACGCCTGTTCTGGCTGCAGGTCGTCCGGCATCAGGACTTCGTCGAGCGCGCCGCCCGGCAGCAGCAGCGCACCTTCGAGGTCGCTCCCCGCCGCGGCGTGCTCTACGACCGCAACCTGCGTGAGCTGGGCATGACCGTTCTGGTCGACTCGGTCTACGCCGTGCCCTCCGAGCTCGGCGAGAACCGGGAGAACGCCGCCACGTTGCTGGCCAAGATCGTCCACACCGACCCCGAGGAGAACTTCACCTCGCAGCGTGAGATTCTGGCTCGCTTCAACGCCTCGCGCAACTTCGCCTGGGTAGCCCGCCGCCTCGACCCCGACACCGCCTCGCGAGTACGCGAACTGAATCTGCGCGGCATCTACTTCCAGAAGGAGTTCAAGCGCTTCTACCCGAACAACGATCTGGCCGCGCAGGTGCTCGGCTACGTCGGCACCGACGACACCGGTCTGGGCGGCCTGGAGCGCGAGTTCGACGAGGACATGCACGGCGAGCCCGGCCACGAGCTCACCCAGCTCGACGCCAAGCGCCACGCCCTCGGCAGCGAGGAGAGTCAGCCGCAGCCCGGCGAAAACCTCGTCCTCAGCATCGACGCCAACATCCAGTACATGGCCGAGCGCGCGCTCGATGCGCAGATGGAGAAGGTCAAGGCACTGCACGGCACCGTCGTCGTGCAGGACCCGCACACCGGCCAGATCCTCGCCCTCGCCATCTCCCCGCGCTTCAATCCCAACGACTCCCGCCACATGGAGCCAGGATCGCTGACCAACCTCGCGGTCAGCGACGTCTACGAGCCCGGCTCCACCTTCAAGCTGGTCACCTACGCGGCCGCCATCGACGCCGCCGGCGTCCAGCCCACCGACATCGTCGACTGCCAGAACGGCGCCATGACCATGTATGGACGCACGCTGCACGACGACAAGAGCGACCACTTCGGCCGCGTGACCGTGCAGTATGCGCTCGAGCACTCCAGCGACGTGGGCGCGGCCAAGATGGCGCTCAAGCTGGGCAACGACAAGTTCTACCAGTACATGCGCGGCTTCGGCTTCGGCGACCGCTCTGGCATCGAGCTGCCCAGCGAGACGCGCGGGCTCTTGCGCTCGTCGAAGAAGTGGGGCGCGACCAGCATCCTGTCGATGGCCATCGGCCAGGAAGTCGGCGTCACCCCCATCCAGCTTGTAACCATGGTCAGCACAATTGCCAACGGCGGCGTCTACATGCCCCCGCACATCCTCCTCGAGTCCACCGACGAGATGAAGGGCGACCCGCGCCTGCACCCCGCCGCCTTCCGTCCCGAGAACCAGCTGCCCGCCAAGCTCCCCGACGGCGCCCACCGCGTCATCTCCGAACTCACCTCGGCCAAGATGCGCAGCATGATGCAGGGCATCGTCACCGAAGGCACCGGCAGCGAGGCGAGGCTCAACGGCTACAGCTCCGCTGGCAAGACCGGAACCGCGCAAAAGATCGATCCCGCCACCCACACCTACTCCCACACCAAGCTGGTCGCCAGCTTCGCCGGATTCGCTCCCGTCAGCAACCCTGCCATCGCGGTCACCGTGGTCATCGACAACCCAACCGCCGGCCCCAGCAAGTACGGCGGAGCGGTCAGTGCCCCAGTCTTCGCCGAGGTCGCCCAGCAGGTGCTTGAGTACCTCGGCGTCCCTCACGATCAGCCCCTCAAGACGCAGAAGGAGCTCATCGCCTCCAGCCAGAAGAACAACGTCTTCGACGACTCGCCCAGCGACAACACCGGCGATCTCGACGCCATGTTCGCCGACGTCAACAACCTCCCCGCCGACGATCCGCTGCGCAATCCCGATCACCCCGCCGCTCCGGCCGCGTCCTCGCAACCAGCTCAACCAACGACTGCCGCCGCCGCGTCTCCCGCTAAGCCTCTCGCGAATGCAACGCGAACCTCCACGCTTGCGGCCGACCACTCTCACCACAGCCCCATCAAGAGCCAGATCCTCGACCTCCTACCCGCCAAGGTCCTGAGCGCCTTTCGCGCCAACGGTGGAACCAGTTCGGTGATGCCGGACGCCGCCGCCGGCGCTACCGCTGCTCTGCCGAATCCGAACGCGAAGCTCGACCCGGCCGTGACAACCGGCGGCAACGGCTCCATCGGCTCTGACGGCTCTGTCGTCGTCGATTCCCGCAAGAGGGTGGCTGTGCCATCCTTCGCCGGCGCCCCCCTGCGCAGCGTCATCGAGCAGGCGGACAAGCTCGGCCTGCGTGTCCAGCCTGTCGGGAGCGGCCTCGCCCGCGAGCAAGTGCCGGCGGCCGGCACCATGGTCCCCGCCGGAACCCAGATCGCCGTGCGCTTCAGCCGATAACCAACGCGCAGTTCGATTTACCCAGGGAATCGAGTCCTCCTCGACAATCGAAATCTTTGCCGCTGCAATAAGATGATGCTTATGGATGTAAGCAAGGTCTTTGCCGCGATCGATCCCATAGCCTGGCGCGGCAATTCTGCTTCGATCAACGGCATCGTCTACGATTCGCGTCAGGTCCAGTCGGGCGACCTCTTCGTTGCCATGCGCGGGGAATCGACCGACGGCAACCGTTACCTCGACGCCGCCCTGGCGCAAAGCTCCAATGGCTCCGGCGGCGCCGTTGCCATCATCACCGACTCGCGCGAGTCCTACGACCGTCTCGCAGCCTCGCATCCCGATCTTCCGGCAGCACTCGTCGAGCACGGCCGCCGGGCCCTGGCCCGTGCCAGCGCCGCCATTCTTGGCCATCCCGAGCGCCGCCTCGCCCTCACCGGGGTCACCGGAACCAACGGCAAGACCACCACCGCCTTCCTGTTCGAAGCGCTCCTGCGCAGCGTTCACCGCACCTGCGTCCTGCTTGGGACCATCGAGTGCCACGTCGGCAACGAGATCCGCCCCTCCGCCCACACCACGCCCGAGTCGCGCGACGTGCTCCAGGTCTTCGCCGATGGCGTCCGCGCCGGTGCCACCGAGGCGGTCATGGAGATGTCCTCGCACTCGCTCGAACAGGAGCGCGTCTGGGGCCTGCCCGTCGACGTCGCCATCTTCACCAACCTCACCCAGGACCACCTCGACTACCACGGCACCATGGAGTCCTACCTCGCCGCCAAGCTCAAGCTCTTCGCTGGTGTTGGCGCCCCGCCGCCGCGCGTGGCCGTCGTCAACCGCGACGACCCATACGGCCAGCGCGTCGCCGCCGCTGCCGCTGCCGCACACGCCCAGGTCTGGACGTATGGTCTCGAAGAAGGAGCCAGCTTCCGCGCCACCGATATCCAGATGCGCGCCGGAGAGACTCGCTTCCGCATGACCACCCCCACCGGCGAGATCGCCATGCGCTCCGCGCTCACCGGCCGCGTCAACGTCTACAACCTGCTCGCCGCCAGCGCCGCCGCCTGGGCGCGCGGCCTCACGCTCGAGCAGATCGCCGCCGGCGCCACGCTCGGACCGCAGGTTCCCGGCCGCTTCCAGGTCGTTCCCGCCGCGGACTCAAACATCACCGTCGTCGTCGACTACGCCCACACCGACGACGCCCTGCGCAACCTCATCGCCCTCGCCCGCGAACTGGTCGCTCCTAGCGCCCCGGACCGCGAGCCGGGCCGCGTCATCACCCTCTTCGGCTGCGGTGGAGACCGCGACCGCAGCAAGCGCCCCAAGATGGGCCGCGCCGCCGGCGAGGGCAGCGACCTGGTTGTACTCACCAGCGACAACCCGCGCAGCGAGGATCCCGCCGCCATCCTCGCCGAGGCCCTCAGCGGCGTCGAGCCCACCGGCACCGCGTGTATCGTCGAGCCCGACCGCCGCCGCGGCATCGAGCTCGCCATCCGCTCCGCCACCCCCGGGGACATCGTTCTGCTCGCCGGCAAGGGCCACGAGAAGGTGCAGATTTTGGCCACCGGAACCATTCCATTCGACGATGCCGCGGTCGCTGCCGATATAGTTCAAAATATGTAGCGAATTCGAGCCGGGCTCCGCAGCACCCCGCACAAGCCCCCACCGACCAAGACATGAGGTGAGCAGTGAACTTGACGTTAGGACAGATCGCCGACCTGATTCACGCTGAGGGAGACTTCAACACCGCCGCCGAGGCGCTCGGCTACTCCATCGACTCCCGCACCATCAACGCCGGCGAGCTCTTCTTCGCCGTCAAGGGCGAGCGCGTCGACGGCCACGACTTCGTCGAAGCCGCGCTCGCCAACGGTGCCGTCGCCGCCGTGGTCGGCATGGATTGGCTCACCCCCGATGAGCCCGAGCGCGTCGATCCCGTCAGGCTGCTGCGTGTTCCCGAAGCCTCCACGTCTGAAGACCCGTCCGACAGCGTGCTCGCCGCCCTGCAGAAGCTCGCCCACGCCGTCCGCCGCCTCTGGGGCAAGCGCGTCATCGCCGTCACCGGCTCGGCCGGCAAGACCACCACCAAGGAGGCGGTCGCGCAGGTTCTGGCCGCCCGCTTCCGCGTGCTCAAGTCCGAGGGCAACCTCAACAACCACTTCGGCCTGCCGCTGCAGCTGCTCAAGCTCGAGCCCGAGCACGACCTCGCGGTCGTCGAGCTGGGCATGAACCACGCGGGCGAGATCGCCGCCCTCGCGACGATCGCGGAGCCCGACTGGGCGGTCGTCTCGAACGTCGCCCCCGTCCACCTCGAACACTTTCCCGACGGCATCGCCGGCATCGCCCGCGCCAAGTACGAACTCGTCGCCGCGCTGCCCGAATCCGGCGTCGCCGTGCTCAACGCCGACGACCCCTACGTCGCCGCCTTCGGCCGCGGCCTGGGCGAGCGCGCCGTCTTCTACGGCCGCGACTGGAGCGCCCAGGTGCGCGCCGAGGAGATCCTCGACTACGGCTTCGACGGCATCCTCTTCACCGCGATCGCGGCCGGCGAACGCGTCGAGATCCGCCTCTCCCTGCCCGGCCGCCACAATGTCTGGAACGCGCTTGCGGCCATCGCCGTCGGCCTGCGCAGCGGCATGACCCTCAGCGAATGCGCCGCCGCCGTTGCTGCACTGCGGCCCGGCGACCGCCGCGGAGAACTGATCGAGTGGCGCGGCGCAAAGATCGTCAACGACTGCTACAACTCCAACCCGCGCGCCCTCGACGCCATGGTCGACGCTCTGCTCGCCACCCCCGCCGACCGCCACGTCGTGGTCGCCGGCGAGATGCTCGAACTCGGCCCCGCCGGCGAGGAGCTGCACGCCGCCTGCGGACGCAGAATGGCCGAGCGCGGGGTCGATCTGGTCCTGGGCGTACGCGGCCAGGCCGAGATCCTCACCACCGCCGCCCGCACCTCCGGCGGCTCAACCAGCTTCTTTCCCACCCCTGACGAGGCCGGTGACTGGCTCCGCGACCACCTCCGCCCCGGCGACGCAGTGCTCTTCAAGGCCTCCCGCGGCGTCCGCCTGGAGCGCGCCCTCACCACACTGCTCGCCCCATAAACGACGCTCTGCTCGCCATCCTGAAAAAACGCTCTGCTCACTCCTTGAAAAAATGCTTTTGCGCATTCGACGGAAACCTCGTCCTCCTTCCGCGCAGCGGGAGGACCTGTTGTGGTCCTCCTTCGCTGTATCGAGAAGCCCTGTCGTTAACGTTGTCATCCCGCAGCGCAGCGGAGGGATCTGCTTCTCGCCCTTGCTCTTGTCCTTCTCCCCCTCCGAAGCCACCGGCATTTGGCCTTTTCCTCCCCGCTCCACTGTATAAGATAGGATTGCGACCTCATTCCGCGCCTCGCGGCCGCAGAATGAGGGGCGTTATCTTGACCGAGGTAAGACGCGCATCGTCCGGCTATGACACTCGGGCGATCGCTCGAACCTGAGGGGCGGGTTCGAATTGCTCTATTGGCTGCTCTACCAGAAGATGTTTCCGTACTTCCGGCTCTTTCGCGTCTTTCACTACCTCACCTTCCGCACGGTCTTCGCCTCGCTGACGGCGCTTCTGATCGGCCTGCTCATCGGCCCCTTCGTCATTGAACGGCTGCGCGAGTTCCAGATCGGCCAGTACATCCGCAGCGACGGACCGCAGTCGCACCACAAGAAGAGCGGCACCCCCACCATGGGCGGCGTGCTCATCTGCATCTCCATCCTGGTGCCCACGCTGCTCTGGTCCGACCTCTCGAACCCCTTCGTCTGGGTGGTCGTGCTCTCCACCCTGGCCTTCGGCGCCATCGGCTTCGCCGACGACTACATCAAGGTCGTGCATCGCCGCAATCTGGGCCTCACCGCGCGGCAGAAGCTCGGTCTGCAGTTCCTGGTCAGCGCCGCCGTCGCCGTCGCCCTGCTGCGCCTCGAAGGCCACGGCAACTATTCCACCCGCCTGGTGGTGCCCTTCGCCAAGCGCCTCCGTCCCGACCTCGCCTGGAGCTGGCTCGGCGTCATCCCCCACATGCACTGGCTGGCGTTTCTGCCCTTCGTCATCTTCGTGATGATCGTCATCGCCGGCGCCAGCAACGCCGTCAACCTCACCGACGGCCTCGACGGCCTGGCCATCGGCTGCACCATCGTCGCCGCCGGAGCGCTCACCATGCTCACCTACGTCAGCGGCCACGTCGTCTTCTCCGACTACCTCGAACTGCAGCGCATGCCCCTGGTCAGCGAACTCACCATCTTCTGCGGCTCCATGGTTGGCGCCAGCATCGGCTTCCTCTGGTACAACGCCCACCCGGCTGAGATCTTCATGGGCGACGTCGGTTCCTTGGCTCTCGGAGGAGCGATCGGCACCGTCGCGGTCGTCATCAAGCAGGAGCTGCTGCTGCCCTTCATCGGCGGCGTCTTCATCCTCGAGGGCATGAGCGTCGTCCTCCAGGTGGGCAGCTACAAGCTGCGCAAGGGTAAACGCATCTTCAAGATGGCCCCGCTCCACCACCACTTCGAGCTGCTCGGCTGGTCCGAGTCCAAGGTCATCGCCCGTTTCTGGATCCTCGCCCTCATCTTCGCCCTTTTGGCCCTTACCACTCTGAAGCTGCGGTAAACCACCACACCGTGCAGTTTTCGACTCCTGTTTTCTCATTTCAGACTGTTCCGCGAAAGGAGCCGTTCGCGAGCTAATTTATGTGATAATCCGCGACACGACCATTGTCGTCAACGAGCAGAGGATCAAAATATGATTGCTCTCTGTGCTTTTGCCCTCCACTTGACACCCATCGTTTGGCCGCGGTTCAAAGCGTTTCCCCTAGCTCCCAGCCTGCTCCACCGGCCAGCCAATCTGCGTCGATGGCTGTAAGCCTCGCACCTGAAAAAGACCGTTTTCCCGTGGGCCAGAAGCCGCGAGTCTTCCTCGCCATTAAGAACCTGACTGAGTTGAGGTTTGAGGTGTCAACGGATAATCCCATGCGAGTCTGCGTAAAGGGGAAAGATGGTGATCCGCCGGAGACCGATTATCAACGCCATCTCCATGGCGACTTTCGCGCCGGAGATGGACCGGATCTCCTCCCCGGTCCAGTTGTTCGTAATGCCATCCTGCCTTGGTATCCAACCATCCTGAAAATAGACCTATCGGCCTACTATGACCTCAGCGTTCCCGGTACCTACACCGTCTACACAGAGTTCATGGATCAAACGCGGAGCCGGGTCGGAGAGGGTAGCTGGATTCGCACAAACACAGCGAAATTCGAAATCCAAGGGCCTGCTCGATAGGCTTCATTGGTCGTCGGCCCGGCCTGCTCCGCCATATCCTCCCCAGCGGCGATCGTCCGCTTGAGATGGATCCGTATTCTGTTTTGCCCCAGCTCGTCTACAATCCTCCGTAAGAGGTGCCCGCGATGCACGATGCGCTGAGCGTCGGAATCCCCGTATTTGTGATCCTCCTCGGAATCCTGCTCAATCAGCGCGGTCTCGATACGCTCGAGGCCCGCCTCGACGGCCGTATGAACGGGCTCGAAGGCCGCCTCGACCACATGCAATCGGAGCTCACCGCCCGTCTCGGCCGCATGCAGGCCGATCTGTCGATGTTCTACCGGACCCTCGGTGAGCATGGCGCCGAAATTGACCATCTGAAGAAGGACAGAACCGCCTGATCCGCCTCCTCTCCACCAAAACCAATTCCTGTCTTGGGCGGTGAACCCCGCTGCCTGTAAATTCAAATGATGGAATTAAAGAACAAACGCGTCCTGGTCGTGGGCCTGGGCCGGTCCGGCCTCTCCGCCGCCATGTTCCTGCGCGGCCTCGGCGCCCGCGTCACCGTCTCCGACACCCGCTCCGCCATCGCTCTCGCCAACGAGATTCCCGCTCTGCTCGACGCCGGCATCATGGTCGAGGCCGGCGGCCACGGCCTGCTCACCTTCCGCCGCCAGGACCTCATCGTCGTCTCCCCCGGCGTCCCGCTCGACACCCCCGAGGTCGCCCAGGCGCTCGGCTTCGGCCTGCCCGTCATTGGCGAGCTCGAACTCGCCAGCCGCTTCCTCCAGGGCGAGATCCTCGCCGTCACCGGAGCCAACGGCAAGACCACCACCACTACCCTCATCGGCAAGATCCTTAGAGACGCCGGCCGCCCCACTCAGGTCGGCGGCAACATCGGCCTGCCCGTCATCGACCTCATCCCCCAAAGCACCCCCGAGACCCTCAACGTCCTCGAGGTCTCCAGCTTCCAGCTCGAGACCGTCGAGCAGTTCCGCCCCCGCATCGCCGTCATCCTCAACATCACCCCCGACCACCTCGACCGCCACGGCAGCTTCGAAAACTACGTTGCCGCCAAGGAACGCATCTTCGCCCGCCAGACCCCCGACGACGCCCTCGTCCTCAACGCCGACGACCTCACCACGCAGATGTGCGCCGCCCACGCCAACGCGAGCTCGAAGCCCGCCATCTACTGGTTCTCCGCGAGCAAGATCGTCCGCGTAGGAGCCTTCGTCCGCGACGGAATCGTCCTCTGGGTCCCACGCGAGGGCAGCCCAGCCGAACCCATCCTGCCCGTCTCCGAGATCAAGCTCAAAGGCGTCCACAACGTCGAGAACGTCCTCGCCGCCGTCGCCGCCGGCCGTCTCGCCGGCGTCCCCGCCGAAAGCATCCGCGCCTCCGTCGCTACCTTCAACGCCGTCGAGCACCGCCTCGAGTTCGTCCGCGCCGTCCGCGGCGTCGACTTCTACAACGACTCCAAGGCCACCAACGTCGATGCCGCCCTCAAGGCCCTGCAGTCGTTCCCCGGCAACATCCATCTCATACTCGGCGGCAAGGACAAGAACTCCGACTACACCCAGCTCGCGCCGCTGCTCAGCGAGCGCGTCAAGACTGTTTACACCATTGGTTCGGCGGCCGAAAAGATCGAGCGCCAGCTGCACGGAATGGTGAAGATGGTAGCTGCGGGGACGCTCGGAGCAGCCGTCACTCAGGCGGCCAAAGACGCCACCGCCGGAGACGTCGTCCTGCTCGCCCCGGCGTGCTCCAGCTTCGATCAGTTCGAGAACTACGAGCATCGCGGCCAGGTCTTCCGCCAGTGCGTCTTGGACCTCCCAGCCTGATGTCGGGACGCCCGCGGTAATTTGCTTCTGCTCGCCCGCACCGAAGCACGTGTCACCCTGAGCGGAGCGCAGCGGAGTCGAAGGACCTGAGCTAGGCCAAGGCAGTTGTTTCAGCTTCTAGGTAGCCAAGGCTTCAGCCTTGGCCCCGCGGGGGCCACAGAGAATCGGGGCTTTAGCCCCTGGAGTATGCCTTCTTCCACCTCGTGCGAGAAGAAGGGAAGGAACTATGGCCAAGCGTGTTGGCGTCGACAAGTGGCTCTTCGGGACCGTGCTCTTGCTGGTCCTCTTCGGCCTGACCACCGTCTTCTCGGCCTCCGCCGTCATGGCCAAGGAGCAGTTCGGCACCCCCTACCAGTACATCCTCAAGCAGGCCTTCTGGGCGGTCCTCGGCCTCTTCGCCCTGCTCGTCTTCATGCAGATCGACTACCGCCGCTACAACAACCCCAAGGTTGTCTTTCCCGCCGTCGGCCTCACCACCCTGCTTCTGATCGGCGTCTTCGTCGCGCCGGGCTCCCACCACACCCACCGCTGGTTCCGCTTCGGCGGCTTTCTCACCTTCCAGCCTTCAGAGCTGGCGACCCCGGTCCTGATCCTCTTCCTTGCCTACTTCCTGCAGAACCGCATGCACAAGATGGACGACTACCGAGGAACCATCCTGCGCGCCGTCGCCCCGCCGCTCGTGCTGATCGCACTTATTCTTAAGGAACCCGACCTGGGCACCGCCCTCGTTTGTGCCGCCGTCACCATGGTGCTGCTCTATCTCGCCGGCATGCAGATGCGATACATCGGCATGGGGCTGCTCTGCGCCCTCCCTGTGCTCGGCTACATGCTCTTCTTCGTGCCCTGGCGGCTGGCCCGCATGCGCGTCTTCCTCAACCCCGACGCCGACCCCCGCGGCACCGGCTTCCACATCCTCCAATCGCTCATCGCCGTCGGTACCGGCGGCATCCGCGGCCTCGGCCTCATGGAGGGCCGACAGAAGCTCTTCTACCTCCCCGAGCCCCACACCGACTTCATCTTCGCCAACGTCTGCGAGGAGCTCGGCCTCATCGGCGCCCTGCTGCTGATCACCCTCTTTGTCCTCTTCGCCTACCGCGGCCTGCGCGCCGCCTACCTCTCCACCGACCCCTTCGCCCGCTTCATCGCCTTCGGCCTTACCTCCGCCGTCGTCATCCAGGCCTTCTTCAACATGAGCGTGGTGGTCGCCCTGCTCCCCACCAAGGGCATCACCCTGCCCTTCATCTCCTTCGGCGGCACCTCGCTCTTCGTCACCCTGGCCTGCATGGGCGTCCTGCTCAACATCACCCGCGACATAGACTAGAAGGCAGGGCTCAGGGAACAGGGAACAGCGCTTTTTGGGTTGTCATCTCCGAAGGGGATCTGCTGTTGTATTGCCGTTGCCGTTGTCCGTTCTTGCCGTCATCCTGAGCGGAGTCTCTTGCAGCCTCACCGCAAGAGACGCAGTCGAAGGACCCCGGTACCGCTCACGTCACCCATACCGCCAGAACCTTTCCACCAACGCTCTCGACAGCTCCACCGCGAGCACTACCAACCCGAGGAACGCCCGCTTGCCCGACACCACTCCACTCCGCATCCTGATCGCCGGCGGCGGCACCGGCGGCCACGTCATCCCCGCGCTCGCCATCGCCCGCGAGCTGCGCGACGCCCACGCAGCCGAAGTCAAGTTCGTCGGCACCGCCCGCGGCCTCGAGACCCGCCTCGTCCCCGAGGCCGGCTTTCCCCTCGAACTCATCCACGTCGGCCAGCTCAAGAACGTCAGCCTGCTCACCCGCGCCCGCACCCTCACCGACCTGCCCCGCGGCATCCTGCGCTGCATCTCGCTTCTCCGCAGCTACCAGCCGCACGTCGTCGTGGGCGTCGGCGGCTACGCCTCGGGCCCGGCTATGATGGCCGCCCTCCTGCTCCGCATCCCCACCCTGGCCTTCGAGCCCAACGCCGCGCCCGGCCTCGCCAACCGCCTGGTCGGCCGCTACGTCAGCGCCGCCGCCGTCAATTTCGACGAGACCCGCCGCTACTTCCGCAACGCCAAGGTCACCGGCATCCCCGTCCGCCCTGCGTTCTTCGAGCTGCAACCCAAGCCGCCCAGCCCGGCCAAGCGCCTGCTCGTCTTCGGCGGCAGCCAGGGCGCCCGCATCCTCAACGAGATCCTCCCGCAGATCCTCTTCCCCCTGCTGCGCGACACCCCCGGCCTCACCGTCCTGCACCAGTCCGGCCCGCGCGCCGAGGCCGCCACCCGTCAGGACTACCTCGACACCGGCGCCGACGAGTCCCGCTGGCAGGTCAGCGCCTATCTCGACGACATGCCCGCCCGCTTCGCCGACGCCGACCTCATCCTCTGCCGCTCCGGCGCCAGTACCATGGCCGAGCTGGCCGCCGCCGGCAAGCCCTCGCTGCTCGTCCCCTTCGCCGCCGCCACCGACGACCACCAGCGCAAGAACGCCGAGGCCTTCGTCGCCGCCCGCGCCGCCCGCATGCTGCTCGAGTCCGAGCTCGCCCCGCAGCGCCTGCTCGACACCCTCCGCGATCTGCTCACCGACCCCGCCACCCTGGCCAGCATGAGCGCCCAGGCCCGCACTCTCGCCCATCCCACCGCCGTCCAGACCATCGCCCAGATGATCCGAACCCTTGCCGGGCCATCGAAAGGGCGGTAAAGGCGTCGTCAGAGCCCGGACCGGCCGTAAATCTTCATCTTGGGACAACCCGTCTGCGCGGTGGCGCTGCGTATAATTTACTGGTGAGAGCCCAGTTGCAAGTGCACCGCCCCGTCTGCGTGAGCTCCCTTCTCGCGTTCCTGCTCGTCACCGCATGTCCACCCCGCCAGCTCGTCGCACAGACGACGGCCCGCCCGGTAACGTTCGCCGCGGCCGAGCCTCCTGACGCCCTTCCGGATGCTCCGGGCTTCCAGTCCGCCTCCTCGTCGACGCCAGCCCCGCAGGGCTCCGCCATCCTCTCCGGCATCGTCGTCGACTCCTCCGGAGCCGCCCTCGCCGGCGCCCGCATCGCGCTCGTTCCCGCCGATGGCTCGCCGCAGCGCACCGCTACGGCCGACAACAGCGGCGCCTTCCTCTTCACCGGCCTCCGCGCTGGAGACTTCAAGCTCACCGTCGCCTCTGCCGCGGGCATGGGCTCCTACCTCTCTCCCGAGATCCACCTGCTCGCCGGCGAGAACCGCGAACTGCCCGAGATCCAGCTGTCGATCGCCGGCGCCAACACCGACGTGAGCGTCACCGCGACCCAGACCGAGATCGCCACCGAGCAGCTCAATGAGGAGCTGCACCAGCGCGCCCTCGGCATCTTTCCCAACTTCTACAGCAGCTACATCTGGAACGCCGCTCCGCTCAACTCCAAGCAGAAGTTCGTGCTCGCGTTCCGCTCCGTCATCGATCCCGTCAACTTCCTCGGCACCGGCGCCATCGCCGGCCTCGAGCAGGCGAGGAACATCTTTCCCGGCTACGGTTCGGGACTCGGAGCCTACGGCAAACGCTACGGCGCCACCTACGCCGACGACTTCGACGCCCGCATGATCGGCAGCGCCATCCTGCCCTCGCTCCTGCACCAGGATCCCCGCTACTTCTACGACGGCAAGGGCAGCGTCAGCTCCCGCGTCTTCTATGCCATCAAGTCCGCCGTCATCACCCGCGGCGACAACGGCCAGCTGCAGCCCAACTACTCCTACGTCCTCGGCAGCTTCGCCGCAGGAGGGATCGCCAACGTCTACCATCCCGCTACCGATCGCGGCGTCGGCCTCACCATCGGCGACGGCTTCATCAACATCGCCGGCCACGCCGCCGACAACATCATCCGCGAGTTCCTGCTGCGCCGCCTCACCCCCGGCGTCCCCGAGACCAGCACCGGCAAACCCTGACACAAGTTTGGTTGTCATGTCGTAGCGCAGGTTTGGTTGTCATGCAGCGTTAATCGTCATTCCGTAGCGCAGCGGAGGAATCTGCTTCTCAGGCCCCTTAGCGGGTGCCCCATCCATCGCAGCCTCACCGCGATGGGTGGGAGGGAAATCGTCCGCACTGCCAAATCCCCACCATCGCGCCCTATAGCATCCAGCGAATCCAGATGAACTTCCCCTCATCTTTGGTGTAGTTTCCAGACATGCGAACTCATTCCCAGCGTCTCCTGCCTGCGCTCCCGCTCGCCCTGCTGTCCCTTGCCGCCTGCCTGACCCCGCTCACCAGCGCTGCCCAGAAGCAGCCCGACCGTACCCTCGACCTTCTCCAGCGCCTCTCTGACGCGCCCGGCCCGCCCGGCGCCGAAGACCCCGTCCGCGCCATCATGGTCTCCGAGATGAAGCCCTTCGCCGCCTCCATTCAGTACGACGGCATGGGCTCGGTCATCGCCCAGCAGGGAAGCACCGGCCCGCGCATCATGATCGACGCCCACATGGACGAACTCGGCGGCATGGTCCGCCGCGTCGCCCCCAACGGCCAGCTCACCATGCAGATGCTCGGCGGCTGGCTCGACCAGGCACTCGTCGACCAGCGCTGGATCATCCTCGGCTCCAAGGGCCCCGTCCACGCCGTCACCGGCATCCGCGACATCCACGTCGTCCCCGCCGACGAGCGCACCCACGTCTATCCCCGCGACGCCATGTTCCTCGACATCGGCGCCAAGGACGCGCAAGCTGCCGCCGCCATGGGCATCGAGCCCGGCGACCCGGTCGTCCCCGACTCGCCTTTCCTGGTTCTGAATGGCACGGATAACTACCTCGGCAAGGCCTGGGACGACCGCATCGGCTGCGCCGTCCTGCTCGAAGCCATGCGTCGCACCGCCGCTCTGCCCCACGCCAACCAGCTCTTCTTCGTAGCCACCACCCAGGAGGAGATCGGCCTGCGCGGAGCCCGCACCGCCGCCCATCGGGTCAAGCCCGACCTCGGCCTCGCCATCGAGGGCGGCATCGCCAACGACGGCTACACCGGCCATCCCGAAGAGACCCAGGCCCACCTCGGCGCCGGCCCCGGCATCTTCCTCTACGACTCGAGCGCCCTGCCCAACCGCAAGCTCGTCCACTTCGTCCGCCAGCAGGCCGCGGCCAACAACATCCCCCTGCAGCTCGACCTGGTGCAGGGCTACGGCGACGACTCCGCCGAGATGCAGGAGTCGAACGACGGCACCCCCACCCTCAACTTCGTCGTCCCTGTCCGCTACACCCACGCCCACAACGGCATCGTCAACCGCCAGGACTTCGACCGCATGGTCGACCTCATGGTCAGCCTGCTCACCCACCTCGACGAGAAGCAGGTCGACGCCATCCGCGACTTCACCCCCGCCAGCTAGCTTTCCACCAACCAACACCCCGGGTGCCCCACGCCTCGCTTCTGAGACGTGGGCCTCAAAAACGTTCTTGCATGGGGGAAAGATAGACTCTAAGACAATGAGCGATCTGGAACTTCAGCAGCGGGAACTCAGCAAGGATCAGTTTGAATCGTTTATTCACCAACTCTTGATGGCTAAGTACCCGGGAGCTGAAATCAAGCGAGTCGACGGTGCTGGAGGCGATGAGGGGATTGATAGTTTTCTTGGCCTGCTGCGTGTCGGGGCGGCCATTTGGCAAAGCAAGCATTTTTCGGGCCGGATAAAGATTGCGCAAAAGAAACAGATCCTCAAGTCGATCAAAGCTGCATTCACGAACCGAAATCCAGCATTGTGGACTCTCTGTCTGCCAATCAACCACGCCGTGCTCTTGTCGCCGGATGCTACTCGCAAAGCTTACTTGGCGGCTGAAGATGGAGATACCGTCCCTTGGGAGCTAAACTGCAAAGGACCATGCCGCCTTTTTTCAGGCAACCCCAGCCAAGCCGCCGGCGCGACATTAGCGCCCACGAGGTAGAGATCGTCGACTGCCACTGAGGTCCCCATGGCCAAACCATTCGCAATCCATCCCGGCGAGATTCTCCTCGAAGAGTTCCTCATCCCCATGAACCTCACCCCGTATCGCCTGGCCAAGGATCTGCTTGTCCCGCTGCGCCGCATCAACGACGTCGTCCGCGGCAAGCGCTCGATCACTGCCGACACTGCGCTCCGCCTCGGTGCCCACTTCGGCCTGCCGCCCAGTTTTGGATGAACCTCCAGACCGACTACGACCTCCGCCTGGCCGCAGCCAACCACGACCTCAAGACGATCAAGCTCCGCCCCGCCGCCTGACGACAACCCGTGTGTGCCGATCCTCATCGTGCAGCAGAATCTTTGCTGCTGGAGAGGCTCGGTGATTGGGTTGTTCCGCAGCGCAGCGGAGGAATCTGCTTCTCCGGCCCGCCTTGGATCGCTTCAGGCCGGCTTGACAAGTCCCACCCTCAAAAACAGCCAAAATCCCTCCCAGACACCTCTGCGCCGCCACCGCAGGTCCAAACCGGGAGACTTCTATTTGGACTTATCCCCCCTGCATCCTAGACTCTAGGACTTAAGTACGGGGGAGGGGAGCGCCCGGCTGTTACATTGAACTCTGGGCAAGAAAAGCGGCCACGCAATCGAAACTCTGCCCACATCTAAAGGAATTCCGAAAGAAATGTTCGTTCCCGGCCACTTTCTCTTCGCGCCCTCGCATCGCATCCACTTCATCGGGATCGGCGGCATCGGCATGAGCGGCATCGCCGAGATCCTGCTCACCATGGGCTACTCCGTCTCCGGCTCTGATCTGCGCCGCTCGCCCATCACCGATCGCCTCGCTACCCTCGGCGCCCGCATCTTCGAGGGCCACCAGGCCGCCAACGCCGCCGCCTCCGACGTGGTCGTCACGAGCTCGGCCGTCTCGCCCACGAACCCCGAGGTGCTCGAGGCCCGCGCCCGCAAGATCCCCGTCATCCAGCGCGCCGAGATGTTGGCCGAGCTCATGCGCCTCAAGTACGGCATCGCCGTCGCCGGCATGCACGGCAAGACCACCACCACCTCCATGATCGCCGCCGTCCTCGGCGCGGGCGGCGGCAATCTCGACCCCACCGTCGTGGTCGGCGGCCGGGTCGACGCCCTCGGCTCCAACGCCCGCCTCGGCACCAGCCAGTACCTCGTCGCCGAGGCCGACGAGAGCGACCGCTCCTTCCTCAAGCTCTCTCCCATCCTCGGCGTCGTCACCAACCTCGACCGTGAACACATGGACTGCTACCGCGATCTGGCCGACGTCGAGAGCGCCTTCCTCCAGTTCATGGACAGCGTCCCCTTCTACGGCGCCACCACCGCCTGCGTCGATAACCCGCAGCTCGCCGCGCTGCTGCCCCGCGTCCGCCGCAAGGTCTACACCTACGGCGAGAGCTCCGCTGCGGACTTCCGCCTGGAGCTTCTGCCCAAGCAGCCCAACTGCCACTCCAGCTTCCAGATCAACTACCGCGGTCTCCTGCTTGGTCCCTTCAACCTCCACGTCCCCGGCCGCCACAACGTCCTCAACGCCACCGCCGCCGTTGCCATCGGCGTGCAGCTCGGGGTCGCCCCCGACCAGATCGCCGCCGGCCTCGAGACCTTCCGCGGCGTCGACCGCCGCTACCAGATCAAGGGCGAGGTCCACGGCGTCACCGTCGTCGACGATTACGGCCACCACCCCACCGAGATCCTCGCCACCCTGCGCGCCGCCCGCGACTGCGGCTACAACCGCATCCACGTCCTCTTCCAGCCCCACCGCTTCACCCGCACCCGCGACCTGATGGCCGAGTTCGCCACCGCCTTCGCCGACGCCGACTCCGTCCACCTGCTCGACATCTACGCTGCCAGCGAGGAGCCCATACCCGGCATCGACGCCCCCACGCTCGCCGCCACCATCCAGCGCGTCCACCCGGGAGCCATCGCCTACGCCCCGTCGGTCGAGGCCGCCATCGCCGCTCTCATCCAGACCGCCTCCCCCGCCGACGCCATCGTCACTCTGGGCGCCGGCAGCGTCTCCCACGCCGCCCCCCTCCTGCTCGAAGCCCTCGCGGCAAAGCAGGCAGGCGAGGGCCTTAAGATATTGGTATAAGTTCTCCACCTGGGTACCTCCCCCAATTAACCGCGAACCCGAGCCGCAGGAAGGGCTATAGTCGGGACTGGCGATTCTTCGCGACCCTGCTCGGGTGTGCGATCTGACAACCTGTTCTCGAAGCGCGGTTCAGCGGTGATCGACGCACCGGAGGAGATGTACGCTCCGGAGCGCGACACGCCCCCACCCCGCCGCCGCTCCCAGCGCGCGCAAGCAGACTCGCGCCCGGAAAAGCAGCAGCGCGATTTCGGCCAGGAGTTCGAGCAGGACCACGCAGCCTCCTCCTCTAACTCCCCTTTCGCCTCCCCGTCCAACTCCGACGACGAGGACTTCTATCCCTCCCGCCGCTCCGCCGGTGGCGTCCGTCTTCGCCTCCGTGGCAATCTCCTCCGCATCCCGCGCACGCTCTGGGGACGCATCCTGGGCGGCGTCCTTCTGCTCGCCCTGCTCGGCGGCATCGCCGCTTCGTACCTGCTCGCCCGCAGCTTCTTCCTCCACGACGAGCGCTTTGTCCTCGCCTCCTCCTCCTCCATCCAGATCGTCGGCAACACCCACGTCACCCGCGCGCAGCTGCTCGACATCTTCGGCCAGGACCTCGAGCGCAACATCTTCAACATCTCCCTCGCCGCTCGCCGCCGCGAGCTCGAACAGCTTCCCTGGGTCGAGCACGCTAGCGTCATGCGCCTGCTCCCGGACCACCTGCGCATCGCCATCACCGAACGCACCCCGGTCGCCTTCGTCCGCCAGGGCACCCAGATCGGCTTGGTCGACGCCGCTGGCGTCCTGCTCGACATACCGGCCAACGCCCCCGGCGATCCCACCTACTCCTTCCCCGTGCTCACCGGCGTCAACGCCAGCGATCCCCTCTCTACCCGCGCCGCCCGTATGAAGATCTACACCCGCTTCACCAGCGAGCTCGACAGCACCGGCCAGCAGATCTCCGCCAAGCTCAGCGAGATCGATCTCTCCGATCCTGAGGACGTCAAGGCCCTCATCCCCGAGGGCTGGGCCGACATCCTCGTCCACTTCGGCGACAGTGAGTTCCTCTCCCGCTACCAGAAATTCCAGCAGCTGCTTCCGGAGTGGCGCACCCAGTACCCCAAGCTCGGCTCGGTCGATATGCGGTACGACCGCCAGGTCGTGCTCGAGATGCAGCCCGGAGCCGCGGCCTCGGCCCCTGGTGACACGAACGCCGGCACCCCGGCCGCGCCCGCTGAGTCCGCGGCCAAGCCATCCACAACGGCCTCGGCGAAGAAGCTCCCTGCGAAACCCAAATCGGGCACAAAACCTCTGAAGAAGGCGCACCCCGCCTCCATCAAGCCCACAGCGGGCTGGCGTCCCGGCACGGCCCCGCCGCATCCTAATGCGGCAGTGGCCAATGCTTCACCCACCACTCCAGCAACAACGGTCAAGCCGGGAGCACCTCATCCGGCGCTGCAGGCGGGCCACCCGTGAACCAGAAACCGGAAAACCTGATCACCGTCCTCGATGCCGGCAGCTCCAAGAGCATCGTCCTCGTCGCCGAGCTGCATGACGGCGTCCTGCGCTACCGCGGTCACGGCATGGAGGCCTCGCGCGGCATGCGCAAAGGCCTCATCTCCGAGCTCGGCCCCGCCGCCGAGGCCATCAACAAAGCCGCCCTCACCGCCGAGCGCGCCGCCAAGGCGGGCATCGAGACCGCCGTCGTCGGCATCGGTGGAACCCACGTCCGCGGCGTCAACAGCCGCGGCGGCATCAGCATGGGCAGCCGACTGCGCGAGATCAGCCGCGAGGAGGTCCGTGCCGCCGTCGATCGCGCCCGCTCCGTCGCTCTCCCGCCCGACCGCGAGGTCCTCCATCTGCTCCCGCAGGAGTTCATCCTCGACGACCAGCCCGGCATCCACGACCCGATCGGCATGGTCGGCAACAAGCTCGAGGTGAACCTGCACCTCTCCACCTGCTCCGGCGGCGTCGCCCAGAGCGTTGTCACCTGCGCCAACCGCGCCGGCCTCGAGGTCACCGACACCGTATTCGAGGGCATCGCCTCCGCCGAGGCCGTGCTCTCCGCCGACGAACGCGAACTCGGCGTCTGCCTCGCCGACATCGGCGCCAGCACCACCGAGCTCGCCGTCTACTTCGAAGGCTCCATCGCCCACACCGCCGTCCTGCCCATCGGCGGCGACCACTTCACCAACGACCTCGCCGTCGGCCTGCACGTCACCGTCGAAGAGGCCGAGCAGCTCAAGCAGCTCTACGGCAACTGCGTCGTCACCGCCGTGCCCCAGCTCAACGAGATCGAGATCGGCGGCAACCTCGCCTTTTCCGGCGGCCACTCCGCCCGCCTCGTCCGCCAGCGCTTCCTCGCCGAGATCCTCGAGCCCCGCGCCCGCGAGCTCTTCACCATGCTGCGCGACAACCTGCGCCAGGGCGGCGTGCTCGAGGCCCTCGGTGCCGGATGCGTGCTCACCGGCGGCGGCGCCAACCTAGCCGGCTTGCTCGACAACTGCGAGAGCCTGCTGCGCGTCTCCGCCCGCGTCGGCTCGCCCGTCCCGCTATCGCGCATGCCCGCAGAACTAGCCCGTCCGGAGTTCTCCGCCGCCATCGGCATGCTGCTCTACACCCATCGCACCCAGGCGCGCCGCGCCAGCGAGGAGCAAGGCCTGCGCTCCAGATTCAAGGCCGTCTTCGCCGGCAGCTTCTAATGGATTGAGCCATCCGTCCGCACCCTCAATCTGTCATCCGTCCATACCATCAACGTGTCATCTTGAGCGGAGCGCAGCGAAGTCGAAGGACCTGCGGTTTGTTTGGGGTGGTAACAGTGTTGATGGATGAGGATGCAGCGAACTTCGTACGCAGGATTCTAGGCGGTATCCACATACAGACTTTGCTTTGTTCTCCGGACTTGTTTCCGTTGGAGAGCGCCGAGCCGATATGAGTTGAGCGAGTCGCGTTGCGAGCTAGAGCGTCTCCGCCTCTGATCGGCAACCCAGCGTGTATCCACGCTGGTTCCACGCGCAAAAGCTGTTTCCCCACAGCCCATGCGATGTCAGAATGAAACTGATAAAGGAGCCACCCGTGTCGAACCCGCAGGACCAGCCGAGCCCTAGCTCCGACCAGATCGTCGAGCCCATCCGCATTCACTACCAAGAGGACATGCCCAGCGGCGCTCGCATCAAGGTGATCGGCGTCGGCGGCGGCGGCAACAACGCGGTCAATCGCATGATTGCCACCGGCGTTGAAGGCGTCGAGTTCATCGTCGCCAACACCGACGCCCAGGCCCTCCAGACCTCGAACGCCCCGGTAAAACTGCAGCTCGGCGTCAAGCTCACCAGCGGCCTCGGCGCCGGCGCCAATCCCGACGTCGGCCGCCGCGCCGCGCTCGAAGACTCCGACAAGATCATCGAGGCGCTCGAAGGCGCCGACATGGTCTTCGTCACCGCCGGCCTCGGCGGCGGCACCGGCACCGGAGCCGCTCCGGTCATCGCATCCTTAGCGAGTGAAATGGGAGCGCTCACCGTCGCCGTCGTCACCCGCCCCTTCGGCTTCGAAGGCAAGCGCCGCATGATGCAGGCCGAGCGCGGCATGCAGGAGCTGCTCGAGAGCGTCGACACCCTCATCGTCATCCCCAACGAGAAGCTGCTCGCCGTGGCCAAGGACGCCGGCTTCTTCGAGAGCTTCCGCATCGCCGACGACGTCCTCCGCCAGGGCGTGCAGGGCATCTCCGATATCATCACCATTCCCGGCGTCATCAACCGCGACTTCGCCGACGTCAAGACCACCATGGCCGGCATGGGCTACGCCGTCATGGGCACCGCCTCGCGCGCTGGTTCGAACCGCGCCGTCGACGCCGCCATCGCCGCCATGGCCTCGCCCCTGCTCGAGGCGGGAGCCATCGACGGCGCCCGCGGCATCCTCATCAACATCACCGGCTCCAGCTCGCTCAAGCTCTCCGAGGTCAACGAGGCCTCCACCATCATCCAGAACGCCGCCCACGAGGACGCCAACATCATCTTCGGCGCCGTGCAGGACGAGCGCATGGGCGACGAGGTCAAGATCACCGTCATCGCCACCGGCTTCAAGCAGGACCAGCCCCAGCGCCGCGAACGCATGCTCGCCGAGGCCAACCTGCCCACCCGCCGGTACGACTACGACGAGGTCCCTATCCAGCAGCGCGCTGCGCCGGCAGCCAGCCCGGCGCCGGTATCGGCACCCTCGCAGCTGCCGTTCCAGTCCGCACCCAATCCGTCTAATTCATCCCAGCTCGCCAGCGAAGAGGCCGCGCAGCCCGCCCTGTCCATCCAGGAGGCCCAGCCGGCGGCCGCCCTCAGCATCTCCAGATCGATAGAGACCCTGCCCGCCTCCGAGCCGGTCACCGAGTTCAGGCTCGAGCCCGCCGCCAGCCGGCCCGAGACTCTGCAGGCTCCTCAGGCTCCGGCTGTAGCCCAGCCCGAGACGGCCCCTGCCTCCCCGGCCCTCTTCAAGTCCACCGCAGGCCCCGAGCTCATCCCTGTTCCCGCCTCCACCTTCGACGATGAATTCTTCCGCGCCCCGCTCCCCCGGCGCTACTCCGAATCGACCTTCGCCCCTGACTCCCAGGCCGGCTACCGGTCCGCTCCAACGCCTGCGAGCCCTTCGGCCCCCGAGCCCTCGCTCCGCTACGATGTTGTACCGAATCAGCGCGTCCACAGCGAAACCCGCATCCTAGAGGTGGAGCAGTCCTCAGTGGAGGCTCCGGCGCGGGTTCCATCCTTCGCCGGCATCACCGCACCGAGCTCCGACACCGGGGAGCCCGATGAGCTCGATATCCCGGCATTCCTCCGCCGGGGACACTGAGGCGCACGCCCGGCCTCATTGAGTAGGGCTGAGAGAGCCGGGCAGGTCCAGGCTGCCACGGCCGCGCTGCGGCGATCGCCTACAGCATGTTCCGGCGACGGCAGCCCGGTAGTACCAATGGAAGAGCGCGCTAGTACTAAGGGAAGGTAGTACCAATGGAATACGAATGGAATCGGGCGCTGCAATTTCCAGCGGGATAGAAGCATCCATTTTTAACCAGGACGGGAGGCCTCAATTCCCGTTATGGGACCGTAGAATTGATTTAAATCCTCCTGCACGGTTTGGATGGAAACTCTGGCAAGCCGCGTGCTTTTGTGCTTTAGGTGCTTTAGGGACTGATCGCGTGGGTGTGTCGAAAATCAGCAATCTCACGAGAGAAGGTGATCGGGCTATGAAGGGCAGCACTCTTAGGCGTCTTGCAGTACTCTTCCTGCTTCTTGGCTTTTCTGCCCTCGGAGCCGTGGCGGCGACGCGCACCACCTCCCTGCACAAGCACACCACCGGCGTCCACACCGCGCGGCATCGCACCCGAACCACCGCGACCGCTGCCTCCGCCAACGCCAGCCTGGTGCGCGATCTGCATAGCCCGCACCACGGCCGCGGAGCCCACACCGTGCTCGCCGTCCGCCGCACCCGCCTGTCCTCCCGCTACGGCGAGCGCTTCACCGCCAGCTCCTTCGCCGACATCGACAACCTCACCCTGGGCGATGTCACCGACGGCGAAGACCCGATAGTGCGCGCCGCCGCCCTCGAGGCCCTCGGCAACATGAACGGCACCGCCCTCGCCATCGATCCTTCGAGCGGCCGCATCCTCGCCATGGTCAACCAGAAGCTCGCCCTCTCGCCCGGCGCCGAGCCCTGCTCCACCATCAAGCTCTCGGTCGCGCTCGCCGCGCTCGACGAGGGCATCGTCAAGCCCGACACCCCGGTCAACCTCGGCGGCGGCTACAAGGTAAACATGACCTACGCCCTGGCCCGCTCGATCAATCCCTACTTCGAGGTCCTCGGCCGCACCCTCGGCTTCGAGCGCGTCAAGCACTACGCCAACATGTTCGGCCTCGGCGAGCTCGCCGGCTACAACATCCAGGGCGAGCAGCTCGGCAAGTACCCCGACCACGAGCTGCCAGAGGCCCAGGGCGGCGTCGGTCGCATGTGCTCCTTCGGCGAGAGCGTCTCCATGACCCCGCTGCAGCTGGGCGCGCTCGTCGCTGCCATCGCCAACGGCGGTACCCTCTACTACCTCCAGCACCCCCAGACCCCCGAGGAGATCGCCAGCTTCGAGCCTCGGGTCAAGCGCATCCTCGACATCGCCCCCATCATCCCCGACATCCTCCCAGGCATGGCCGGTGCCGTCAGCGCCTCCTTCGGCACCGCCCGTTCGCTGCGCTCCAGCTTCACCGAGTTCCCGGTGATGGGCAAGACCGGCACCTGCTCGAACAACGGCACCCGCTACGGCTGGTTCGCCTCCTTCGCCAACACCCCCAGCGGCCGCATCGTCACCGTCTTCTTCCTCGAAGGCGGTCGCCCCACCTTCGGCCCCAAGGCCGCCGAGCTCACCGGCCAGTTCTACCGCGCTCTCTGGGACCGCAACTACTTCCAGCCCAAAGCCCCCACCGCCATCGAGGCCAGTACCAGCAGCCTCACCGGCACCAAGTAACCCTTTCAGTTACATTCCTCAAGCAAGAACCCCAGCCCAGGCTGGGGTTCTTGCTTGTCATCCTTCCGTGCAGCGGGAGGACCTGCTCGCTCTCGCCACAAGGGCCCTCGAACCAATTACTCTGAAATCAAGGGCATGACGATGCACATTCTCACCGCGGCCGACATGGCCGAAACCGACCGCCGCACCTCCCAAGCCTTCGGGATCCCCATCTCCACCCTGATGGAGAACGCCGGCGCCGCCGTCGCGCAGTTCGTCGCCCGTCAGTATCCCGAGGCACCGCGCGTGCTCGTCCTCTGCGGTAAGGGCAACAACGGCGGCGACGGCCTGGTCGCCGCCCGCCTGCTGGCCGAGCACGGCCGCCAGGTCACCATCGCCCTGCTCGGGCAGCCCACCGACCTCAAGGGCGAGGCTGCCGAAGCCCTCAGCCGCCTCCAGCTCCACATCCAGGCGAATCCCGGCTCCGCCACGCTCCTCAGCCTCACCGACGAAGCCGCCTTGAACGCGCTCGACCTCGACAACCAGAAAAAGGCCGCCTTCCACCTCATCGTCGACGCCGTCCTCGGCACCGGCTTCAAGCCCCCGTTGCGTGGCCTGGCCGCAGCCCTGCGCGACCGCCTCAACGTCCCTAACCGCACCACCCCCATCGTCGCGGTCGACCTGCCCACCGGCTGGGACTCCGACTCCACCGAGCAGTCCGCCCCCGAGGCCTTCCCCGCCTCCGCCGTCGTCACCTTCACCGCCCCCAAGCTCGCCCACGGCTTCGGCCATCTCACCCCCGGCCACACCTTCGGCCCGATCGTTGTCGCCGGCATCGGCTCGCCGCCGAAGGCCATCGTCTCCTCGACGAACCTCACCTGGAGTGGCGCCTCCAAGACCATGGCCGAAGCCCCCCGCGCCATCGATGCCAACAAGGGCCGCTTCGGCCACGTCCTCGTCCTCGGCGGCTCCTACGGCACCGCCGGAGCCCCAGCCATGGCTTCGCTCGCCGCCCTGCGCGCCGGCGCCGGCCTGGTCACCGCCGCCGTCCCCGACAGCATCCTCAACCTGGTCGCCCACATCACCCCTGAGCTCATGCTCGCCCCGCTCACCCAGGGCCCCGAGGGCGCCGCAGCTCTCGCCAACCTGGCCTCCGACTCCGACGCCCGTCTCCCCGCGCTGCTCGAGGCCAAGCGAATCTCCGTGCTCGCCGTCGGCCCCGGCCTCTCCACGCGCGGCGAGGCCTCCGCGCTCGCCCGCCAGCTTGTTGCGACCACCCAGCTCCCCGTCGTGCTCGACGCCGACGCCCTCAACGCCTTCGCCGGCCAGTCAGACCTGCTCAACGGTGCCGGACGCACCCTCGTCCTCACCCCCCACCCCGGCGAGATGGCCCGCCTCCTCGGCTGCACCGTCAAGGACGTAGAGGCTGACCGCCTCCACCTCGCACGCACCTTCGCCACCGACCACCAGCTCACCCTCGTCCTCAAGGGCTGGCGAACCCTCATCGCCCATCCCGACGGCTCGGTCGCGGTCAACACCAGCGGCAACCCCGCCCTGGCCAAGGGAGGCAGCGGAGACATCCTCACCGGCATCGTCGCCGCCATGCTGGCACAGTTCCCCAGCGACCCGGCCCGCGCCGTCGAGGCCGCCGTCTACCTCCACGGTCTCGCCGCCGACCTCGCCGCCCACGCCCTCGACGAACACACTGTCCTCGCCACCGACACCCTCACCCATCTCAGCGCCGCCTTCCGCTACCGGACTGGCGATGCCAACGGCCTCACCTGGCTCACGGGCCTCAATACCACCCTCAATACCGCAGGAAAGAACGCATGATCGAACGCCGCTTCAAGACACGCTCCGTCGCGGGCACGCTCGCCATCGCCGAGCGCATCGCCGAAACCCTCATGCCCACCCCGCGCCTGGTCGTGCTGCGCGGCGATCTCGGGGCAGGGAAGACCACCCTGGTCAAAGGCCTAGCCGCCGCTCTGGGCGCCGCCGACCCCGAGGAGGTCACCAGCCCCACCTTCACCCTGGTCCACGAGTACCAGAGCCCCAAGGTCCGTCTCTACCACCTCGACCTCTATCGCCTCGAGACCGAGCGTGAGCTCGCCACCCTCGGCCTCGACGAGATGCTCGACGCCTCCGACGCCAACAGCCACCTGATCCTGGTCGAGTGGGGCGAAAAGTTCCCCAGCGTCGTCGCCCGTGCCACCGGTGAGATCGCCATCGAAAACCTCGGCGGCGACGAACGCCTCTTCCTCACCCGCGTCTGGTAGTCCGCTTAGCCTCCCACCCCGCGCCCCACATACCGGTAGATCCCGCACTCCTCATCCCCGGTCGACCCATACTCCTTCTGCTGCGCGATCTCCGCCAGATCCGCCGCATGGTCCTCCGCCGACATCACCACCTTGCCGAACCACAGCCGCCGAAACGCTGGGTTGCGGTCGAACACCGCCGCGCACTCCGCATTCACATACAGCACGTCGAGCTCCCCCGGCCGCTTGGCAAACTGCGTCTCCATCCGCCGCAGCAGACGCCGCAGCAGCGGAGCCTCGAACGGATGAAACAGGAACGCCACCGCTGGCCCGGCCGGAAACTCGAACTCCAGGGCATCCATCTCCACCACCCGCACCGGAACCGCCCGCAAGGCGGTCTCATCCGCCGCGCGGCTCTTCGTCCAATGCTCCAGATTGCGCTGCGCGGTGTCCGCCATCGCCGGGTTCAGCTCAATCCCGATCACCTGACGAAACCCCAGCTCGCTGGCCACCAGCATCGCCCGACCCTTGCCCGCGCCGATGTCGATAAAGCTGTACTGGCCGACGCTCCGCAACGGAGCGGTCTCCCGCCAAAGCTCCACCAGCCCCCGCAGAATCGATGGTGCCACCCCGTAGTACGCGGTCACATGAGCGTCGCTGCTGTGGCCCGTCACCAGCTCGCCCGCCGGGATCAATCCGCCCGTCTCCACACCATGCGCGGCGTCGAACGGATGCACCGGAGCCGGCGTTGCTCTGCGCTTCGCCATTACTCGATCCCGAGCAACTTGCGCCCTTCCGGGCTGATCCTCGCCGGGCTCCACGCCGGCTCCCACACCAGCTCCACCGTCGTCCCGCTGATCGTCTCAAACGCGCTCAGCCGCCCCTCGATCTGCGCGATGATCCGCTCATGCGCCGGGCAGCCCTTCGAGGTCAGCGTCAGCGCGATCCGCACCCGATGCCGCGCCGGAACCCCCACAATCCCCGCCCCGGGAGCCTCCAGGTCGGGCACGACCTCCACCCCATACACCAGCCCCAGGTCAACGATGTTGCACGGCACCTCCGGGTCGTAGCAGTCCCGCAGCGCCGCCCGCACCTCGTCCTCCGTCAATGCCTGCTCTGCCATACCCGTCCTAGAGAAACTAGAAAATATGTAAGACGTCATCCCGACCGAAGCAGCGAACAGCATCATCGATCGCTGCGCAGTGGCGGGACCCTGTATTTGTCTTTCTTGAGGTCGCGAGACCCCTAGTTCTTCCGCTCGACCAGATACCCGGCCAGCGCCTTCAACCCATCCGCCGCCGCGCCGAACGGCTCGAGCTCGGCAAACGCATCGGCGATCAGCTCCTGCGCATCGGCGAGCGAGCGCTCGATCCCATACACTGCCGGCCAGGTCGCCTTGTCGCTCGCCGTGTCCTTGCCCGCCGTCTTGCCCAGCTGCGCCGAGTCCTCGGTCATATCGAGCACGTCGTCGACGATCTGGAAGGCCAGTCCGGCGCGCTGTCCAAAGCGCCGCAGCCGCTCGATCGTATCTTCCGATGCAGACGCCGCCCCATACAGTCCGCCCGCCACGATGCTTACCGTGATCAAAGCGCCCGTCTTGGCCCGGTGGATCGCCTCCACCAGCTCCGCCGTCGGTCGCTGGTGCTCGCCCTCGAGATCCATCACCTGACCGCCGATCATCCCCGGCGGCAGCCCCGTCTCGATCGCTCCCACCCGGCCCACGCCCGTCCCAACCGCCGCCGCCACCTCGCGCAGAATCCGCACCGTGGTCGCCGCCGGACTGGGCAGGCTAGCAATCGTCTGGAACGCCAGTGTCTGCAGCGCATCGCCAGCCAGAATCGCCGTCGCCTCGCCGAACGCCTTGTGACATGTCGGCTGTCCCCGCCGCAAATCATCGTTATCGAGCGCCGGCAGGTCGTCATGGATCAGCGAGTAGGTATGCAGCATCTCGAGCGCCGCACCCAACTCCGCCACTCCCGCAGGCAGGTCGGTGTCAGCCTGAGAGCCAGAGGCGTGATCGTGCGCCGCCGTCATCCGCGCCGCCTCCATGCACAGAATCGGCCGCAGCCGCTTTCCTCCCGCGAAGGTGCTATGGCGCATAGCGCGGTGGATGGAGTGAGGCAGAGTCTCAGGGCCGGGCAGCAGCCGTTCCAGCGCCGCATCGGTGAGCCCAACGCCCGACAGCAGCAGGTTCTTTACCGTAAAGTTCATCAAGCATCGATCATAACCGAGCCCGCCCCCCAACGCCCTGCCATTGCTTCTCTGTCCTTGCTGTCATCCTGAGCGAAGCCTCTCGCGGCTTCTTCGCGAGAGGCGTGGTCGAAGGACCCCGGTACCCTTCACGCCACCCATACCCTCCGCACCTTTCAACCGTACCCCGCGTGCATCTTCGGGCACAGACTCATGCAGATACCCTCCGCCCCCACCCCACCCCAAGCAGCACCAGCCCCACCGACACCCCGCTGATCCCCAACCCCACCGTCTCATCCTTCGTCCGCCCATACGCTACCTCGACCACATCCCGGCCCGCCGGCACCGGCACGGCGATCAGCCCATCGGACCGCTCGTCGCGCGGCGCGACCCGTCTCCCATTCACCCTCACCCGCCACGCCGGATACGCTCGGAGGTTCAGGATCAGCATCTGCGCCCCCCGCGCATCGACCGTAAACCGCCGTGGGACCGGCCCTGCCGCGGCCCCACGAGGCGCCGCCGCATCCACATCCGTCCCCAGCCAGAACGGCGGATCGTCGTGCCGCAACACATCGTTGTCTGCATTCTTGGGCGTGTACTCATCGGTCGCGTCCGTCCCCGTCCCGGCCTGGAAGACAGCCAGCCGCGCCGGCACCGCATCCTCTTCATCGCATGCCTGCCGAAACACCCG
>Ga0210403_10000605_pt1 | contig 36978 bp, 36 predicted proteins | sample IncBWC19MmetaG_FD_150863 | JGI IMG/M metagenome (GOLD analysis project Ga0210403, IMG submission 150863) | Forest soil microbial communities from Barre Woods Harvard Forest LTER site, Petersham, Massachusetts, United States - Inc-BW-C-19-M | ecosystem: Environmental > Terrestrial > Soil >...
GGCCAACAAGCGGCTGAACACCGCCTACCTGCTCAAGGAATCCTTCGGCCAACTCTGGGACTACAACCGCGAGGCCTGGGCGCGGAAGTTCTTCGAGAACTGGCGAGCGAGCCTGAAGTGGCAGCGCTTGAAGCCGTACGAGAAGTTCGCCGAGATGATCGAGCGGCACTGGGACGGTATCGCCGCCTACTGCCAACCCGAGAACAAGGTCGCCCTCGGCTTCGTCGAGGGTCTGAACAACAAGATACGAGTCATGCAACGTCGTGCCTATGGATTGCGGGATGAGGAATACCTCCGACTGAAGGTACTGACCTCTATGCTGCCTCAGATTTGAGCGAAAAATGACCACCTTTCACCCACTCGTTTCCACGATGACCCATTAAACACATACATAGCGGCGGCGACAATGATCGACAAAGTGCACTTGTCCCGCGCCGCGTCGTAGATGCTGTAAGCAAGTGGGCGAAATCCAACCCGGCTGAAGCGGGGTTAAGCCTCCTTCAAATGAGAACACTACTCCAAGGGTTGAGCTATGACGGTAAAGACAAGCGGAAAGCCCTGATTCGGCAACTTAAAGACGTGGGTGTTTTGGAGAGACAGGGTCCACTCTATATTTTGGACCGATCGGTACTTGCAGCGCTTGAAAGTGTCAAACGTGGAGAAAGTGGATAATCTCACCGCGAGCCTTCCACAAGAATGGAGAGGGTTGGGCGCGCTGTCTACGGACAGCGCCAACCCCCCCATTCCAGCCGCTCCACCGGTTCTCGCGGGCCGGGAATCGGCGTCGTTCATAGGCGATTTTTTATACTTCCAACGCGATGACCGGCAGTTGGGTTCCGACATATGACTCGCGTTCTGCTTTGACCGTAACTCCTTGACCTAATCGGCGATCTGCTTATCACGTTTCAGCTTGCGTCGGGCTGTTTGCATGAGCGGAGCCCCGTTGTACGCGAAATGTTCCAATGAGAATGATTGAGTGCACCACGAGGTTCGCCAACCCGAGACCGAATAGCTCGAAGGCCGCAAGTCCGTGCGCGAGCTCGTTGCGCACATTAAGCCCTCTCGGATCCTGATACAGCACCTTGAAATGGAATCGGATATCCTCGGGAATGTGGGTTTTGAACCGCTGATGGTTGAGAACATCGCCCAGGAGAACGACATGGAATCCGCCGCCGCTGGTATCCGGCCGCGTGACGGCGCCGCCTAACGCAGCCAACACATCACGCAGGGCCGCCTCCGCGTGCGGCACCAGCACATGAACCGCCTTGAGCATGTCCCCTTCGAGCCACGCGGAAAACCCTTCTCGAACAAACCGCAGGCGAGCCGCGGGAAAGAATTGGCTGCGCGAGAGCCACTCGCACAACTTGTTTAGATCAGCCCCATGCTTTTCCTGGAGTTTCTTCCATGCCACGTTGAGAAACGGCCCTGACCGGCGACAATTATAACTGCCGGTCGCGTTGCCTCATCTAGCGAGGCAACACGTCGGAAGAAGTAATTGACGCCGGCCAACGGCCCCTTTCTGCGATAAGAGTTGGGCCGCATGATGAACGGTGCGCCCGTCGAGGTCGTCTTTGACTGAGCCGATCACGGCCTTCGTGAATCCGTCGTTGCCCATGATACTGATCGGTATATGCGCGCTGAGCGGCGTTAGTTCCGCGATCTTAAGGACGGCGGACTCACTGGAACTTTGATCGACCAGACCGGTGCCCGCAAAGCTTCGCAGGCCCTCGTCAAGCGTCTCGCCGGCGACCTGATCCGCCCACGCCGATACCTCTTCCGAGGTTACCGCTAAGGGAACCGAGATGCGCTTCATTTCGCCTTTCGCCGCGTCGGCGCGTTCTCGGATGGCCTGCTCGTGCGTATTCCGCTGAAGATGACCAGCGATTCCGGCCGAACGTGACCGGTGATTCCGCCGGGTCGGCGCTGTTATCGTTTTTTACTCTCGTCGGTCACGATCAGTCAACATGGTGGGGTCGCTGGTCGTCGTGATCTCGGTTCGATCGGCGATCATTTTCTTGATGCAAGGCACAGCGCAGTCTGCCGCGTCAGCGGCAGACGCTCTGGGTCTTCTGATCGGTGAGCGACAGTCCTCAAGCCTTTTTCCGAGCGGCAGGCTTTGCAAACTCCTTTTCCGCTTCCAGCTTTCGCACTGACTCCTTGGCCTCGAGATGGATTCGATGGGAGCGGTGTACCAGTCGATCCAAGATGGCATCCGCTAGCGTGGGATCACCGATGTAGTCGTGCCAGTGCTCGATCGGTAACTGACTCGTCACGATGCAGGACCGAGTGCCGACGCGATCATCGATCAGCTCGAGTAGATCGTTGCGTTCCCGCGGACCGATCGGGGCGATTGCAAAATCGTCGATGATGAGGACGCTGATCTTGGCGATCGCGGCGAGGCGCTTGCGGAAGCTACCGTCGGCGTGGCATAGGTTTAGTTCCTCGAACAGGCGCGGCGCACGAACGTACAACGCACTGAAGCCGTTGCGACACGCCTGATGGGCCAGCGCACAAGCAAGGAAAGTCTTTCCGCACCCGGTTGCTCCTTGGATGAGGATGTTCTGATTGGCGCGGATCCAGTCGCAGGATGCGAGACTTGAGAGTTGCGATCGGTCAAGCCCGGTGCGGGTCCGATAATCGAGATATTCGAGTACGGCGCGTTCCTTAAATTGCGCCAGTTGCAGCAATCGGGTCATGCGGCGGTTTTCCCGATAGAGCACTTCGCGCTCAAGCAGTAACGCAAGTCGCTCCTCGAAGGCGAGGCCCTGCGCGGCACCGTGGGTCATCTGTTCGCTCAAGGCGGCTGCCATTCCATTGAGCTTTAAGTCGTTCAGTTTATCGAGCGTGGGTTGGATGAGCATGGATCATTGTCTCCTTCGGTGATACCAGTGGTTTCATCAGTCGTCATCGAGTCGTAGCGGAAGTAGTGCGCGCCACGGACGTTGGCGTGCGAACGGGTTGCGGTCGGCGCCGCTGTCTCGGCGGCGGGGAACAAGTCGGGGTGCTGGTCGAGTTTGGCCGCCAGGATCATCTTGATGCGCTTCCCTGTCGGTGTGCCGATGGTCAGCGCTCGGCGGCAAGCGCCTTCCAAGCGCTCATCGCCATAGGTTTTCGAGAGACTCAGGAGTCCCAGACACGCCCGGTAGCCTTGCTCGGGATGTGGCCGGTGCTCTAACTGCCACTGCACAACGGCGCGGGTGCCGGGCCCGATGTTCTGCCCCCAGTTCAGGAGCCGGCCCGGCGTCCATTTCATGTGTTTTCGGTGCGAGCGCGGCATGTGCTCCGGGAGCGTCGTGTGTTTGCCGATCTCGTCACTACGCACGTGCGCGGCGACGCGCTGACCCTTGAGGAAGCACTCGATGGTGGTGTCGGTGATACGTACCATGCTGTACTGGCCCGCCAGGGGATGCGGAACGCTGTAGTAGTGCTTCTCGGCGTAGACGTGATAATCGATGCCCACTTTCGCTTTGATCCAGTCGGCATATTCGTACCGAGTCTCGGGCAACGGTTTCATTGCCGGTCGATCGATCGATTCGAACGCCTCAGCACGGCAACCCGGCAATTTCTTGAAGGGGCGGCGATTCAAGTCAACCAACAGTTCTGCAATGGCGACATTGAGCTCGCGCAGCGAGAAGAACTGACGGTTCCGCAGCCGCGCGAGGACCCATCTCTGCACCACCAGCACGCTCATCTCCACAGAAGCTTTATCTTTCGGGGAAAAAGGCCTTGCAGGTAAAATTGCCGTGGCGTAATGACGCGCAAAATCCTGGTACGTCGAGGTCGCTTCCGGTTCGTAGCGGCACGCGTCCTTGATCGCGCTCTTCAGGTTGTCCGGGATCAGGAGGCTCGGCACTGCCTGATAAAATTCCAGTGCCCGGATGTTCGAGGAAATCCAGTCCGGCAGCGTCTGCGTCCACGTGGCTTCCGCGTAGGCGTATTTCGATGCGCCCATCACGGCGACGAAGATCTGCGCTTCACGGACTTCGCCACTCGATACATCGATCACCTCGGCGGTGTCGCCGCTGTAGTCGATAAATAACTTCTCCCCGGCGCGGTGCACCTGACGCATCGAACGCGCGAGGCTGTCGCGGTATCGGTGGTAGTGCAGGCAGAACTGGCTGTAGCGATACGCGTTCTCGCCATGCGCCGCCGCGTACTCCTCCCACAGCAATTGCAGCGTCACGCCTTTGCGCTTCAGTTCCTGGTGCAGATGGGCGAAGTCGGCCTGCGCGTAGTGACCGGCGGGCGCCGCCTTGCGGAACATCAGGGCTTCGAGCTGGCTGTCCTCTACATCGGCCGGCAACGGCCAACCTAGGCCCTTTTGCAACGCCCGCTGCACGTAATTCGACACGGCGCCCTTCGACACCCCGGTGGCGGCCGCGATCCGCTCATGACTCAATTTCGCCTCAAACTTCAGGCGTAAAACGTCTTTGATCTTGCGCATGGCACTCCGCTTGGCTGGCATCGGCTCCCCCGGTAAAAATCGGGCAGCTTAAGCCAGCAAATGACAGTTCCAGCACAAACCCGGCGGGGTATTCCGGTCGAACGTGACCGCTCATTCCGGATCGTGACCGGTGATTCCGGTCATGGCCAAAAATCGGTCACTTTCAAGCGGAAATCGCGGTCACGTTCCTCCGGAACGGCCGGTCACATTCAAACGGAATCAGCGGTCAAATTGGGGCGGAATACTCAGCTCGACCCGAGCGACCGCCTCCTGATCCCCGAGCTGTCGGTAGCGCGCCGCCTGATCGCCTAACCACGTGATCGCCGTCAACCCAGAGGCGAGCCCTGCAGCCGCTTCAAACGCGCGACCGGCAACGTGCGCCGCCCGACGTGCCTCACCCTGCTCGCCGACGAGATCACGCCACCGCCCCAGACGGTCCGCCGCATCGCGTGCAACATGAGGGTCAAACAGCGTCGGATCCTCCAACTTTGACTGGGATTCGAGTTACCGCTCAAGCGCGGCGACGATCGTCGCTCGATCGTCGTCGTTGAGCTTCAGTGCTCGAGATTGGCTCCAGGCAATATCGTCAAATCGCCCAAATGCGTACCGCGGGTCACGCGCCTCACAGTCGGCCCGGAACCAAAACAGCAGCCACTTGGCGCCCTCCATTCGCGGCGCATCGTTGACGGTGGTGGCGAGCTCCAAGGCTCTTCCAATGTCATTCCACGCATCAAAATCATCAGCAGTGAGACTACTCTCGACCGAATCGAGATAGCCGCCGATGGCGGTGCGGGCGCAGATCACATCGGGCCGCAGTTTCAACTCATGGTGACGAAAGCGAGAGCGCTCCCAGGCCGGTAGTGTCTCAGTTTGGTTTTCCCCCAATGACTAAACGAATTTCCGATCTAGCGGCCGAAAATGGTGTTCCGTTCAGCATGCCGCTAAAAGTCTCCCAGGTTCCCGGCCAGACCTGCACTGGTGAGGCTATGTCGGTACCTATGAGGGCTTCACTTAAGGCTCTAGCTGCCGCCGTGTTGTTTGCGCTTGCGTGGTCTTTGATGAGGATAAACGATCCTTTGAATGGCGGGATACCGCTCCACGTCCAAATCATAGGTTTCCAATTAGCGGATCTTTGCAACTCCGCTGAAAGGATCTGCGCGAGTCCTGGCATATCAGACGCGTCTCCTGCCAAGAAGATATCGATCGCAGTCCCATTGTGCGCCGTGGCTGCGTTTCCAATAACCATCAATTGGGCGGGGGTGATCGATCTGGGTGCTTTAAATTTTTCTAAAGCGAGATTTGCTTGGGCCGCACTTTCATTCGCTCGCGCTGCCTCTGCTTTGGCTTCTTCTGTCTTTGAAGTCCATTCCGCAATTCGTTGGCTTGCATCACGTTGTACTTCGTTTGATACCCGATACAAAATATATGCAGAAATGGATGAGGCGATTAACGCAGCGGCTCCAAGAAAGAAACCAGCAATCATCAAAATTCGGCCAATATCATCAAGCGTCTGAATCGGAATCCCAAAAATGGATATCACGCTTTTCTCCCTATTTTCTTTTATTGGCAGCGTGCTGCTGTTCGCCATTGTCATGTCATGTATACAGATCGGGAAGATTAGACGTAATCATCAAGCCAGAGCCGCAATTTCCTCCAGCGACCAAACGTGATCCGAAACTCCCGCAGCCATAGCCGGAGTGATCCGCAGTGTTTTGTGGATTCTGCCGAAATTGTAATACATGAAGTGCAGCGCGACTGCATGCCCGTGGTTCTCCGCCTTCTTTGAGAACGCATTCGTCAGGCGCGTGAACCGCCGCATGCTCATGCGCATTGTCAGGTTCTGCCGCTCAACAAACGATGTGCTGACGTGCGTCATGTCCGCGGAACCGATCACCGCGTCCTTGCGAGCACCGATGCACTCGGCTGGGCTGTATCGCTTCTGGCCCTCGGACGTGGCGCCGTAGATTTTGACGAGCTGCGCGTAATCGACGTTGCCGCCGAACGCACTTTCTACAGCTTCCAGATAGGCTCTCAGGCCGTCGCTGGTCAATTGAACCCGTGAGGCCAGCCGGCTTTTCAAGTCCTCAATAAAGTCCTGTGCGCAGCCTGCATCGCGACCGCCGACGAGCCACGACATCACCAATTTGGTATCGGCGCAGATCGCGGTCCACATCCAAATGTCGCCCGCGTTTTCCGGCGCAGCCTTTGCGGATTCGACGTTCTTCGCCTTGGCGTAACAGTAAGCCCAAATCTCATCGACCTGGACGCGTTTGCACGGCAGGTTGCGCAACGCTTTGTCCTGGTACGCAGCGCATGCAGTTCCGGCATCGACCAGAAGTTTGGTCACCGTGTTGATGCTGCAATCCGCCAGACGGCTAGTGGCGCGAAGGTTGGTGCCTTCCACCAGCAGGCCGAGGATTTCAGCGCGCTTTGCGAGGGGTAGCTTGTTCATGGGCCTAGAATAGCTCAAATTGCTTAAGCGGTCATGCATTATTGTTCAGTTTGCGATTATGCGCATGTTCGCTATAATCATACTATGGACTTGAACAATAAGACGTATCGCAGCCCAGGTCAGTTGTTGATCGACCTCCTTGAGACTCGCGGCTGGACCCGGAGAACTCTAGCCATAGTTCTCGCCATGGATGAGACCGGTGTTTCTAAGATGGTAGCGGATAAGCGCGATATCGACGCGCCTATGGCGCTGATGCTGGAAGAGGTCTTCGGCGTAGGCGCAGACTTGTTTTTGACGCTCCAAAAGGAATTGGACCTTGCACGCGCGAAGCTTGTCGCAAGTCCCGATCCGTCACGCGCCGCCCGAGCATTTCTTTACGCCGATTTGCCCATCGGGGAAATGATAAAGCGCGGTTGGATCGCTGCTGAGGGCGTGAAGGATACGAAGACAGTCGAAAAGGAACTTGTCCGCTTTTTCGGCGTTGATCGCGTAGATGATATCGAGATTCTTCCTCACGCCGCGAAGAAGACTGCGGCAAATCTGGATGCGACGCCGACGCAAATAGCATGGCTCTATCGCGTAAAGAAAATTGCCAGCGAGATGCTGACCTGCGCCTACTCCCCTAGTGCTGTCAGGTTTGCCATATCGAGACTGCGCACGCTAATGGCAACGCAAGAAGGTACCGCCAAGGTACCGCGCATATTAGCGGAATGCGGAATCAGATTCGTTTTGGTTGAAGCCCTCACATCTTCAAAAATTGATGGTGTGTGTTTCTGGTTGAACGAGAAATCACCTGTTATCGGTATGTCATTGCGTTTCGACCGCATCGACAATTTTTGGTTTGTGCTACGCCATGAGCTTGAACATGTCCTGCAAGGTCACGGTAAAGCGGGGGCAATCCTGGACACGGAACTGGAAAAGGAACGCGCCGGAACTGGTCCTGGTGTTGCCGAAGAAGAGCGAATCGCGAATGAAGCGGCGCAGATTTTTTGCGTGCCTACGGCGGATTTGGATGCGTTCATAGCACGCAAGGCCCCATTTTTTACAGAGAGAGACCTAATCGGATTTGCAAGACTTTTAAAGGTTCACCCCGGCGTTCTTGCTGGGCAGATTCAGCGAAAGACAAATCGCTATGATCGATTTCGTAATCACCTAGTGAAGATCAGGGAGATCATTTCTCCCAATGCGATGAAAGATGGTTGGGGCGATATAGCTCCAGTCGAACAGTAAAGAGGAGCGTCCCCAATGCCGACTCGACATGATAGACAGAAGTTTCTTAGGTACTACAAGGAACAGACCGGCGAGCGTGAGCTGGATATGCACAAGGTTGCGGTTTTCGCTAAAGAGAAGGGCTGGAGAATGCCCAGGCCGCCGTCAGATGTAGATCTACTGTCGAAGCAATTCGCCGAAGATGCTCAAGCTGAAAAAATGATGGACGACCAGACGGGCAAGCCGTACAGGGTCTATCACGCGATTCCAGTTCAAAGTGGCCAACTAAACTTGTTTGTTTACGTGGACATTGACGACGCGTCCCGCTATCAGATGTTGAAGTCAGCGGTTCACAGACGCGAAGGAATGGTCAGCGACGGCTATGCACTCACAAACGACTTGGACCACTGGAACAGAGTCAATCCCGAAAAAGAACCGATCCAATTGCCTATGGATCTAACCATGGATATCGAGATACGGAAGGCGTCGGACGACGGAGAAGAAGAAGAGAAAGCGGCCTAAGATTTCTTCCAGCGAGCATCGGCGGCAAGTTTCGCAATTTCCGCGCGCTTCCTAGGTGTAAGGCTTTTTGCCCGCGCGCTTCCACCCTTAAGGCCACCCTTGCGCCCCAGGGCGACCGCAGCGGGGTCTTTGCCGGTATCGGCGGGCTTAGGCTCGGATTCCTCGCCAGTCGCCAAATCGACGATAAACTTGGCGAGCTGGTTGGTATCGCGGGGCCGTTTCGGGTTTTTTGCCATGCCCCGATGCTACTTGACCGCTCAAGCATGTCAAATTCAAACTGAGACACTACCCCCAGGCCAGGTCAGCGTATCGGGAGCGTAGCACCGGATGATGTGCAGCCTCAGCCCTGGCGCTCCAATGACCGACGATTTCGTCGTCCACAACGCGCGCCTCTGGCGAGTGACGCGCGTTACCCTCGGCATCGACCGACGTGCTAAACGGTTGCCAGTGCATTTCCCATACGGGATCGGCATGCAGCACTCGGTGTTGGAAATCGAGTGCGCCAACCAGTGCAAAATTGCCTTTGCGCACCTCCGGTCTGTCCGCGGGAAGATCAGTCATAACGGCAACGAGTTTGGCGCGTAGCGCGTGCACGTCCAGCCGTCCCTCTGAGCGATCGGCCTCTTGGAAGGCGGTCTCCAATTCTGGAGCTATTTCGAGGGCCATCTTGGTAACCATTGCGGGACGTCGCAGTGTCTGTCATTGCTCCGGATATGAAAATTCACCCCACCGCAGCGTTTCGAGGAAGTTGCCCCAGATCGCCCATCGGGTCTGCTCGACATTTAAGGCTCCAAATACCCAGAGCGCCGCAATCTTCGGTGGTGGCACCACTAGCGCAGCGGGAGAGAACGGTCTACTGCGGTTCAGATGTATCACGACCGTAAGATCCGCAGAGTCCACATATCGTGAGAGCTTGTTCACAATGGCTTGCACGGATGTATGTCGATTGAGGTTCGCGGGAACGACTTCCTTAATCTGGATAGGCGCGAAGTGAAGATGATCGTCGCTCCGCCAACTCGCGACGGTGTCGTAGTCCTGAGCTTCAGCATGGGCCACGTCAAAGGATTGACCATGAATCTGACTCCATCCGTAGCAGAAGAGGCACGCCTCGCGCAGCTCGCGAAGATGCTTTAACTCCTGCGTTCGCAGATGTTTGACCGCATCCGGTAGATCGGTCCTGCGGGCGATCGCGAGTTCGGTATTCCTCAACTGCACGAGCACGTGGCGCGGTTCGTAGTATTTCAACCCAATAAATGCGCGCGCACGATCTCTAGTCACTTCAAAACTCAACGTGAATGGATTGGATGCGACGGAGTGAACAACGCTCCACTGGCGGCCCTCATGACTTGCCGAGTCGCCACCCGCGTATTCTGCACCGCCCCGGTCTCGAAATGCCACTAGAAGATTTTGAAGACGCGATGGCGCAGGGTGTTTCTGGGCTCGCCCGCCGGCATGCCTGTATACCCGCCTTCGTCACGATGCCCATACGACTTGAGTGTGGCGAATTGTTGTGCCAGGCAAGACAGCTGTGCACGCCGCCTGTCCAGATGACAGGTGCACGCGCGGACAGCGTCCGTCGAACTTGCCGCGTGGATGCTCATTTCTCGATTACCTTGCGTCCATTCCGTTCGGGACGATTGAGGTCAGTGATCGACGATATCGCGTGGGCCATCCGCTCCGTCACTTCGCGCCGGGCTCTCCGCGTGTTGGGGCGGTGAACGAGCGGAGACCCGGTGCGCGCCGGCTTCTGCTTCGCAATCTCTGAATCCGAACGCGAATTTAATGAGGACAGTTGCGGCGGCGATAAGATCCGCCTCGACCGGCCGAAAGTGCTCACTTCCCTCGGAGTGACTTCTCCGAGCTGCCGCAATATGATTAAGTACTTTGTCATCTGCCGAATCCCGGGTCTCAACAGGATCGTTTGATGCCAGCGACCGTTCAAGTTCCACGTTGATGTTGGCGAACAGAATTTGCCCCGCCTTGAATTGGTTCCTGAGTTTCGCCACTTGAAGTTCGGCCCTTTCGGCGCGACTCACGGCGCGCATTGTGACTTCTGCCATTTCAACTAGCTGCCGTCTCGCCTTTGCGGCCTCCTGCTCTCCCACTGCAGCGGCAGTCTCGGCCATCTTTACACTATCTGCGAACTTAGCGCGCAGACACAGCAGTTCGTTTGTTTGCGCTGCGCAGAGCTTCGTAATGTCTGACGATTGCTTTTCAGAGGCGACGAGCCTTGCGGCCCACATTGCTTCCTCCTTTTCAGACGCTGCTGTTAGCGCGGAGACCCAGGAGGTGTTGGCAGCAATTTCGTAAGCCTTTCGCACCGAGTCTGGCATTAGTGGATAACGGTCTTGGTGGGCGGATGTCGGTAATCGTTTCATTGCAGTTCCTGTCTGTGTTTCTATTAGTGGGCCTAGAGGAGTAGGCCCCGGTTTTTACGCCGCGGCCGCTCGCCTGCTGTTGTCTCATCGAGGCAATGGTCAATAAACCTCGAAGTCGTTGTTAGCCTCGATGAAGAGGCTCTGCACTGGACAGTCCGTACCGGCGGAAATGTAACGCGCCGCAGCCCAGCATTCGCTCATCAGTTCATTGGCGTTGAAGAAAGCATCGTAGTGCGTAGCTAACGTCAACTGCAGTGGCAGTTGCGACGATCGAGCGCTTTGCCGCCGGATTGCGCGGTGAAGAGCATTGGTGAACTTTCTAGGAAGGATCACAACTCGGGCATAAAGCCTTTCGCCGGATTCGGAATCCACTACCTCCAGGGTGATTGCGTTGCCGATAGCGGTGTGTCGATCGAGAATGTATGCATTTCGCGCACCTGCTTGATAAACCGATAGGGCGGTGAACGACTGAAGCTCGCCCAGTTGCACACCCACAAACAGTTGCGCACCTCGCTCGATAATTCCAAAATACGACTCCGCGTTTGCAAAAGCGTCAATCACGCATCCACAAACGTGGTCAAGAAAGAAAGTGACTTGAATCCCATCGCCGTTCGCAGCAATCATCGCGGTGTTCGCCGGTGCACTTCGATAATCAAAACCGGAGCGAACCATGACAGCCGCTGGCTCGAACCTGGCAGGTCTCTCAGAGTCGGTGGCTGTGAAAATGAGAGCTTCGACGATATTGTTGGATTCGGGGTCAACGGAGGACTTGAGGCAAAGCTCCGATTCCCGGCCGAAGTCCGGATTTAATTGAGATTTGACGCCCAGGTGGAGGGAAATGGCCTCGAGCAGACACGGGGCCGTGCCTGTGACGGGGTTGGGGTCGGAAATTGGATTAGATGACCCTTTAGAAGTTGCGGTTACAGCGTTTGACATGTTCGTGCCCTCTGGAAAGTGGTTGAAGTTCAATCGACAGAGGGTGTAGTGAGCTCAGATCGGAGCTTGGTAGAATGAATTGGAGATGTGCGTCACGGTTGACTACGCAACATTTCGCTTGACGAAATCCCAAAACAATGTGTTCGTGTCTTCCCTTGTGTCGAGTACCCGATGCCGCAGTCCACGTGCGACGGTGTCAATTCTTCTAACCAGTTATCGGAAGCACGGATCGTCCGAAGGTAGTCTCCATGCTTCGATAAGTTTCAGTAGAGAGAACTGCCATGGCCCGTGCTCGCCGACCGTCTCGCGCGCCGTCGCCGACTGATGCCGTGACGCTTGTTCGAGCGGCGACCGTAGCGCGCCAGGGGGGCTCCAGCACCGCACGGCTTGTCAATCTAACGAACCATCTTCGAATCAAAAAACGACTATCGAACGATTATCTACCGGACCTAAGTTCGAATAGCGATCGCGTCTTCGGAAAACCCCATTCTGGATGCGCTTCAAAGCCTGGCGCTACAGAGAGCGCTGTTGACATTCAAAATCAAGCGATTGACGGGATTCGCCACTTTTTGGAGCACGGCGACAGCGGTGCCCTTGCGGAGCTCGCGATTGCGATGTCCTTCAGTCCGCGACGCAAGGCCTTCATCGACTGGTGTTCAAAACACACAGGATTGCGATGGGACATTGCGACGCAAGTGTTCAAGAAGTGTCGATCGGCGAAGAGCGGAACTCTAGCGGCTGCGATAAAGGATCCGCTGAAGCTGCCCCACGATCCTGCTGCGGGAGTGCGAGAGCTTCAACGACTCCACGATCAGGCAGTAGCGGCTGTAAGTCACGTATTGAAGTGTGGTGATTGGACAAAGGTCACCGGACTCGTTGAGGCGTTTTCCAACCGACGTCGGGGTGAGCAACTGACTCGCTGGTTTGAGCAATTTGGCAGTTTCACGGACAAATCCGGACGCGTGGCCTTTCGCCTTCGAACCCCCATCTCAGCTGCTGATTTCGCTGCGGCGACGTCTACCCCGTTTTTCAAGTTGCCTATCGGAGGAAAGACGTACCCGACGTATGCCGCGCGGCGCCCGCCGGCGGTAGCCACGAAGTGCAAGGTGTGTGGAGGGCCTGCGATGCCAGGGGAGGACATTTGCTACCGAGACCAGAGTGAGTAGTCAGTTGTTCGCCCCTAATGCAGTTCTGTCATTGTTCGTGCAAGCGATAGGGGCTGCTCTAACATCGACAGAATCGCGATTAGACTCGATAACGACGAGGACAATACAGTCACTGATCTTCCAATGTCGGCATTCGCGATTGGTGCGCACTGGTGTCTCACAAAACCTCGGAGTCGTGGCGGTACAACCCACCGCCAACGCCGGTGAGCTGTCGCATATCTCAACCCACGGCGAACGCCATCAGGACGTAATCATGAAATGCGATAATCAAGCCTACCTCGCCTTTTGTCCTAAATGGGCAGCGATCAATCCCAGGTCGTGATCCCCTGGCCACCGCAGTTGTCGCAAACCCAGGCGCACCAGGTCTGGCCCACTCGATCCCGGCCCTTTGCGTCCACCGCGCGCATGTGCTTGGGCTTGTCGCACGCAGTGTTGAAAACCCCTGTGCCACCGCAGCGGCTCATCGCGGGTGTCTGGTCCTGTTCACTCATAAATATTCCCCAGTTCCGAAAGCGGGTTTGCTTTCTCTCCAGCTATAGTCACCGTACTTTAGATCCCGTGTCGGTTAAAGCGTCCGCTGCTCCTAATGCGCTCGTGGAATAATATTGTGCCCGAAGCCATTTCATGGAGCACGCGGACATGTCGGAAGGGAAATCGAAATTAGAAGTAGTAGCGGGCAGCACCGCCACTGGACTGGCTGCTGCTGCAGTAGCTGCTTTCAACCCGGAAAATCTGCCGTCGATGTCGATGGTCTATGCTTTGCTTCCGGTGCTGGTGAACAGTTTGGCTCGCGCCCGAGCCGACAAGCGATTGAGCGAATGGCTTGCGGAGGTAGACACGCGCTTGCGACTGCTTGGCGACCATATAAATCGATTCTCTGACGCACAATATCGCCTAACAGTCGGAATCATTCAAACAGCGTTCGAGACCATTGACGGCGAAAAACTCCGAATGTTGAAAGCCGCTGTGCTGAACATAGCCAACTCGGATTACCTTGAGCATTTTCACGCACAGGTATTTTCTCGAATCCTGCGTGATGTGTCAGCTGCGGAGATATCCCTGCTCGCCAAGTATCGGGATGCCCCAGGGTTCACATTTAGAATGATTAAAAAAGAAGAAAGCGACAGAGTCTTGGCCTTTAATCCAACTGGCGCCGAAGCAATAGTTATACGAGGACTTATCAATCTTGGCCTCGTTGTACGGGCGCCCACAGAAGGAACTTATGGCGACGTCGCACAGTACATAACCGCGCCTTTCGTCCCTCAATTGCTTGAGCTTGTAGCCGAGCAATGATTTTGATCGGTTACCGAATACCTCGTCATCCTGCGACAGTGCCCATGTCTTTCCGAATCTGTCGAAATGCATCGGATATTGGGTGTAGTTTGGTCTGCCATTCGGCGACCATCCGCACGGCGGCCATAACAATAAACAGTCCATTCATCTAGTGAGCTCGCGTGTTCTAAGGATCATGTCGGCACCCGTGAATCAACCGGCGGGAAAGACGCGCCGAATATCTCGCGGTCACCACCCTCGGGAAAGCAATTCCTTCATGCTCTCGGCGTTCAGAACGGATGCGCAGGTTTCCCAATCAGCGTCCTCCACCTTGCTGTATTTGGCGTCGAACGGGTTCCGCGTGGCGGTGGTTCGGTCGATGAGACGATTGGCGGCCTCTTCGTCATTGAGAGCAAGTTGCACCCAGACGTCTTCCAGCGTATCCGGGATTTGGCCAAAAAGACCGTGAATAGCTTCGAGGCGGCTCGCTAATACCTGGTGCACGCGGTCTTCGACGGAGCCTCGGTAGCGCAAATTCGCGATCCAGATTTCAGTGCGCACTTGGCCAATTCTCTGGATACGGCCCTTGCGTTGTTCAAGGCGTGTCGGATTCCATGGTAGATCGATGTTGATTAACGTGCCGAGGCGCTGCAGATTAAGGCCCTCCGAGGCTGCATCTGTTCCGAGCAACAGCTTGAGGTCGCCATTGCGGACACGGTCTTTCAGAATATTCCGGTCGCAGCGCTGGAACTTGCCTTCTCGCCAGAATCCGGAGCGGTTACGGCCGGCGTAAAGGCCGATGTCAATGCCGGCAAACTCGGGGCGCTTGGCCAGTTCATCGCCGATCCAACGAACGGTGTCGTAATACTGCGAGAACAGGATACATCCCAGATCCGTCCAACTGCGCGTAACTCCAGGGTGCGTGCCGCGAAGATAGCTGATCAGTTCCTCGAGCTTGGGGTCGCTATTTCCCCCTTGTTTAAGCAATTCGAGGCAGCGGTTTAAGGAGACGATTTCCGCGGCGGTGAAATTCTTGAAATCGCTGGCGCCCTGCGGCGGGCGACCGACCTGCACGGCTGCCTCCTCCTCGATGCCATCCTCGTCCTCTTCATCCGCCGCATCGATGTCTCCGCCAAGCAGTTTGCTCACGGTGCGTCGCCCGGCTTCCATCGAGCTCCCGAGGCGCCGTAAAAGTAGCGTTTTGAAAAATCCCGCGCCCTTAACTCGCTGCTGGAGAAGCTGGCAAAACGCTTCAGCCTCCTGATAAGCTTCACGCAGATAGCCTCCGAGCACGAGAGCACTCTCGTCCTCCTCGCCAAACAGCTTCACCGTCACCTTCGGTAGGAAATAGCCGCCTGTTGCCGGATTGATTGTAGCCTCCAAGTAACCCCGGGTCCGACGAACGATGCATCGAAGTAAGGGATTGAAGCGTTCGCCGTAGTTTGGAAGCACCCCATGCAAAAGTTGGACCCGGCGAATCGCTGGCGACAGCTTTTCGAGGCTCTCCGGGCTGAATTGCCAAGTAGTGTCACTGCCATCAAGGCTGCGGCGGATGCGATCGAATGCCGGGTTTTCGTAACGGGACGGCAGCGGGTCACGAACGTACTCCCAACCGGCGTGGACGTCTCTGGTCGGGACTGCCGCGTCACCGGTGGTAATAGCGAGGCACTGACTCGGTCGAAACCAAGGGCTCGACTGCGTCCAGCCACCGAGAACGCTGTCGTTACCGTGGGAAAGTATATGCAATAGATCCCAAGCCTCAACTGGGTGAAGCTGCACGGGCGTGGCCGTCGCGAGCAGCATGCTCTTAGTCTTTAGGCCAATCTCGCGGAGAAAGGTCATTAGCTTATTAGGATCCGCCTTCTCGTCGATTTCATCGTGCCCCGCGTCTGCCTTTGGAACGTTGCGGCGACGAGCGCGGTGCGATTCATCCACGATGACACACGTGTAGCGGCGGTTCAGAAGTTGATTCACCGCCTCCGACAGACCCCGTACCACCAACCCCTGCGAAACAAGTCCGATTCGGCGGGGGCATTTGCCGAGCGATTTCACACCGTCCGATGGATATTCGAGATCGTTCTCGTCCACCCAAGCGCGGCCATTCCACCAAGCAGAGGGCAGCAGGAGCAGTTCCATCAATTCATCTTGCCACTGTTGAAGTAGTGGCTTGGGCGCAAGCACGAGAATGGGGCCGCCGTCAGGATCGTCCAGCGCCATGAGCAACGCGGCCATCGCGAGCTGAATGGTTTTCCCCAAACCAACCTGGTCCGCTAAGACCAAGCGAGCGCCGCCAAGCCGGTGGCGTTCCAGCGCCAAACGGGCGAAATATTTTTGGTGCGGCCAAAGGCCTTGGTCCCGACGGTATACAGGCGTCTCTACTGCCGCGGTGGCTGCGGCAGTTGTAGTGTCCACGATGTCCTTGACGTCCGCCGGTTCTATGACCTTGCGAGCGATGATGCGTTGCACGTCTTGCGCGATGAACGGGCAGCAGGCGAGATCCACGGCTCGGGCGTCATTCCACAGCGTGTTGAATTCTTCCTGCACCCAAGCAACAGCTTCCGGGTCGTTGTCTTCCCAAAGCAGCTCGTAATTAACCCTCCACGCGGATGCGCTTTCATTGACGCTGCCGAGGAAAGCAGTCGCCGTGCCGTCGGCATACCGGACGACGCCCGCTTTTCCGTGGATCAGGCCAAACGCAGAATCAGGGAGCACCCGCACTTCCATTTTTTTGCTTGTGAGTGCCTCGTAGAGCGCTCGGTACCGTGGCAACGCAGCCGGCGGTGCTTCCTCCGGCTTGCCAGAGCACCAACTTCTACGCAGCGCAGCTTGAGCAGCCGTGGCGGTGGCAAGGTCCTGCGGATCAAGGTCAGAGTTGCAGATGATCCGGACCGGCCCCGTGACCTTTGTGATGGCTTCTCCGGCCACTTCAAACAGGCTCGAACGAAAATAACCCGCGATGCGGTCATAGGACACGGCGCCTTCGAGGCGCCGGTTCAGCACGACATGGTCGAGCCGGTTTCGGCGGCTTGAGTAGCGCTGCATTAGGCGTGATCGTTACGCAAGCGGCCAGCGAGGATTCGGGAAGCCTCGGAATCCGTAATCCATTCGTGCATCCCCTCGGCGTTGCCCAATGCTGCGAACCATTCAAGTAGTCCCACGAAGCCCTCGCGCTTACCCCAGTAACCTTGACCAAACGTGTCTCGTAAGTACTGTCGCCCTGGCTCGGGGCTGTTCTCGGCGGCGGTCGTTTCGCGGATGGCGAACATCACGTGTCGCAGAGCCGAAGCAGCGAACGGGTGCGGCGCTCCAGTGCCGGCGCGGGCGCGGCGGCTAGGTAATGCAGCGACGGCGGACTCGATGCCACGGATAGGGGCGAGCAGGCTCGCCGCCAACCCGGACGGCGTAAACATTCGTGTTCCATTGGCTTTGTCGCTCTTCAACAGAGGGCGGATTTCGGTCACACCGAAACCGCGCGCAAGCTCTTCGTACATGCCTTTGCGGCGCTCGCCCCGGCTCTCGATGTCGAGCGCACGCAGGTAGTACCGTTCCACAAGCGACAGATCGCGCCATAAGTTTTCAAGCCCACGAGGAACGAGGGTGTCGCACGCGATGCCGAGAGCACGCTGGATGACGGCCTCGAAGTCACTCTTCTCGTTCCTAACGCGCGCGGCAAAGACCTCGTGTTCGACATCTTTGCCATCGAGGGTGGCGTATTGGGTGAGCACCTTTAGCGCTGCAGCGTAGGCGGCTAGTTGGTAGTCTGCATCGTTAAAATTTGGTTCCCCGCCCTCGTCGAGTGCCTGCATGGACTCGATTTGAAGCTTCACTTCGTCCTCCACCAATGGATAGACTTCATCCAGGAAGCCAGGTTCGTTAGACGTGCGTTTGCGCAAAACAAGGCAGACCGTTCCCTGTACGTAATTACCCTTCTTGATGCCGCCGACTTCCGTCTCAGTACTGATGGTCCATGCAGCAGTGGCTTTCAGTCCAGCGGCCCACAGAATCATGCCGAGGTCCGCCCAAACCGCCGGATCTTGGTGTGTGAACATGACCATTTGCAGGCCGTTGTCCGGCATATGCTGGGCGAGATTGCGGTAGATCTCCACCATCGAACGTCGGAAGTCCTCGCCATCGCCGCGCACGGCAAGTTCAGCCCGAGAGTCGGCTGTCCACTCGGGAAAGATTTTCACCAGATGCTTGTCATACCAAGCGAGGAAAAAATCGCCGAGTTCATGGTAGTTGATTGCGTCGGCATAGGGCGGGTCGGTAATCCAGAAGTCGCAGATTTCCTGAAGATCGCGTGCGTCAGTTGATGCCACATTGGTCTTCGTCTTTGGAAAATCTGCTGAAATTCCCATAATAACCGGCCACGCCGTATCATATTTTGGCAGCGGTCGAACGCTATAGTTAAATAAAGGATTGAGTGCTTGATTAATGAACGTGTGGGATCCGCCTTCCTTTGTCTTGTCAGGTACCCAACTGGACAGCTTTGAGTCCCAGTTGGCCATACGTCCTATGCCAAGCATACAGGCAACATGTAGTTCTTTCCGTTGCGATAGACGTGAGCACACTTCAGAAAGTGTTCCATGCGTCAGCAATTGCCGCGGCGTAAAGAGGTGGTGCCAATGTGTCCAGCCGCGGGTACGGATAGGCTCGTCGGTTTTATCGCCTCCCTCAGGAATTGGTCTAGATGGAATGAACCCCTCGCTTTGCCAGGCGTGGAAGCGTTCACGCAACAGTTCCAGTACTTTGGCTTCTCGGGCAAAGTCAGCAGCATCAGGGGCGGCGTAGCGACGCTTGCCATCAGCATCTATCCAGCGGATGCAATAGAGCCGTTCTTGGAATATATCGCCTGGACGAGGGACGATATCCGTGTTCGTCCATCGGCGTACTCCCTCGGCCCCGCGCAATGCTTCCAATGACCAAGAGCGGCTGGTGTCCAAGGGATCAATAACCCGGCTATCAACTACAGTCGCACCCTTTTTTTCCTTATAGCACCCTAGTTCGGCGTCGGAGACGACAGTGATCTCCGGCCAGAGCCGGTCCGAGCTAGAATCGCGGTGCCACCGGGCAACGACCTTGGACTTTTCGCCGATCAGCCAGCTCGGGGCAAGCGGTATGAAATAATCGCAGCCTTCCGGCTTGACTTCCACACAGTAAAGGTAAGCATCGGCACGTTCCCTTTGCTCGTTTTGTTCGATGCCCCATTGTGTAACTTGTCGGTCAACTGTAGCTAGAGCCTCCGCCTGCATGCGCATCACTTCCGCTTGCAGGTCTTTTCCACCGCCGAGCAGATTGAGGCTGGCCCACGTAAGCAGGACCGCGACGGGATTGAGATCGGAGCCGAAGGCTTCACAGCCGATTCGGGCGGCCTCGAAGGGAATGGAGCCGCCACCGCAAAAGCTATCACCGACACGCGGGGTGTGACCAAAGTTGAGCTGGCCTAGTTGCTCTACCAGGTCTGGTAAGCTCGTTGCTGTGGTCCCAAGATGGGCGTTTATTTCCGCCCACGTGGCATGCGTTGGACCGTTGATGCTCTCCGGTCGTTCGCAGCGCGAGATCCTGTCTGCGTAAGGCAGTTTATGAAAGGCGCGGGTTTGAAGCTCCTCCACGTAGACCCGCAACGCGTTTGCGATGGTCTCTACCTCTTGCACCGCAGCCGCCGCTGCAGCACGCCCTTCGCCTTTTGCTACCGAGTCATGCTTGACGAGCTTTTGCGAAGCGAGACGCAGCGTCCCTTTCCGTTCCTTAGCTTCTTCAAGCCGTGCCTTTAGCTCGTTCCATTTTTTTTGTTCCGTAGGGGTAATGAGCTCGGCCAATTCTGAGACGCTAAACCGGTCGCTCGGCTTCCATCGATGGAGGGTACCGTCGTCATCCATCGTTAGGATCTTTAGAAAGATCTCACGGTCTTTTTTTGGGCTTCTCGAAGCCGGCATCAACATGCCGATTATGGAAGCGCGAACGAGGATGAGCGGCTTGCGGCCCCACCATTTCCCAAGACGAGTTAGCGTCTGTCCGTTGTTTGCCTTGCGCTCCTTGTAAGACTCCGCCGACAGGCGCGCGATGGGAAACTGTGTTTCGATGAAGGTTGGCATTGAGCGAACAATTGAGGTCAAAGCGAGAGGGAGAGTTGCGAATGCCCAAGAAGCTCGCGGCGTGCGCGAGGCGATAGACCCTCACCCTTGACAAATGGATTGTCGGCAATCGCGGCGCGAAGCGCCTTGCGCCAGCCGACGCCCTTCTGCATAGCCTGACCAGTGGTGGCCACAGTCATGGTGTAGAGCCACCAGCGCTCCTCCGGGGCCAGCGCTTCCCAGTTTCGAAGGGCGTTCGGAATATCATCGGGTGACGCCTCTTCCACCGCCCAACAGAGGATGCAAACTTCCTTGCCAAGCGACGGATGTACAGGCACAGGCTTGCCCGGGTTTTTTTGAAACTTGGCGACAGGTAGACCGTTGGCACGAAGGCGCCGATTAGCCTCCTCCCAAAATGCAGGTGCAAGGGTCAGCCAGCGATTACGGTCGATGACAACTCGTAGTGAAGGGTCATTGGGCGATGGCGCGTCTACTGATCGAGCACCCAGATGATCGAGGTCATTTCCCCGATGCTCGGTGATACAAACCATATCACTGCTTCCGCTACCTCTCGGGACGTCAATGAGGAATCCATGCCGTGCCTCCTCGGGAAGGAACCCGAGTCCGACGACCTTCCGGGCTGATGTTGCGGTAATACGCGCCATAGCTTTACTGGATCAACTTAGAGGCAATGAATTGTTGATTGGTCACTTTGAGCCAGCCGAGCAGTTCCTGACCTGTGGGGAATCTTATGGACCCTATACTCATCCGTAAGCTTCCGCCGCTGGCGATTTCTTGAAGCCTTTCCGCAATGGTCTTCACGGCGACAGCGTCGTAACCACCTTCCAAGGCGCCGGAATATTCTACGTTCTCGTGACCGTCACCGCTCTCAGCGGTGAGAATGATATCGAAGGCTCTGACACCCGGTAATTTTCCCAAGCGCTCAATGAAGCCCCACACAGCGGTGGAGTCATCGAGCTTTGTCTGCTGGCCCCAACCGGCCGGAGCAGAGAGATTAACGGGCGGGCGGGTGTCTGTCCCGGGCTGTGGAATTACAATGCGGATTGGCTCGGAGCCCGACTCATACTCTGGGCACACGGCCATCGCACAAACAATACGGCATTTTCCAGGCACTCGAAATGCGCCGGCGTAAGTAGCAAAGCCTGCACCGGCAGGCGAGGAGCCATCCGTGGTGTAACGGATTGAGACCCCGTTCGCCTTAGGAAGTGCGAGTAGTTCGATATCGTAATGGTCACCACGATTATGAATTTGGTATTTTAACCGTAGCTTTGCGTTCCACTCCTTTACATCGCTCAAGCGAGTGAGGGCGGCGGGATCGTAAGCAAGGAAGCGGTAACGCAAAGCCTTCGCTTCAAAGCGCGTTGGCGTTGGCACAGCGCTTGAAGCAATCGTGGGATCCGCATTGCCGGTTTCATACACGACCGACGGGGCGTGCAATGGCTCAATTTTTAGGTAAGTGATTCCGTCGCCGTCCTCTTGCACGGAAAGCTCACGAATGGATACCTCGGGGATTGGCGGAGGAAATGGGCCTCGGCGAATGTGATTCCCCTCTTCGCGCCATTGTCCGCGGCGGACACATGCGTTCTTGAGATCATCGAGTGCAGATATCTTGTGTAGCGGCCAGTTGGTATTAACTGCAGCGGCGCGCTTAAAGTCGGACCAGAGGACTGCTTTGGTTTCTGCGGAACCGAAGAGGCGCGCCTCGGCCCGCGTGCGGAAACTATCATCGTCAATGACTGTCGTAAATTTCTGCGCTCCTTCGAGCGTTTTACGGATCGTCGCTTCGCCACTCTGGTTGCCAGCGAAGGCGAGATCGGTGCCAGTGGCCCTCAAGGCCGAATTGATCGAGGGATAGACAATCTGATCGAAGGCTTCCTTTAGCGCGGCTGTAAATTGCAAGCCTACTCGATCGCGTAGAGCATCGAGCGCGCGCCATTGGGGGTCGTCCGATGGTGTATTCTCACTTTTAAGCTCGTCTTCGATGCTCTGAAGCGCTCGGGTTTGCCGGGCTGAATCGAGCACTTTCTGAAAGGTGTCTCGCGAGCCCGTAAGAAATATGACGCGATTTTTATACTGCTGCTGTCCCCACCACGCTTGCCAGTCACCGGAGATCGGCAATTGATTGGCTTGCCCGCCTGGACGCACGATAACAAGAGTGGTTTTTTCCTGTTCAACTTGAACTTCGTCGGGCGGCGGCAGTACTTTGACGACTTGGTAACAGTCGCGGAGTGAGGTAGAAAAGTATGTCTCTAAATGCTCGCGAAGCATTCGATCAACAGTTTCGACGTGAAGTGAGAGCGCCGTTGACCGTAGCTTCGCGGCAAGATTCTGTTGATTCTTGAAGAACAGACGACCGTCGGCCGAATTATGGAGATACCAAGCGCGGGTCGCTAGTTTGTCTAGAACGTTTGTCTTGAATGTGGACAAGTCGCGGCCGGGCCGCTGCAGGCAATCGACAAGCTGATATTCACGGAGACCGTGAATGGCGCCAGGCGTCGTTGAAAGCGACGCCACAAGAATCAGTCGAGCCGCATCCGATGCATCCGAATTGCCATTGGCGCGATCAATTTCTTCCACTTCGGCATCGCCACCATGGGCAATATCGTGTGCGATCGCTTCACTCAGCGATGGATTGATCGCACGAATTTCGGAAGCCATCTCGTCCAAGTTCAGATCGAGGTCATATGGGTGAATCAAATCGATGTCTGCTGCTTTTTTTGAGTTCCAAAGGTTCGATACGACCATCTGCATGAGGCGAATCACACCACGTGTTTGTTGGAATCCATCGTTTTCCTTGAATTTTCCCACGAGTTCTCGAAGGTCGGGATGGAACGGATAGGCATCGATCACCCGCGTGTAAAGGGATTCAGGCGAGGTCGTAGTCAGCCCCATCCTGTTCGCTTCGCGGAGCGCTTCGCGGTAAGCCCCTGCCACCCCTTGAATCGCCGTGTCCGGTGCGACGCTCTCGAACAATCGTTTGCGGAGGATGTGGTAGAGCTCATCGCCATTCGGATTGACGGGGGTGATAGGAACGGCGATTCGTCGAGCTTCTGATGTGATTCCCTGCACAGCACGGTTGAAGGCGGCTTCAACGCTGGATTGGCCGATGCTGTAATTCGTGCCCGCCAAGTCGGATAGCACAACGCATACATTGTTCATATCCGCGACCGCAACGAATAGATTCCCCAATGCCGCGGTCGTCATCACACCGAGGTCTAGACTGCCAAGCGGCACCGCCGCAGCGTATTCAAGATACGGTGGCAGCTCATCGAGAAAAATGATGAGAGGCTCGCTACCGATTAATGTTTTCCAGGCCTCCGGCCCAGGCGCCCTGAGCAGCGGCGAGACATAGGGGGCGAACTGATCCGTTTTGCCAAGCTGGTCTGCGAGCGCGCCCCAGATTCCGCCGGCTGCATCGGTACTTCTGCCGTTGAAACCGATGACACGACATTGGCCGAGCTTTGGTACGGGGTCATCCTTGCCCAGTACTGTTTTCCGCAACTCGGGATCGCGCGCCAACAAGCCCAGAGCAATCATACTATGGGTTTTACCGCCTCCCATCGCCTGCGACAAAAGGAAAACAGAAGATCCAGCTCTCTCTCCGCCTAGGTTCCGGAACGCCCTGTCCACAAGGGTGAGCATGCCATTCGTGAAGAAATTCTCCTCGAAAAATTCCGCGCCATTGATCTGACGTTTGATGAAGGTGTCGAGGCTCAGGACGGTGGCTCTCCGGTCTGCGGCAAAAACAGATTGGCGCGGCTTGCAGAGGGAGTAAATGCTCATAATTGGGATAAACCTTTTGATACTTGGATGGCAGCGTTATTGCGAGATCGTCCGGAGGTCTACGGGGCGGGCACTGCTAGAATCGAATCGTCCAATCGAATCTCATTGTTTCCATACAAAGGGACTGTTCCCCGGCCCACCATACGCTGTTTTGCCAGGGGTACCTCCAACAGGTACCCTGCTGCCATTTTAAAGGAACAGGGGCCCACATGCGCCCCTTTGTCTTGATCCACCTTCAAAGCTGACAATTTGAATTGGTCAAAACTTGCAGCCCCAGTACGGTAGGTAGAAAGACGGTCGGCGCCGGCGGGCCGTCCGAAGGGACGCTCAATACAATCGGTTTATCGAGGCCGCTTAAAGGGCAGCACATTTGACCCGTCCGCTTTGGTAGTCACGGTCGCACTGTCTCGAACGAGTCCGGCCTTTTGCGCTCCGGCCGCGGGGACTGCTAGTACGTCCGCACGGAGCAATTCGGCAGCGGTCCCCACGGCGGACCCCGGCGATACGTTGCATTCAGTTTCGTCCAACCTATCAACAATCTTACTCACATTCAGGTGCGTGTATGCGAGAAGCATGGATAAAGTTTTATGCCCGGTAATCTTCTGCACCTCCATTACTTCGAGCCGACGCTCGAACAAGCAACTGGTGCCCTCGTGACGGAGGTCGTGAAAGTTAAAATCATCGATCTTTGCCCGAGCCATAATCCGCCGCCACGACGCCATAATGGAATCGTGGGTGATCGGAAATACGCGGGAATCGGTGGTGCACTTAACCTCGAGCAGAATCTCGATGGCGCGCTTCGAGAGGGGGACTGCCCGGTCATCGCCATTCTTCGTGCCCCTCAACAACATAACCCGCCGGCCGAGGTCAACATCGTTCCTTTGTAGTTTCAATAGTTCTCCCTGCCGTGCGGTCGTCTCCATAGCGACTCGGATGATCTGGGGAATAAACTTGTTTCGGCAGCCCTTCAGCGCATCAATGAATCGGATTGATTCTGCTTCTGTGAGCCGACGATTACGTGGTGGCCCTTGTTTTGGCACAATCATGTCCGCTATTGGATTCGTCAGCCATTTCATCTGCCACGCCTTCCTAGCCATTTTGAACAAGTGGCTAATGAGCAGGAGGTCCAAACGGATGGTGCCGTCTTTCACGCCGCCGGCTATGCGTTCCTCCTTAAACGATATAAAGTGACTCGAGGACAGCCGCGACAGTTTTACTTTGGCGACTTCGTGACGTTTCCAAGCGCCAATACGCCGGAGTTCCTGCTCTTCTCCCTTCTTTTGCGACGTAAACTCTTTTGCATAGCGGTCGAGGGCTTCGTCCAAAGTGATATCGAGCAGGGGCTGAACACTCGGATCTTGGCCGACGAGCAACTTCGCTTCCTGTCGCTGGCCCCACAGCTCGGCTTCCTCGCGAGTATCGAACGAACGGCTTATGCGTTTGAAGCCGAGTACATGAACGCGGACTCGCCAGGCTTGGCCACGCTTATCAATGGAAGGCATATCGGGATCTCCTTGGTGTGAGTGAGACCCGTCTAGCCAGAGGCTTTAGCCTTTTTCGTCTGTCATCCCTTGGTCCAAACCTGGTCCAAACTCGCCACTTCCGACACACGCAAGTCCGCGTATGATCGAAAATATCCTTTATAATCAATGAGTTATGGTGGCCAGGGAGGGAATTGAACCCCCGACACGCGGATTTTCAGTCCGCTGCTCTACCAACTGAGCTACCTGGCCGATGCGAGGCGCGTATTAAACAGGCAAGGGCGCGAATCGTCAATGAACAATCGCAAAATCATGGGCTTACATGCGAGTAAGATGGTGAGTGTGCCCCATGTTGTGGAAGCGGCAGCATTCCTCGCTCCATGGTCAGATTGAGTCGCTGCGCTTAACGTCCAATCTTGGGGTAGCTCATCCATGCCGATCGTCAGAATAGCAGTTGCAAATATCCGATTTCCGCCCACCCCGGACGAATCCGTCGTCTTGGCGTCAAACGCAATCCGGCAAGCGGCTCTTGAGAGAGCCGATCTGATCTGTTTCCCCGAATGCTATGTTCCCGGATATCGAGGCTTCGGAAGGGTAATCCCGGCCCCCGATCCGACGTTCCTCGAACGCGCATGGGCCACGATCGCAGCGACGGCCGCAGAGTCCAACGTGGGCGTCGTGCTCGGGACGGAGCGCCTCTTGGGTGAAGCCCTGCTCATTTCAGCTCTCGTCATCAACCGCGATGGATCGGTGGCTGGGTTCCAGGACAAGGTTCAACTTGACCCGTCCGAGGACGAGACCTATACGCCGGGCACGGAACGGCACCTATTCCAGGCTGGTCCTCTAAAATTTGGCATTGCAATCTGCCACGAAGGCTTCCGTTATCCCGAGACAGTACGCTGGGCGGCGCAGCGCGGTGCGCAAATCGTGTTTCACCCGCACTTAAGCGAAGCTGAGCACGGCGATTACCGTCCGAGTAGCTATGCAGATCCGTCGAATTCGTTTCATGAGAAATCCATTCTGTGCCGCGCAGCTGAAAACACCTGCTTCGTCGTCACCGCCAACTGCTCGAGCGACCGGTCGCCGACGACGTCTGCTGTAGTGAAGCCAGACGGAACAGTGTTGAGCTACCAGCCGTATAACAAAGAAGGACTGCTCGTTGCCGAGATCGATCTTGCCGAGGCCACAGGTCTGCTGGCGTCGAGGTACAAGCCCCCTTACCCTTGACGCGATTTCGGCGGCCGCAGGCTCATCGCGTTTCAATCCGGCGGCGCCGGCGGCGCGAAGGGCTGCTGCTCCCGAGCCGGCTTAGGAAAGATCACGAAGTCGCGGTGGGCCTGCTGCACCAAACGATCGCCCATGGCGTGGAGAGCAGCCTGCAGTTCGGGCAGGTTTGAGTAAGGGATAGGGAGCACGTGCTCGTCGGGGTGGCTGGGCGCCTCGTCGGGGATCAGCTCTCCGGAGCGGGTTGTCATTTCGATGTGGGCGCCGAGGATCCAGGACACGTGCTTGTCCTTGCTGAAGGCAACCACGCGATCGATGCTGTCGCGATAGGTCGTCGCCTCGTTCATCGGTATGTAAAGACGGTAGGGACCCAACGAGTCACCCGAGAACAGCAGCCGCGCCTTGCGGTCGAATATCATGATGTGCGCAGACTGGTGACCGGGTGTCGGAATGATATCGAGCACGCGGCCACCGAGCTCATACTGCGCGATCTGATGCGGCCAGTCGGCGATCTTGAAGAAGTCAGCCACGTCCCTCGGATACAGGCCGACGACCGTGGTGTCCGGTCGATCCTGGAATTCGGCGTCACCCTGGTGGTGGTCGGCGTGGCTGTGGGAATGGGCGACGATGAGAGGGCTTGGAACCCGGTGATGTCGGGCCGCCCATTCAGCGATCACCCGGTCGATCGTCGGACGCACCTTCAACCCGCCGGCTCCGGTGTCGATCAGCAGCGCACGGTCGCTACCAAATAGAAGGTAAAGAAAGGGTCCCTCGAAGTTGGTGCGGATCGACTGGCGGATGACGTAGGTGTCGTCGTCGTAGCGCTGCACTTGCATCTGCGGCTCACCGGCCGAGACGCCGTTAATCCAGGGCTCGAAGGGCAGCGAGTGTAACGGAGGGTTTGCGGCATCGGTCGCGGAGGCCGCCAAAAACAGAATGGGTAAAATCAAGGTGCGGGTGGTGCTGCACACGACGCCGTGCATCCTGGTGTTCATCTCTGTCCTTTTTTTGACGCTGCCTCAAGGCCGCCGGTAGAGCTTATATTGCTTGGTCGGAGCTGTCCTCACTACTCGGTTGTTTCCTCTCGTTAGAAACTCGCTACAATTCCCGTGGCGATGCGATGGAATCACGGGAGCTGGTATGGAAGCCGGATCGGGGCCAGACCTGCCTGCGCTGATCGCGCGGCGGTGGGCGCCAAAAAATGTGGCTTGATGCGCTCCTGGTTCATTCAGTTCGAACACCAGCTGATTTCTAAAATAGGAGAGAGGCGATGAAAACTGATACCTGTGCAGCGTTATTGATCATTTCCTTGTGTAGCGGCTGCGGTACGACGGGTGGATCACGTGATTCCATAGCGGCTGACACCATATTGCCTGCGCTCAGCATGCCGTCGGCATCGGCAAAGCGGCTGACTCTCAACATGACTGGACCGACTACCGTGACGCAGGCGAAGGACTGGCCCGCGTTCCAGGAGGAGTGGCGGGCGACGTTTGCTGAGCATGCGATGGCCGCCGGTGTAGCATTCGACGTCGAGAAAGGCGACGCCCGGGCGACCGGCCAGACCGGAACTCTGCTGCAGGTCTATGTGAACGACTACCATATGGTGGGCATTGGCTCGCGCGTTTTCTTTGGTGTCATGACGGGCAATGCCTATATCGATGCGAAGGCGAGCTATGTTGACCTGAACGACGGTAAGGTGTTTGGGGAACGTGCGTACAACACGACCTCAACCGCGTGGGCGGGCGTTTTTGCGAAAATGACGCCGCAACAAGTGGATGCCATTGCGTCAAAAGTGTTTGCAGAGTTGGCGGCCGCGGCGTCCAAGTAGAGCTTGCCGGTGCTCGATATGGGCCAGCGGATAAAATAGATGGGTGTATTTGGGGTGAGATTCCTTCTCGCGGGATCGCTGGTGCTGTGCGCCGCGATCGCCTGCGGCCAACAGATGGCAGTGACTTTCGACGATCTTCCTGTTCACGGAGCGATGCCGGCCGGCATGACCCGACTCGACATAGCGCAGTCGATATTGGCGACGCTGAAGCGGGAGAAGATGCCGCCGGTGTATGGGTTCGTCAATGGCAAGCGCGGCGAGGGGGATCCATCCTCGCTTGCGGCATTGAAGGCGTGGCGGACGGCAGGGCAGCCGTTGGGGAATCATACGTGGGCGCATCTGGATTTGAATATGGAGAGTCCTGAAGAGTTTGGGGAGGAGGTGCTGAGGAACGAGCCGTTGCTGTCAGCTTTGATGGGGAGGGCGGAATGGCGTTGGCTGCGGTATCCGTTCTTGCACGAGGGTGATACGGTGGCGAAGCGCCGAGCAGTGCGCGCCTGGCTGGTTGCTCATGAGTACAAGATCGCTCAAGTGAGCATGGATTTTGAGGATTATCTGTGGAATGAGCCGTATGCGCGGTGCGTAGATCAGCATGACGAAGCCTCGATTCGGAAACTGCACGATGGGTATTTGGCCGTTGCGGATCGGCACTATGGTCTCTCGCGTCAACTCGCACAGCTGGTCTACGGTCGAGATGTAAAATATGTGCTGCTGATGCACGTGGGCGCGTTCGATGCGCGCATGCTGCCGGAGCTTCTGAGACTGTATCGCGCGAAAGGTGTGAAATTCATCAGTTTGCCGGAGGCGATGTCGGATCCTGCGTACCTCGACGATCCGGATATCGGCGAGCCGGGCGGTGGGACGTTCTTGGAACTGATGATGCAAAGGAAGCAGCTCCCGTTCCCGGCAAACTCGAAGCCGTATATGGAACTGGAGGCGATGTGCCGATGAGAGTCCGCGCCGAGCTGCACCACGAGGCCGTCCGTTTGTTGTCCGCAGAGTCGCGGCGACTGATATTTTATTCCCTAAATTTCTGCGTCGGCCCGTGACTATTAGGAGATTGCGCTATGTTTAAATCTGCCCGGATCCCTCGTCGAGTCGGACTGGCGATTCTCATCGGCCTGTGCACACTTCCAGTTCGTGCTGAGAGCGCTGCGCAAACATCCAGTGGTGCCAGTGTTGGCAATGATGCCGATGTGCTGGGCGCCGAACGGCTGGTTTCGGCTTGGATCGAGGGGCAAATCGCGTATCGGGGACTTCCAGGTGTTGCTCTGGGTGTGGTGAGTGACCAGGCTCTGGTTTGGTCGAAAGGTTTCGGTTTCGCGGACATCAAAGCGAAGTTGCCGATGACGGCGACGACAAAATTTCGCATCGCCTCCAACAGCAAACTCTTTACGGCCATCGCGATCATGCAGCTGCGAGAAGAGGGAAAACTAGGGCTCGATGATGCCGTGGTGAAATACTTACCCTGGTTCAAGGCCAAGACCGCAGGGGACGACGATGGTCCGATCACGATCGAGCAACTGCTGTCGCACAGCTCCGGTCTGCAGCGTGAGGCGGGCGATCACTGGTCATCGTACGATTTCCCCTCGGGCGAGGAGCTCAGGCGCCTATATCCGGAACGCCAAGCGGCATTTGCCCCGTCGGTGCGCTGGAAGTACTCCAATCTCGGTTTCGCGGTTGCAGGTTTGGTTGTCGAGCAAGTGAGCGGACAGCGGTGGGCCGACTATGTTGAACAGAATATCTTCAAGCCGCTGGGGATGAACGATTCGAGCGTCGATAAAAACGTTTCCGAGCTGGCCGTTCCGTATGGGCGTCGCATGCCGGACGGCACGCGTGAGGTGCTGCCCTTCGTTGATGCGCGGGGAATGGCCGCGGCAACCGGGGTAACCTCAAACGTGGAGGACCTCGCGAAATTTATCTCGGCGCAATTTCGCCGCGGCCCGCGCGGTGGAGCGCAAATCGTCAGCAGCGGATCGTGGCGTGAAATGCTGCGCGTTCGATCAGTCGAAGAAAATTGGACCGCCGGAACGGGCCTGGGATTCGATGTGAAGCGGGTCAAAGATAGGACTTACATCGGTCACGGAGGAGGTTATCCCGGTAACACCACCCAGACGCTCATCCAACTTGACGACAAGGTGGGTGTCATTGTCCTCACGAATACCAATGACTCTTACCCGGCGGACATCGCGCAGGAGCTGATGGCAACGGTGGGCCAAGCGGTAGCAAAGGCCGCGGCGGCGAGGCCGGAGGCGGTTGCGTGGGACCCGGCTTGGGAGCGCTTCGCCGGGCTTTATCGCGGCCGGGGAGGAGATCAGCAAGTCGTGTTGCTCAACAAAAAGCTCGTCATAGTGACACCTAACGGTCCGAATGTGGATAATCCTGTCACGCTAGAGCCCCTTGGTGACGGGCGCTTTCGCTTCATCGCGCCAACCGGGGGCGGACCCGTAGGTGAGGTAGTGCGATTCAAAGAAGAGCGCGGGCGACCGACGCGAATGTACACCGGCGACAGCTGGATCGATCGCGTGTCAGCCAAGTAGCAAACGTTTCCGCTTAGAAGGGGAGTGCCGTGAATCAAACAGCAGGGCCAGAGGGCAGGTCCATCGATATGAGATCAGCTGTGTTGACGACCCACCCCTCGTCCCCTAATGACGCCGTGCGCAGCCTCGCCGTGCAGCTGCGGGTGGAGCAGCCCGACATTCTGGTTTTCGAGTATGCGCTGGTGGCGGACATGTCCCGTGTGCGCATACCCCTTTCCGGCGCTGGTGGACGGGTCGGCGATCTGTGGGAGCACACGTGCTTCGAGGCCTTCGTCGCGGCCAAAGATGCGCCTGGCTACCACGAATTCAATTTCTCGCCCTCGCTCGAGTGGGCGGTCTACCGCTTCACTGCCTACCGTGAGGGAATGTCGCCCGCCGAAATCGGCCGAGCTCCGGAAATTTCCGTGCGTGGGAGTAACGATGGGCTCGAGCTTAAGTCGGCGGTGCGCTTGGGGCATCTGGCTGGCTTGTGCGATGTGCGTCAATTGCGGATTGCTCTGGCCGCGATCATCGAAGACGCCAATGGTGGGCTTTCTTATTGGGGGCTGCGGCACCCGCCCGGCAAACCCGATTTCCACCACCCGAACGGATTCGCACTAGAAGTTGCCCGCTCGTGAAATTTGGGATCGACCGACTGCTCGAAGAGCCCGAGCTGCGCGAGCCGCTCAAGGGTCAGCGCATCGCTTTGTTGGCGCACCCCGCTTCCGTAACGCGCAATCTGGTCCATTCCCTCGATGCCCTGGCGGCACTCGGTGACCTCAAGGTAAGCGCGGCGTTCGGCCCTCAGCACGGGCTGCGCGGTGACAAGCAGGACAATATGGTCGAGTCGCGCGACTACACCGACCCCGTGCACGGTATCCCTGTCTTTAGCCTTTACGGTGAAGTACGCCGGCCGACCCCTGAAATGATGGATACCTTCGACGTCCTGCTCGTCGATCTTCAGGACGTCGGCTGCCGAATCTACACGTTCGTCACCACGCTGCGTTACATGCTCGAAGCAGCCGCGAAGGAGCACAAGGCCGTGTGGGTTCTGGATCGCCCGAATCCAGTGGGCCGGCCCGTGGAAGGGCTCATGCTTAAGCCAGGCTGCGAAAGTTTTGTCGGCGCCGGCCCGCTGCCGATGCGGCACGGCCTGACGCTCGGGGAGCTTGCACGGTGGTTCGTCGGGACACTCAATCTCGACGTCGACTGCCGCGTCGTGCCGATGGACGGTTGGGAGCCGAATGCCGCACCGGGATACGGGTGGCCGCTCGGCGGGCGGACGTGGGTCAACCCGAGTCCTAACGCTCCCAACCTCTGGATGGCGCGCTGCTATCCGGGCTCGGTGATGCTGGAAGCCACAACGTTGTCGGAAGGTCGAGGGACGACCAGGCCCCTGGAGTTATTCGGTGCGCCGGATCTGGACGCGCGCGAATTGTTGGCAGAGATGCGTTCGCTTGCGACACCATGGATGAGTGGCTGCCAGCTCCGGCCCTGCTGGTTCGAGCCTACGTTCCATAAGCACGTCGGCAAGCTTTGCGCGGGCGTCCAGGTGCACGTGGAAGACGCCGCGCACTATGATCATGAAGGTTTCAGGCCCTGGCGATTGTTCGCGCTCGCGTTCAAAGCTCTCAGAAGGCTGCGGCCGGATTACGAGATTTGGCGCGACTTTGCCTACGAGTACGAGAAGGACAGGCCCGCGATCGACGTGATCAACGGCAGCGATCTGCTGCGTCGCTGGGTAGACGATCCGGCGGCCATGCCCGCCGATCTGGAGGCGCTGACCGCACGTGACGAGGTCCGCTGGCGCAACGAGCGCGAGGCGGTGCTCCTCTACTAAAAGCTCGCGCATTCATCCGTCAGACTCACCGCGGCGCGTCCTAAGGACCGGCACAGCTCGCCCGATCTAAGCAGCCCTCTTGCCCTTATCGCTTGTGAAATTGCGCATAGGGACAACCGGACCAGGGCAGCGGCGCGTTGTCGAGAAATTCCCCCATCAACCGGGCGTGACAGAAGCGGCAGTGATTAATGCTTCCGGCCCCTGGGGTTACTTGCATGATGTTCTCCCAAGAACAGAGCCGATAACCGGCCTTACGACTCTCCGAGAGCGCTCGCAGTGGAGATGCCTTCTGGGATTCCTTCACCAACGCGGAATAGATCCTTGATTTCAATCGAGCAGGCGCGGGTGCAGGGACATCCTGGTGTGCAACCAAGCTCTCGAAGAACTGATCGTCGGCTTTATTCAAGATTCCACCTCTTCGCGAAGTCATCACGGGCGCGTGCCAAAAGCCGTTCCGCCGCTTTCTCAGTCTTCCCCGATAATTTCGCGATTTCACCTACGGTTCGATGATTCCAATATCGCCAGCGGAGAATCGCCCGATACGCTTCGGACATTGTGGAGAGAATTTCCCTGATCTTCCAGTCTACTTTCTGCCGATCGATGTGTCCTTCGAAGTCCTCCACCATGACAGGCTCCAGAGGCGCCCCGAGTTCTTTCCCCCAGGCGTCGTGCGGCGCTTCCTGAAGTCGCTGCCGGTAGAAGTCCGCGACCTTGTGGCGTGCTATCGCACAAAGCCAGGTCTTCAGACTCGACTCATGTCGAAATCTTGGCAGCTGAGTCCAGGCGGCGAGAAATACCTCCTGACAAAGATCTTCGACCGCCTCCGCTTGATCAATTCGGCGAGACAGAAAGTGGTGGACCACATCGGTGTACGTCTCGACGAAGCCGGCGATCGCCTTGCGGTCCCCCGCCAGGACGTCGGCGATCAACTCATCCCGGGGATCCGAACCCACACGCTCCGCCATCACCGGGGGAGGGGCACACGCGGGCGCTGAGGACGTGTTCTCGCCAGGCACCGCCGGGGCCTGCGGACCAAGAGAGTTCCAGTTACCTGCGATGTCCGGCGGATTCAGATCGTACGGAGGCAGTTGCATGTTCATCCTAGCTTAGTCGCAAAAGGCGCGGATTCCCCCCCGGGTGACCCTGCACTTGCCAGGTGACTGGCGGTGCACATCATTCCTGTAGTTCGTGTGCTGGCCAATAAAACTTCCACACGGAGCGGGGGAGTTCCGGCAGGCACACGACTACAGAGCAAGACCGATTCATCAACTCAAAGGAAGACGATCATGACCCTAGGCCGAATTATCGCGTTCGCGATGCTCACCCTCAGTACCGCTTCATTCACCCAGGCGCAGGACGACGACCGCGGTGCGGTCTATACCATGACCAACAGCGTCGAGAATGACATTCTGGTGTTTCAACGCTCAGCAGACGGCACGCTGTCGAGGGTTGGCACAGTGCGCACGGGCGGGGCCGGAACAGGTGACAATTTCGGCTCCAACGGCGCGCTCGCGCTGACCGAGGACGGACGCTGGCTCTTCGCGGTCAATGCCGGCAGCAATTCCATCTCGCTCTTCGAGCGCCGCGGCAACTCCTTGAGGCTCGCCGATACGGTCGCCTCGGGAGGTGTCACTCCGGTGAGCATCGCAGTGAGCGGAAGTCGGGTTTACGTCCTGAATGATGGAGCACCCGCCAATGTGACCGGGTTTTTCTTTGATGACGATCGTGGTTCGCTCCATCCGATCGAGAATTCGACCCGGCCTCTCAGTGCCGCCTCCCCGGGCGCTCCAGAAATCGGTTTTGATCGCACCGGTTCTTTACTGGTTGTCACCGAGAAAGCCACGAACTTGATCGACGTCTTTCAAATCGGCGACGACGGCACGCCGACTAGTCCAAACTTCCAGAACTCCATCGGCAAAACTCCCTTCGGATTCGCCTTCGATCTGCGGAACAACCTGTTGGTGACCGAGGCTTTTGGCGGAGCGCCCAACGCGAGTGCCACATCGTCCTATGAAGTCGATGGCGGCGGCAATCTTGAGACGATCAGCGGCTCCGTCGCAACCCATCAAAGCGCAGCGTGTTGGATTGTCATTACGCGGAATGGAAGATTTGCTTATGCATCTGACACCGGCAACGGGATAATCACAGGTTATCGCATCGGTCAACACGGACTCTTGTCTTTGCTGGATGCCAGCGGCAATTCAGCCTCGACCGGCGGGGCCAACTCCAAGCCCGTCGATCTAGCGCTCACCCGAGACAGCCGTTTTCTGTACGGTATCAACGTGGGAACCGGTACGCTGCTCGGATGGCGTGTGCAAGCGGACGGGCAACTGGTTTTCATTCAGACGACTGAAGCAATCCCGGTTAGCGCGACCGGACTGGTGGCGCAGTGACTTAGCAGCGGATGACTTAGCGGCTTATTGATCGGCGCGATGCAGATCAATAAGCCGCCCACATCTGCGCCATGTTACCTCTAGATTGAAATGTCCGGTTCTCCTCTATTTGGGTATCACGCGTCAACTTCGCAGTCTTGGCAGGTACGGTTCAGTGTGGCGTCAGCGGTGCACGAAAAGTTCTGCTGATTCGTAGGCTGATCTTCGTGTGGAGGAGTGCTTTTCTGTCGGGCAGGTGTTGCGATAGTAAATTGCGCTGATTGTTGCGCTTTGTGATCGGCGGTCGCGCAACACCATTCGGTCTCGATCGGGGATCTTTTGGCAAGCTTTGGTGCGCCCAACATCCGGGATAATCGTTGACTCGATGAAACCGAGGGCCGGCGTGTTGGTGGATTTGCGCCAAATTATCCAGTGTGTAATCATATACACACTCGCTAGTTGCACAAGGAGCATCGCCGCGATGAGCAAGCGCATCAATGTAATGATTGACGAGGATACCTGGGGGTTTCTTGGCAGGGTTCCGGCCGGCGAGCGGAGCCGTGCGATTAATGAGGCCTTACGCGCCTGGGCTATGAGGCGGCGGCGCAGCGACGCGGTGCGTGAAATGGAAGCCCTGCGCGCGCAACTGCCGAAAATTAGTACGGACGACCTGACAAGGTGGATCCGAGAAGACCGGGAGCGCGGCCATTGATGCAAACGCCACTGGTGGTGCCTGATGCATCCGTCTTGCTCAAGTGGGTGCTGCCATCGGAAGACGAACCGGACGCAGACAGGGCGTTAATCCTCCGCACCGCGATCTTAGATGAAGCGGTGCACGCAATTCTGCCCGCGTTGTGGCTTTACGAAGTTGGTAATACGGTTGCACGTCGCTTCCCGACGCATGCTTCGGGTTGGCTGACTGCGCTGATTAAGTTTGGGATTGAGGAGGTGCTGCCGTCTTCCCCGTGGCTCGCAAAGACCCTGGAACTGACCAGCCGGTATGAGGTGTCGTTTTACGATGCGGCCTACCATGCGCTAGCGCTCATACATAACGGGTTGTTTGTCACGGCCGATACTCGGTATGTCAACCGGGTTACAGAGTCGGGATCTGTAATTGCACTTGGCGATTGGCAGCCGCCTCGTACACCATCGTCGCGTCGTCGCAGTTGAAATCCGAGGGTAAAGACGCAGTCCTGGTGGATTACCAGGACTACCACTGAGGAGGATTTATGGGCGAAATGTTCAACCCCCCGCATCCGGGTCTGATTTTGAAGGATACGGTACTACGGGAGGATGGCGGAATTTCTGTGAAGGAGTTCGCTGAGAAGTTCCCCCCGTGCCAATGTGAGCTGAGACACCTGACCTCAACAATTTAGAGTACAGGTAGTATCCAGTCATGTCCCAAGTATCGAAGTCTTCTATGAACAATCTTTCTGCGTCTTCCCTCGATTCCGTTG
>Ga0210403_10000607_pt1 | contig 36936 bp, 35 predicted proteins | sample IncBWC19MmetaG_FD_150863 | JGI IMG/M metagenome (GOLD analysis project Ga0210403, IMG submission 150863) | Forest soil microbial communities from Barre Woods Harvard Forest LTER site, Petersham, Massachusetts, United States - Inc-BW-C-19-M | ecosystem: Environmental > Terrestrial > Soil >...
TACATCGCCGAGCGCATTGCCCAGCGGCAGGAGCTTGGCAAGGCGACGCCTGCCCCGGTGGGCATGCCTCGGCAGCCAGATCAGGCCGGCGCAAGCATGCCATCGCTGATGTCGTGGCTGGCAGGTGCCGTGATGACCGCGATCTGGTCGGCGGCGCTCTCGCTGCTGCTGGAAGGCTATGCGCCCAATGCCGCCGGCATCTCACCGGCGGCGGTTCACGAGCCATCGCATGCCGAGAATCCGGCCTCGCAACAGGAGACGGCGTCGCCGCGCGGATAGCGGCGCCAGCCAACCTCACGGAGTCCCCATGAAACGGAAACTCACCTTAATGTTGGCAGCCGCCACCATCGCCCTGCTGCTGAGCGCGCCACGCGCCTTCGGCGACACCATCGCGCCGCAGCCACCGCATGTCGGCCTTGTCGCCACGCCCCTGAGCCAGTTGCATCTGGGAATGAGCGCGCAGCAAGTGGCGCGCATCATGGGCGAGCCTGCGAAGACTTCGCGTTTCCCGATGGCCCGCGCCGAGACTTGCAAGCTCGAATTCTCGGGGCCGATTCCGGGCAAGGTCATGCTCACGGATGGAAAGGTGTCGCGCGTCGCACTCGACGTGTTTCAGCCCGACAAAGGCAAAGGCGATCTCCCCGCCTTCGTCCGCCCGGCGTGGCCGGGGATGGCCGAGAGCGCCGTGCGGCGCGTGCTCGGAGAAGCCCTCGACATTCGCCATCATGTTTTCTCCGGCATCGACGTCGATCAATGGCTATATTCGCGCGGCGATCAGAGCGACGTCAGCGTATTTTTCCGGGCCGGTCATGTGATCGCGCGGGCGATCGGACAAAGCGTTCCGCCGGATCTCTTCCGCGTTGATCTACCGGCGCCGCCCGAGGCTGAGGGCGAAGACCCGGTCTCAGCCGCGCGCGCCGGCATGACGACGGACGACATCGAGGCGTTCTATGGCCCGATAAAATTCCGCGTCGACACGATCATCAATGGCGAGCCCGTTTCGCGCATCGTCTTTCAGGTGCCCAACGCTGGCACCTTCGCCGGCTTCACCTTCGTAGATGGCGTCGTGACCGAGTTCGAGGATCTTGGACGGATGCCCGTCGATCCGGCCTTCCAGGGCCGGTGACACAGCGCATCCGTCTCGCGCCATCAGCTTGTCGAGCGTGATTGGCAAATCGCGGACGCGTGTTGGCGTTCATGATGCGGCCGAAGCGATGGTCGAACACCGTCTCCTCATGCAGCGCCATTCCGATGCCCCAGACGATGCCGCCCATGATCTGGCTGTGGCCGGTCTTGGTGTTGAGGATGCGGCCGGCGGCGATCGCGCTGACCACCCGCGTCACGCGAGCGACATCAAGTCGCATCTCCATTTCAGACACACTTCATTGTGAACCGCGGGACCCTGCATGCGCGTAACGCGCGTGCGCGGCACATTCGTAGTGACTGTCAAGAACGCGCCACCTCAACAATCAAGAACAGAAGTGAGCCGGATGAAACTGTCTTTCAACGTCGCCGAACAAGGCGGCGGCTCTTATTGGTCGCTGGCCATCCTCCGCTGGGTCATGGTCGTCATCTTCGTGTCGTTCGGCATGCAGAAATTCACGCTGCAGTCGGCGCAGGGCATCGCGCAATTCATCACCAACAGCCCGTTCATTTCGTGGCTGTCGGTATTCGGCCTCAGGGGCGAAGCCTATTTCCTCGGCGTGGCCGAGCTCGGCATAGCCGCGCTTCTGGCCGCCGGCGCGTTCAGCCCGCTCCTGTCAGCCGTCGGCTCGTTCATGGGCGTCGTCACCTTCGCCATCACCTGGTCGTTCTTCTTCACGACGCCGGGCGTGGTGAAATGGAGCTGGTCGACCGATCCGATGGCCTGGAATCTGACCGGCGAGTTCATTTTCAAGGACATCGTGCTGCTTTGCGTCTGCGTCGTGCTGCTGCTGGCTTCCCTGCCGCAATCGGTCGCGCGGTCACGCAACGCCTAGCGGAGAACTTCCCTCACTTCATCCGCCTGAAGCGGACGCCGTTGCCGTCCGGCAGGCGGGTCGCGACATAGCCGCCGGCAAGGCAGGCCTCGCGTTGCGGCATCTTCTCCTGCGGGCTGCGCAGGCTGTCCCACCAGGACGCACGCTGCGCCGCGCGCGGCAGCGCTGCGTCGATGATCTCCTCGATCTGTTCGAAGCTCAGCACGAACTCCGGCAGGCTTTGCTTCTTCAGGTAATCGCGCAGGGCGTCGTAGTCGTTCACAATGGTCTTGCTCCGCAATCTTCCCGCGACATTACACCCCATCCGGAACGGCGCGCGCGGAAACGAAGCGTTAACCGATTAACGCATCGTTGTCCTCACTTAAGCCGGCGGCAACGTTTCCGTCGCATGCATAGGGATTGGGAGCAGATGCATGCGGTTTGGACGGCGCAACAGCGGGGCCGAGAGGCCGTGGCGGCTATCGGCAAAACTGCTGATCGCCTCCTCCGTCGTTACCGTGCTCGGCTTTTCCGCGATCTGCGCCAGCGTGATGCTCGACATGCGGCGCGGCGAGGAGACGCTGGCCCACCAGTCGCTGGAGAACATCGCCGCCAGCATCGACGCGGACATCAGCCGCAACATCGAGGTTTACGACCTGTCGCTGCGCGCGGTCGCCAGCAACATGGTCATGCCGGAACTCAAGGACGTCGCCCGGCCGCTCCTGCATCTGATCCTGTTCGATCACGCCGCGACCGCCAATCATTTCGGCGCCATCGAGGTGCTCGATGCCGACGGGCGGGTCACCGTGGACGCATCCACGCTCGATCCCATGCCGGTCAGCCGCGCCGAGGAGGAATATTTCCTGGTCCATCGCGACCATCCGGATGCCGGCCTCTATATCAGCCGCCCGAAGCTGCATCGTGGCGCCTTTGCGATCGTGCTGAGCCGGCGCATCAGCGGCGACGACGGACGTTTTCTCGGCGTGGTCGCGGGCTCGATCCGTTTCACCTATTTCCACGAGCTGTTCGGGCGCCTCAGTCTCGGCGAGGGCGACACCATCTGCGTGCTGCGCCACGACCGCACCATCATCATGCGTCGTCCGTTCGATCTCGACATCATCGGCAAGCAGCTGAGCGACCTGCCGCGCGGCAAGAAGCCGGGAATGGAAGGCAGCACGTTCTCCGGGGTGGGTCCCATCGACGATGTCCCGCGCCTTTATGTGCGCAGCCCGGGCGTGAGCCCGCTCACGGTGATCGTCGGCAAGCCGCTGAGCGACGTCTTCGGCCTGTGGCGCACCGAGGCTATCCGGATCGGCGCGACCATGCTGGCGCTGATCGTGTTCGTGCTGGCGGTGACGATGTTCCTGGCGCGCGAGATCCGCCGCCGCGCGGAAGCCGAGGACAAGCTCGAGGAGTTGGCGACCACGGACTCGCTGACGGGCCTGAAAAACCGCCGCAAGTTCGACCAGGAGATCGACACCGAGTGGCGCCGCGCGCTGCGCCACAAGAGCCCGTTGTCGCTGCTCATGATCGATGCCGACCATTTCAAGGCCTTTAACGACACCTATGGCCACCAGGCCGGCGATCAGGTGCTGGTCGGGATTGCGATCTGCATTTCGGATTCGGTCAAGCGGGCCGGCGATTGCGCGGCGCGCTATGGTGGCGAGGAATTTGCCGTGCTGCTGCCGGATACATCCGCGATGGATGCGATGACGATCGCCGAAACCATCCGCCGCAAGGTCCAGGGCTGGTCGGACGACCCCGTGATCTCGACCGTGAGCGTCGGCATCGCCAGCGTCACGCCGACGCAGGCGATGGACTGGACCACCTTCGTTCATGCTGCCGACAAGGCGCTCTATGCCGCCAAGGCCGCGGGCCGCAATTGCTGCGTAATGGCTCCGATGCCGGCGCTGTCGCTGGTGGCTTAGGCGGATTTCGCCAGCGCGCGCATTACCGCCTCCGGCTCCTTTTCAACGACCTTGAGCAAGATCCGGGCGCTTCGTTCCGGCTGGCGTCGCCCCTGTTCCCAATCGCGTACCGCCGAGAGTGCAAAACCATATGTCTGAGCGAAGCTCTCTTGCGAGAGCCCAAGTCGCGTACGAATCTTTTTTACGTTCACCCGGTTGGGAACATGAATTCCGTAGCGGGATTTGTCGCCCGATCCATCGAGATAGGCTTTGGCCTCGTCCAATCCCGCCTTGATTTTATCGAATGCGGCTTTGGTCATTTTTGACTCCTATAATTCTTGATCAAGATATCGACCATCTTGCCCAATGCATTTCGCTCGGACGCTGAAAGGTTAGCTTTCTCGTTCTTGGCAAAGACGGCAAGAATGAACACCGGCAGGCTTTCGCCACCGAATAGATAGATGATCCTCGCCCCACCGCTCTTTCCGCGTGCTCCGAACGCGAAGCGAACTTTGCGGATGCCATTTCCGCCAGGAACTACGACGCCACACTTAGGGTCAGCGGCCAAGCGGTCCACGATGGCCGCACGCTCAACCGACGAGAATAACCTCTCCGCTTCGGCAAGATAGGATGGCATCTCCACGACCGTGTGCATTTGAATCAATACTACGGCAATGCCGTAGTACAATCAAGCTCGCTAGCCCTGTTGCGCGGCCCGAGATTCCCGGTTCGCCGCTTCGCGGCGCGCTGGAATGACGGCAAAAGCGCCAAGCGCGCCTGCCGTCATTTCTCCAGATATTTCTTCATCTCGACGCGCAGGCCCTCGCGCAGGTCCGCGCGCGCCATGCCGTAGGCGATGTTGGCGCGGAGGAAACCGGCCTTCGAACCGCAATCATGCCGCTCGCCTTCGAACTCCACGGCATAGAAGCTCTGACTCTTGCTGAGGCCGATCATGGCGTCGGTGAGCTGGATCTCGCCGCCGGCGCCGCGCTCCTGCGTTTCCAGGATCTTGAAAATCTCCGGCTGCAGAATGTAACGGCCGGTGATGGAGAAGTTCGACGGCGCGGTGCCCTTCGCAGGCTTCTCGACCATGCCGTCGACCTCGAACATGCTGCCGTGGGCGTGGCGCGGGCCCACGCCGCAGATGCCGTATTGATGGGTGAGATGCTCGGGCACGGCCTCGACCGCGATCAGGTTGGACTTGTCGCCAAGCTTGCTTGCGGCTTCCATCATCTGCGCGAGGCAGCCCGGCGTATTGAGCACCAGCTCATCCGGCAGCACCACCGCGAACGGCTCGTCGCCGACGATGTCGCGTGCGCACCACACCGCGTGCCCCAGGCCGAGCGGTGCCTGCTGCCGGGTAAAGCTCATGGCGCCAGCCTCGGGCTGGTCGCGCGCCAGGATGTCCTGCTCGGCCTTCTTGCCGCGCTGCGCCAGTGTAGTGTCGAGCTCGAACATGCGGTCGAAATGATCCTCGATCACGCCCTTGTTGCGCCCGGTGACGAAAACGAAATGCTCGATGCCGGCTTCCTTGGCCTCGTCGACCACGTACTGGATCAGGGGCTTGTCGACGATGGTCAGCATCTCCTTCGGCATTGCCTTGGTGGCGGGAAGGACGCGGGTGCCGAGACCGGCAACGGGAAAGACGGCTTTGCGGATTTTCATGGGAATTTTGGGGGTTACCTAGGGGGAAATGCGGGACTTCTTGGTAGCGCCTTTGCGGTTGCGAACAAACAACAAAGGTAAGTACAGGATTAACGCGCCAGACCCGGTTTTGTTAAACGATTGGAAAGCGTGAGCAGGCCTCCTGAAAGCCTGATTTGTCCGGCAGCGGGTGGGACATGACGGCTCGGATGGAACCATTCAAAATACTGGCTTCGGCGCTGGTCGCGGCTGGCCTGCTGGCGGGGCCGGCCTATGCCCAATCGTCGGGCGGCGGGCTGTCGAACCTGTTTGGCGGCATCTTTTCGGGTCAGAAGTCCGATGCGACAGCGCAAGCCCCGACCGCGCCCGGCTCGATCCCCTGGAGCGGCGAGGACGGCGCCTCCGGCCATCCCCTGATGACGGCCGACGCGATCCGCCAGGCCGCCGCCAATTTCAACAATTGCGTTGCCGGCATGTGGCCGGATGCCGCCCGGCGCAATATTTCACGCGAAAACTTTGACCGCTTCACCGCGGGGCTGACGCCCGACCTGCGGATCATGGACCTGATGGATGCCCAGCCCGAATTCACCAAGTCGATCTGGGACTATCTCGACATCCTGGTGAACGACGACCGGCTGGCCAAGGGCAAGGGGATCCTTGCCAAATACAAGGCGCAGTTCGACGCGACCGAAGCCGCCTATGGCGTCGACCGCAATATCATCGCGGCGATCTGGGGCATCGAGTCGAACTACTCGACCCAGATCGGCGACCGCAGCGTGCTGAACTCGACCGCGACGCTCGCCTGCGTCGGCCGCCGCCAGGCCTATTTCAAGGATGAATTCCTCTCGGCGCTGGAGATCCTGCATCACGGCGATCTGAACCCCGAGCAGTTGCACGGCTCCTGGGCCGGCGCGTTCGGTGCAACGCAGTTCATGCCGACCGCATTCAAGCGCTACGCCGTGGATGCCGATGGCGACGGTCGCCGCGACGTCGTCGACGATCCCGCCGACCTGATCGCGTCCACCGCCAACAATTTGAAGAAGGACGGCTGGCAGACCGGCCAGAGCTGGGGCTACGAGGTGTCGGTGCCCAAGGACTTCAACTACTTGCTGGCCGACCGCGCCAAGACGATGACCATGGCACAATGGGAGCATCTCGGCCTCAAGCGGGCCAACAACCAGCCGTTCCCGCATCCAAACGACAAGGCCTATCTGCTGGCGCCGGCCGGTGCCGCGGGCCCGGGTTTCCTGATGATGCAGAATTTCCGCGTGATCATGAAATACAACCCGGCCGAGGCCTATGCGCTGGCGATCGGTCATTTCGCCGACCGGCTGCGCGGCGGCCAGCCCTTCGTGCAGCCCTGGCCGCGGCAGGAGCGCGAATTGTCGAAGGCCGAACGGCTGGAGCTACAACAGCTTCTGGCCCAGCGCGGCTTCTACAAGGGCACGCCGGACGGCCAGTTCGGCGGCGAAACGCGGCAGGCGCTGCGCAACTTCCAGGCCTCGGTCGGGGCGCCCGCGGACGGATTTGCCACCGCCGGCATGCTGGAACAGCTGCGCGGGCGGTAAACGCTCAGCTTTAGGGTCAAAACGACGCTGAAAACCACGTTTTGATCGCGGCCTTGACGGGTGCGCCGTCGCTTACTTTATGGCAAGGAAATCTGCCCGCTTGCGGCCCGATTCCGCTATTATGCCGGGGACCGCTTTTCACCGACGCGACCGAGCCGCATGATCAAGCCGCCGTCATTCCTGAAGATTTTCTCCGAGACCGGCCCCTTGGTCGTGCTCGCGGTGACGATTGCGTTGCTCGTCGGCATCGTCGGACCTGCCTCAGCGCAGTTCTTCAATTTCGGCGGACCGCCGCAACGCCCATCGCCGCGTAGCCAGGGCGGATTTGGCGGCGGCGGCTGGTTCGGCGGCGACTTCTTTGCGCCGTTCCAGCAGCAGGCGCCGCGCCAACGCGTCTACCAGGATTTCTCCAAGGCGCCGCCGCCGGAGAAGCGCGAGACCGTAGCCGAGCGCAATGTCATGGTGATGGGCGACGGCATGGCCGACTGGCTCGCCTCCGGCCTCGAGGACGCCTACACCGATCAGCCCGACATGGGCGTGATCCGGAAAGCGAAAAACATTTCCGGCCTGATCAAATACCAGCCCAAGGGCGATCCGGCCGACTGGGCCGCCGCGGCAAAGGGCATCCTGGCGACCGAGAAGCCCGACGTCATCGTCGTGATGCTCGGCATCAATGACCGCATCGCGATCCGCGAGCCCGTGAGCGAAAAGTCCGACAAGGATAAGGACAAGGATAAGTCCGCCGACAAGAAGGGCGACAAGAAGGACGCGCGCGCCAAAGGGGACGCCAAGGGCGATGCCAAGCCGCAGGCCGACGGCAAGACCGACAATGCGGCCAAACCGGACGACAAGGCAGTAGTGGATACCGAGCTGCCGCAGGACGACGCCGACAATGACGCGCCGCCCACCGTCGCTCCGGAGAAGACCGCGCGCTCGCCGAACGGTCTTTATGAGTTTCGCGCGGACCGCTGGGTCGAACTCTATTCGAAGAAGATCGAGGAGATGATCGCGGTGGTGAAGTCGAAGGGCGTGCCCGTGATCTGGGTCGGCCTTCCCGCCATTCGCGGGCCGAAGGGCCCCTCCGACATGCTGTTTCTGGATTCGCTCTACCGCGAAGCCGCGGGCAAGGCCGGTATCACCTATGTCGACGTCTGGGACGGCTTTGTCGACGAGCGCGGCCTCCTGATGCAAAAGGGCCCCGACTTCGAGGGCCAGCCCCGCCAACTCCGCTCCTATGACGGCGTCTATTTCACCAAATACGGCGCCCGCAAACTTGCGCATTATGTCGAGCGCGAGATCACGCGCCTGCTCGCGGCGCGCTCGGGTCCGATCGCGCTGCCGACCGAGCCTGCAACGCCCGACGTCAACGCCGTGCCCGGTCAGCCGACGCCGCGGCCGCTGGCGGGACCGATCATGCCGCTGGTGGCGGCGAGCGTCAGCTCCGATCAGCTCCTCGGCGGCCCCGGCACGCGGCCGGCCTCGGTCGATGCGCTGGCCGCGCGCACGCTGGTGAAGGGCGAACCGCTCAATCCGCCCGCCGGCCGCGCCGACGATTATTCCTGGCCGCGCCGCGAGGTCGGGCGCGAACCGGCCAAGGCTGATGCGCCGGTTGCGAGCGCGACGCCTGGCGATCGCACCAACCCCGCCGCTCCCGCTGCCGCCGCGCCGGGAGCACCGGGCGTCGCGTTGGCGCCGCCCAGGCCGTCGGCGCCAAAGAAGCCGCAGCAACCCGCCCAGGCGCCGTTCGGTAATTTCTTCGGCTTTGGCAATAACGCCGCGCCGCCGCCGCGCCAGGCCCCGCCGCCGCGGCAGTTCACGCCGGGCGTGCCGCGTCCTCCGGCCGCCGTCGGCCGCTCGGCCGAGGTGGCGCAGTAGTCCTCGCAAGACCGCAAAAATGTGGGGTGGGCAAAGCGAAGCGTGCCCCACCAACGATCTCGCCTGAGAAAATAGTGGGCACGGCGCTTTCGCGCCTTCGCCCACCCTACAATCCGTCACAAAATCAGCCCGCCGTCGACCACGATGGTCTGGCCGACGATGTAGGACGACAGCGGCGAAGCCAGGAAAAGCGCCGCGCCCGCCATGTCGGCGGGTGTGCCGAGCCGCTTCAACGGGATCCGCGACAATGCGCCTTCGAGCCGCTTCGGATTTGACGTTGTGACCTTGGTCATCTTGGTATCGACCAACCCCGGCGCGATGCCGTTGACGCGAATGCCGTCTTCCGCCCAGGCCTCGCCCAGTGTCCGCGTCAGCCCGACTGCGCCGGTCTTGGAGGCGTTGTAGGCGGGATTGCCCATGGTGGAATGATAGGCCGCGGTCGAGCTCACGATGATCAGCGCGCCTTTGGCCGCGCGCAGCATCGGATGAAACCGCGTCGCGCAGGCCATCAGGCTCATCAGGTTGACTTCGAGCACGGCGCGAAAGCCCTGCATCTCGAACTCGCCGCGCTGATAGATCACCGCGCCCTGCGCCAGCACCAATATGTCCAACCGCTCGAAAAGCGGCGAGAATCTCTCGATCGAGCCGGCGTCGCTGACGTCGAGCTGGAAATAGTCGAGGCCATCGAGATGCGAGCCTTCATCCACGGAATAGTCGGAGGCCTTCGCCCGTGTGCCGCACACTGCGACGCGCGCACCCCTGGCGCGGAACGCCTGCGCGATGCCGTTGCCGATGCCGCTGGAGCCGCCGACCACGAGAGCCTGCTTGCCTGAGAAATCGAGCTCGTTCATTTCCATCCCTTCCCATGCTTGTTTGTCTCGTCTTAGAGCATGATCCGGAAAAGTGGACACCGGTTTTCCGAAAGGATCATGCTCAAACAGGAATCTAAAGCGCGATAGCGCTTCACTTGGCGCTATCGCGCTTTAGGATGGCTGAAAAGCTTGTCAATCAGTCGCAGGAAACGTCCAAGGAACGCTCATGTCCGAATTCAAGCAGCTCAGCCGCTCGGTGAAGGGATTGACCGCGCTCATCACGGGCGCGGCCAGCGGCATGGGCCGCGCCACCGCGTGCCTGTTCGCGGCCGAAGGCGCCAATGTCGCGGTAACGGATGTGAGCGCCGATGGCGCGAAAGCGGTCGCGGATGAAATCGCAACACACGGCGGGAGCGCAAAAGCCTGGACGCTCGACGTCGGCAATCGCGAGGCGATCGAACGGGCGGTCGGCGAGATATCAGCACATTTCGGCGGCCTCGACATCATCGTCAACAATGCCGGCATCTCCGTGCGCGTGGCAATCGACGATCCCGGCTATGACGAAGCCTGGGCGAAGGGCATCGCGGTGATGCTGACGGCGCATCCGCGCGTCATCCGGGCTGCGCTGCCGCACCTGCGGAAATCGAAGTCGCCGCGCATCGTCAATATTGCGTCCACCGAAGCGTTGGGAGCCACCGCGCTGCACAGCCCCTACTCCGCGGCGAAAGCCGGCGTGGCCGGCTTGACGCGCTCGCTCGCGGTCGAGCTCGGCCGCGAAGGCATTACGGTCAATTGCATCTGCCCGGGACCGATCCGCACCGCAATCACCGATCGCATTCCCGAGGAGCACAAGACCATCTACGCCAAGCGCCGCACCGCGCTCGGCCGCTATGGCGACCCGGAAGAGGTCGCGCACATGACCTTGAGCCTGTGCCTGCCGGCCGCCTCGTTCCTGACCGGCGCCGTCATTCCCGTGGATGGCGGGCTGATGGCGCGGAATGCGTAAGCCAGCCATGCGGGCGCGGCGTTGACATCGGTTGCGTCCGGAGTAGCCTTTCGCGCAAATCGAGCGGGACAACCGCCCCTTTTCTTCAGGAGAAACGGCTCAGGAGTAACGTGATGGCGATGGCGATCCGGCAGCTGCACAAGCATTTTGTCGGCGAGGTTTCCGGCGTCGACCTGCGCAAGCCGCTGACCAAGGACGAAGCGGCCCAGGTCGAAGCCGGCATGGACAAATATGCCGTGCTGGTATTCCACGGCCAGGACATCACCGACGACCAGCAGATGGCGTTCGCGCTGAATTTCGGCGAGCGCGAGAACCCGCGCGGCGGCAACATCACCAAGAAGGAAGACTACCGCCTGGGCTCCGCCGGACTCAATGACGTCTCGAACCTCGGCAAGGACGGCAAGCCGCTGCCCAGGGATCATCGCGCGCATTTATTCAATCTCGGCAATTGCCTCTGGCATTCCGACAGCTCCTTCCGCCCGATCCCGGCCAAATTCTCGCTGTTGTCGGCGCGCGTGCTGAACCCGAAAGGCGGCAATACGGAATTCGCCGACATGCGCGCGGCCTATGACGCGCTAGACGACGAGACCAAGGCCGAGATCGAGGACCTGATCTGCGAGCATTCGCTGATGTATTCGCGGGGATCGCTCGGCTTCGTCGACTACACCGACGAGGAGAAGAAGCTGTTCAAGCCGGTGCTGCAGCGGCTGGTGCGCACGCACCCCGTGCATGGCCGCAAGTCGCTGTACCTGTCGTCGCATGCCGGAAAGGTGCGGGGCATGAGCGTGCCGGAGGGACGGCTGCTGTTGCGCGATCTCAACGAGCACGCCACCCAGCCGGAATTCGTCTACGTCCACAAATGGACGCTCCATGACCTCGTGATGTGGGACAATCGCCAGACCATGCACCGCGTCCGCCGCTACGATCAGTCGCAGCCGCGCGACATGCGCCGCGCGACGGTGGCGGGCACCGTGCCCACGGTGGCGCAGGAGGCAGCGGAATAGTGCTGGCTGTCGTCCCCGCGAAAGCGGGGACCCATAACCACTGGGCGTGGTTGTTGATCGAGCTGGCCGCCCCAGCCTTCCAAAGAACATCGGCCTGTGGTTGTGGGTCCCGGCTCGGCAGGGACGACGAGCTAGGCGTGTCCCGCCTCGTTGGACAGCATGCCGGGATCGATGCCGATCTTGCGCAGCGCGCGGGCATATTTGTCGTCGACATCATCGCCGAAAATCAGATCGGCGTCGGCGTCGCAATGCAGCCAGCCATTGCCCTGGATCTCGTTCTCCAGCTGCCCCGGCGCCCAGCCGGCATAGCCGAGCGCGAGGATCGCATGCTTCGGCCCGCCTCCCTTGGCGATCGCCTTGAGGATATCGACCGTCGCGGTCAGGCAGATATTGCCGTCGATCGGCAACGTCGCATTGGCGATGAAGAAGTCGCTCGAATGCAGCACAAAGCCGCGGCCGGTATCGACCGGGCCGCCGCTCATCACCTTCATCGCCTCGGCGTTTTCCGGCAGCTTGATCTGCTCGGCCTTGTTGATGATGTTGAGCTGCACCAGCAATTCCGGGAAATCGATGCTGCCCGCCGGACGATTGACCATGATGCCCATGGCGCCGTCGGCGGAATGCGCGCACATGTAGATCACCGAGCGCTCGAAGCGCGGGTCGCCCATGACGGGCATGGCGATCAGGAGCTGGCCGTCGAGATAGCCGCGATTCGACGAATTGTCGCCGATAGCGGCAGGCTTGATGTTGCCGAGGCCGGCAGGCTTTTTGTCGCCCGCAGGACTGCGACTGATATCGCCAGGCTTCTTGCCTTGAGGGTCCATCCGCAAAGCACTCTCATGTTCACCCACATCCTGATATTGGGTGGCGGTCCTGTCAATCAAGCTTGGGTCCAAGCTTGCGCCCAAGTGCTCACAAGCAATTCAATGGTTTGTACCCATTCCAGACTGTAAAGACGTCTTATGACCGCTATAGTTCCCCTCCGCGCCGCACTTGGCTTCGCCGTAACCCTGTTTGCGTCATCGCTCTTGACCGAAGCGTACGCCCAGGATGCCTCTCCATGGCAAAAAGACGGACATTCCGCGGTGCGGCTGCTCGCGGGTTCGCGCAGCGGCGCGGTGCTGCTCGGCGGCGTCGCCTTTCAGTTGCAGCCGGGATGGAAGACATATTGGCGCAGCCCCGGCGATTCCGGCGTGCCGCCGCGGTTCGATTTCTCGAAATCGGACAATGTCGAGGCGGTGACGGTATTGTGGCCCGCGCCGCAAAAATTCGACGACGGCGCCGGCGGTGTTTCGTTGGGATACCACGACCAGCTCGTGCTGCCGCTTCGGATCGTCGCGAAAAATGTCGACAAGCCGGTGACGCTGCGCGCCGAGATCAACTATGCCGTCTGCGAAAAGCTCTGCATTCCCGTCGAGGCCAATGCCGAGCTTGCCTTCAACAGCGTGGCCAGCACCGAGGACAGCGCCCTGTTCGCAGCCCTCGATACGGTCCCAAAGCCCGCCAATGTCGGCGATCCCAATCCGCTGACCATCCGCGACGTCAAGCGCGAAGGCAAATCCGAGGTACTGGTTGACGTGGTCACGCCCGATGACCGCGTCGTCAATCTCTTTGTCGAGGGACCGACGCCGGATTGGGGCCTGCCGGTGCCGAAACTCGTCGAGCACTCGCCGCCGGGCGTCAAACGCTTCTCGTTCCAGCTCGACGGTGTGCCGCCCGGCGTCAACCCGGACGGCGCCGCGCTGAAACTGACGCTGGTCGGCGGCGACCGGAGTTATGAATTCAATATCAATTTGAATTGACGCGTTCTGTCGTCCCGCCGCAGCACGAAGAGCGAAGGCGGGCGACAGAACGTGTCATTCCGGGGCGCGAGCGGAGCGAGCGAACCCGGAATCTCGAGGTTCCCCGATGCGCGATTGCGCATCTGAGGTTCGCGCCGCGCGGGCCCCGGAATGACGGCGCCCACCCAACCAAATCTTAACGAAGGGTTGATAGACGGGGACCATCGCCGCTCTTGCGCGGCATCCGCTATCGGATTCCACCGTGGCCGTGATGGACACCCAACCCGCAACCGCCCTGCAAAACGGCCTGTTCGCACGGCTGAAGGCGAAGCTCGCCGGCGGCTCGAGCGAGGCATCGGTGACGCGGCGGCTTGCGGGCACCATCTTCATCATCCGCGCGCTTAGCGCGGGCCTTGCCTATCTCTCCCAGATCCTGCTGGCGCGCTGGATGGGCGGCTCGGATTACGGCATCTATGTCTATGTCTGGACCTGGGTACTGCTGCTCGGCAGCATGATGGATTTCGGCATTTCGGCCTCCGCGCAGAAGATCATTCCGGAATACCGCACGCGCGGCGAGCACGCGCTGCTGCGCGGCTTTCTTTCCGGCAGCCGCTGGATGACCTTTGCGGTCTCCGCCCTGGTCTCGCTCCTGCTCGCCGGCATTGTGAAACTGCTGTCACCCTGGATCAACAGCGCCGAGATCGTGCCGCTCTATATCGGCTGCCTGACGCTCCCACCCTTCGTCGTCGCCAACACGCAGGACGGCATCGCGCGCTCGCATGACTGGATGCGGCTCGGGCTTATGCCGCAATTCATCGTGCGCCAGGCGCTGATCATCGGCCTCACCGCCGGCGCACTTGTGCTGGGTTTCAATCTCGGCGCGACCGCCGCGATGGGCGCGAGTGCGGCTGCGGTGTGGATTGCCATGATCGGGCAGATGATCGTGCTCAACCGCCGCCTCGCCGCCCATGTCGAGGTCGGACCCAAAGCTTACGATCTCCGCGGCTGGCTTGCGATCTCGCTGCCGATCCTGCTGGTCGAAAGCTTCTACCTCCTGCTTTCCTACACCGACGTGCTGGTGCTGCAGCAATTCCGCAGCTCCGAGGAGGTCGGCGTCTACTTTGCGGTGGTGAAGACGCTGGCGCTGATATCCTTCATCCACTACGCGATGTCGGCGACGACGGCGCATCGCTTTGCCGAATATAACGCGCTCGGCGACAGGGCGCGGCTGTCGGCCTATGTCGCGCATGCGATCAACTGGACGTTCTGGCCCTCGCTCGCCGCGACCATCGTGCTGCTCGTCTTCGGCAGGCCGCTGCTCTGGCTGTTCGGGCCGCAATTCGTGGTCGGCTACGACATCATGTTCGTCGCCGCGATCGGACTTGTGGTACGCTCTGCGATCGGACCGGTCGAGCGGTTGCTCAACATGCTCGGCCACCAGCACATCTGCGCCCTCGCCTATGCGCTAGCTTTTGTCATGAACGTCGTGCTCTGCGTCGCGCTGGTGCCGCGCTTCGGCGGCCATGGCGCCGCGGCCGCGACCTCGCTGTCGCTGACCTTCGAGACCGTGCTCTTGTTCTGGATCGTCCGCCGCCGCCTCGGCCTGCACGTGCTGGCGTTCGGGAAATAGCTGCAAGCAGCTCGCCACCCGTCCCGCCCGACCGACGAATCATGCCTATTTCGCAGCCAACGGTCGCAGAACACCGATTGCCCCTGGCCCTGATTGATGGGTGAAAATCACCGCCCAATCACATTGCGCGGATGAAAACTTCTTATTTCCCAAAGTTCGTTGCCGGATGTGCCTTTTCGCCATTAGATAGCCTCAAGCTTAACCTCAGATCGCAGGGAAATGATCGATCCGCTCTATGTTGCCTCTGGCTTCGGCGTTGGCCTGCTGGTCGGGATGACCGGCGTCGGCGGCGGTTCGCTGATGACGCCGCTGCTGATCCTGCTGTTCGGCATTCACCCTTCGACCGCTGTCGGCACCGACCTGCTTTATGCCGCGGCTACCAAGACCGGCGGCAGCCTGGTGCATGGTCTGGCCCGCAGCGTTCATTGGCGGGCCGTGATCCGGCTTGCCTGCGGCAGCATTCCCGCGAGCATCTTGACGCTGCTGGCGATGTGGCAACTCGGCCTCAACAGCGCCTCCCAGCGCAGCCTGGTCAACCTGGTGCTGTGCTTTGCGCTGCTGCTGACCGCGACCTCACTGATCTTCCGCAAATCGATCATGGATCGCTATCGGGCGCGCATGGAGCGCGTCGACGACAGAACGGTCACCATCGCGACCGTGCTGACGGGCGCGGTGCTTGGCGCGCTGGTCTCGATTTCGTCCGTGGGTGCCGGCGCCGTCGGCGTCGCCGCATTGCTGCTGCTCTATCCGCGCCTGCCGATGGCGACCATTGTCGGCTCCGACATCGCCCATGCGGTGCCGCTGACGCTGGTCGCCGGCGCCGGCCACTGGGCGCTCGGTGTGGTCGATTGGCACCTGATGGGCGTGCTGCTGTTGGGCTCGCTTCCCGGAATCATGATCGGCAGCTATGGCGCGGTGCGCGTGCCGCAGGGCGTGCTCCGCGTCGCGCTTGCCGCGATCCTGATCGTGATCGCCGGCAAGATCGGGTCTGAAGAACTGAATTTGTCGGCCTCACCGGTCCTGGCATTCACCCGCAGCGCGGGCCACTGAGGCGCAGGATGGGTTGAGCGACGCGGAACCCATCATCTCAACAAGAAACAGGAAAGGTGGGTTTCGCTTCGCTCAACCCACCCTGTGAGACCATCACCACCCGCGAAAGCAATCACCCGGATGCACGCTTTCGCGGGGCATGACAGACCAGCTCTTACTCCGCGGTCCAGCCGCCGTCGATCGAGTAGTTGGATCCGGTGATCTGCGCGGCATCGTCGCCGCACAGGAACAGCGCGAGGGCTGCGACCTGGTCCGCGGTCACGAACTCCTTGGTCGGCTGCGCCGCAAGCAGCACGTCCTTGATGACCTGCTCCTTGGTCATGTTGCGCGCCTTCATGGTCTCCGGGATCTGGTGCTCGACCAGCGGCGTCCAGACATAGCCGGGCGAGATGCAATTCACGGTAATCTTGAACTGGGCGAGCTCGAGCGCCGCGGTTTTGGTCAGGCCGTTGATGCCGTGCTTGGCCGAGACATAGGCCGACTTGAAGGGCGAAGCCACCAGCGAGTGCGCGGAGGCCGTGTTGATGATGCGGCCCCAGCCGCGCTTCTTCATGCCGGGGATGGCGGCGCGGATGCCGTGGAATGCCGACGACAGGTTGATTGCGATGATCGCGTCCCACTTCTCGATCGGGAATTCCTCGATCGGCGAGACGAACTGGATGCCCGCATTGTTGACGAGGATATCGACCGAGCCAAAACTCTTCTCGCCGGTCGCGACCATGTCCGCTATCTCGGCGGGCTTGGTCATGTCGGCCGAAGAATAAACCGCCTTGACCTTGTAGTCGGTCTCGATGGCGGAACGCTCCTTCTCGATGTCGGCGGGCGCGCCAAAACCGTTGATTACGACATTGGCGCCGGCGCCTGCAAATGCGCGTGCGATCGCCAAGCCGATGCCGCTGGTCGAGCCGGTCACAACTGCATTCTTGCCTGTCAGCGTACCCATATCTCTTCACTCCTTTTTTTCGACGGGGGCATCGGTACCTTCCCCTGTCATGTCGTAAGTCACCATGGTTTCCCCGGACTGCGGCCGTTCTAGCCACTCTTTGTGACGCATCGACAAATGCACGTCACGAACGCCCGCGTTCCAGTGTTCGACCATGCCGACATGGGAAAAGTCGTAATCCTTGGACGAGGTCTCGTAATTCTTGCTCTTGTAGATCAGGTGCACCACGGTGACCGTGTTTTCCTTGGCGGCGTCGCGCAGGAAGGCCACGGACGGATCGTCCTTCAGGTTCTCCGGCAGCTTGCTGATAAGGTCGCGCACCGCCTTGCGGGCGTTGTGGATCTGCCGGTTCTTGTCGGTGTTCATCCGGGTGCGGCTGGAAAAGCGGATGTCCTTTTCCCGCTCCGCCGCTTCCAGCAGCGTCTCCGGCAGCCGGCCTCTCGCGCTGAACAGGTCGACCTGGAAAATAAGGAGATCGCGGTCGGTCTCGGCATCCAGCACATAGTCGAGCGGGGTGTTGGAAGAGATGCCGCCATCCCAGTAATATTCGCCGTCGATCAGGACCGCGGAGAAGCCCGGCGGCAGCGCGCCGGAAGCCATGATGTGCTCGGGGCCGTTCCTCTTGCCCTGCCGCCTGAACTCGACATTGTCGAAATAGCGGAAATTTCCCGAGGTCACGCCGACTGCGCCAACCGAGAGCCGGCACCTCAGGTCGTTGATGCGATCGAAATCGACCAGCCGCTCCAGCGTCTTCTTCAAGGGCGCGGTGTCGTAGTAGCTCAACGACTGCGCGGTGCCTTGCGGCCAAAAGGGCGCCGGCGGAATCCGCGGCGTGAAGAAGCCGGGCACACCGAAGGTCGCGATGATGGCGGCCGAGGTCTCGTTGAAGAACGTACGGCTCCTCTCGCTCTTCAGGATCGGATTCCAGGGCACCGGCGAGGACACCAGCTCCCAGAATTCCTTCAGCCGATCGACGACCTTGTCGTTGTCGTTGCCGGCGATGATCGCGGCATTGACGGCGCCGATCGAAATGCCGGCGATCCATTCCGGTTCGAAACCGCTGCGGCACAGCGCCTGATAGGCGCCGGCCTGATAGGAGCCGAGGGCTCCGCCACCCTGCAACACCAGCACGCGCCGCGCGCTCGCAGGGGTACTCGCACCATCTGTCTGGGGATGATCGGTCATTGTCTTCCGATATGTCTGTTGAGCCGTGGCGTCAGTTCACGATGGCGTCACCGACAGCGCCGAAAAGGGAACGCGCCGGCGTCAGGTGCGGTCAGTAGACGCCAAAATCAGCGTCCAAAAAACCTTGTATTTGGTATTGGGTGCATAGCTGGCAGCTATGCCTAATTTTGTGACACCGCTCTTCAGCATGTTGGCCTTGTGCGGCGGCGAGTCCCGCCAACCGGAAAACGCTTCTGCCAGCGTATGATAGCCGGCCGAAACATTTTCGACTGCGACTGCCGCGGGATAGCCCGCGCCAGAAAGCCGCCTGGCAAGGGGCGCCCGGACGTCGTGATCGAGCTTGTTCTGGGCGGCCATCACCCCGGATTGGGCTTCGGCAAGCTTCATCAGGTCGGGGTCAACAGCCACAGACCCGAGGCCGTTATTCTGGCGGTATTGCGAGATCATCGACGCGGCCGCGGCAGGGTCAAGATGCGCGCCAGGATCAGCCATGTTGACATACATGGCCGGCGTCTCGACCGGTGCCTCGGCGGCACAGCCTGCCAGCAATAAAGTTACGAGAATTGCGGCCGCCGCGCGCATGAGAGATCAATCAGCCCCGAATGAGGCGCCGTTGTTGCATACCAACCGTGGCTGAAAGGTGAATTTTGGCCGGTTTCAGGCGGCGAAAATCCGGTAACGGCGAGGTTTCAGGCCGACAATATCGCCTGGGCGGAGTTCCCGGTCGCGAGGAGCGTCGATCTCGATCGGCAGCTGGGCATGCGCAATCATGACCTCGGCGCGCTGAACCGGGCCGAAGCTGCGCACGCGGATCACCGCCCCCTGCAAGGCGCCGCTGCCGACCGGGCTGACCTGCACGTCGTGGCGGCGGATGAAAAGAATCGAAGGGCCATTGGCGAGACCTTCGGCGGCGAGCGGAACCTGCGTGCCGCCGATCCTCACCTCTCCGTTTGCGACGTCGACCGGCAGCTCGATGGATTCGCCGATGAAGCCATGCACGAAGGCGCTGGCCGGATTGTCGTAAACGTCGTTCGGCGTGCCCATCTGCTCGATCCGGCCCTTGTCCATCACCACCACACGGTTGGCGACCTCAAGCGCTTCTTCCTGGTCGTGGGTGACGAAGATCGACGTCATGTGGATCTGGTCGTGCAGCGCGCGCAGCCATTGCCGCAGCTCTTTCCGCACCTTGGCGTCGAGCGCGCCGAAGGGTTCGTCGAGCAGCAAAATGCGCGGCTCGATCGCGAGCGCACGCGCAAGCGCAATGCGCTGGCGCTGGCCGCCGGAGAGCTGGCCCGGATAGCGGTTCGCCAGCCAATCGAGCTGCACCAGGTCGAGCAACTCCTTGACCCGGGCGCGGATCGCCGCCTCGTTCCTGCGGATGGCGCGCGGTTGCACGCGCAGGCCAAAGGCGACGTTCTCGAACACCGTCATGTGGCGGAACAGTGCGTAGTGCTGGAATACGAAGCCAACCTGCCGTTCGGCCGCGCCACGTGCGAGCGCGTTCTCACCGTCAAAGGAAACCTCGCCCGAATCCGGCCAGTCGAGGCCGGCGATGATCCGAAGCAGCGTGGTCTTGCCCGAACCGGAGGGGCCGAGCAACGCCAGCAATTCGCCGTCGGCAACGCGGATGCTGACATTGTCGAGCGCGGCGAAGGCGCCATACTTCTTGACCAGGTTCTTGACTTCAATCGTCATGCGGCAACTTTCCTTCGTCGAGATGCCGCTCCAGCACGGTCTTGGCGATCAGGGTGATCAGCGCCAGCATCGCGAGCAGCGAGGCGATCGCGAACGACGCCACGAACTGATATTCGTTGTAGAGGATCTCGACCAGCAGCGGCATGGTGTTGGTCTCGCCGCGGATATGGCCCGACACGACCGACACCGCGCCGAACTCGCCCATCGCGCGCGCGTTGCAGAGCAGAACGCCGTAGAGCACGCCCCATTTGATGTTGGGCAGCGTGACACGGAAGAAGGTTTGCAGGCCCGAGGCGCCGAGCGAGATCGCAGCTTCTTCCTCCTGCGTGCCCTGCTCCTGCATCAGCGGGATCAGCGCGCGGGCCACGAAGGGAAAGGTGACAAAGGTCGTCGCGAGCGCAAGGCCGGGCACCGCGAACAGCACCTGGACGTGATGGTCTTCCAGAAAGGGTCCGAGAAAACCCTGCGCGCCGAACAAGAGCACGAAGATCAGGCCGGAGATGACCGGGCTCACCGAAAACGGCAGGTCGATCAGCGAGATCAGGAAGGTCTTTCCGCGAAAGTCGAATTTGGTGATGGCCCAGGCAGCCGTGAGGCCAAACACCAGATTGATGCCGACCGAGATCGCCGCGACCAGCAGCGTAAGGCGGATCGCGGAGAGCGCTTCCGGATCGGACAGCGCTGCGAAATAGGCGACCATCCCCTTGGACAAGGCCGAGGCGAACACGACGATCAGCGGCAACACGACGAACAGCGCAAGGAACGTCACCGCGATTGCGATGATGGCGATGCGGACGGCCCGCGGTTCGCAGCGGTAGTCGACGCGCACGGCGGGCAACGGCGTGCCGGCCCGCGCCTCTTGCGGGACGGGATGCTCGCGCGCCATGGTTGCCTCGATGGTCATCGATCCCGCCTCAATGCATGGGCAGGCGTGTCTGCGCCCAGCGCTGCAGACGATTGACCACGAAAATGATCAGGAACGCCGCGACCAGCATGACCACCGCGATCGCGGTCGCATCGGCATAGCGGAACTCCGAAAGCCGGATCACGATCAACAGCGGCGCGATCTCGGAGACGTTGGGCAGGTTGCCGGCGATGAAGATCACCGAGCCGTATTCGCCGACGGCGCGGGCGAAGGCGAGCGCGAGCCCGGTCAGGAGCGCCGGCACCAGACTCGGCAGGATTACCCGCGTCACCGTCTGCCAGCGGTTGGCGCCGAGGCTGGTCGCGGCTTCCTCGATCTCGGGATCGAGCTCGATCAAGACCGGCTGCACCGTTCGCACCACGAAGGGAATGCCGATGAAGACCATCGCGACAAAAATGCCGATCGGCGTGAACGCGACCTTGAGGCCGAGCGCCGCGAGCGGCGCGCCGAGCCAACCCTTCTCGGCAAACAGCGCGCTCAGTGCGACGCCGGCGACCGCAGTCGGCAGCGCAAAGGGAACATCGACGATCGCGTCGAGCAGGCGCCGGCCGGGAAAGCGATAGCGCACCAGTGCCCAGACCACGATCGTTCCCATCACCAGATTGACGAGAGCTGCCAGGAAAGCGAGGCCGAAAGAGATTTTCAGCGCGTTCAGCGTGCGGCGGCTGGAGACGATGACCCAGAACTGGTCAAGCGAGAGCTCCGAAGTCTTGAGGAACAGACCGGCCAGCGGAATCAGGACGATGACCGACAGCCAGGTCAGCGTCAGCCCCATGGTCAGGCCGAAGCCCGGCAGGACGCTGCGTCGTACGGCGATCGCGGCCACGAATGCCTCCTTCGCTTTCGATCAGTTCTTGTAGATCTGGTCGAAAATGCCGCCTTCGGCGAAATGCTCCTTCTGCGCTTGGGTCCAGCCGCCGAACACATCGTCGATGGTGAACAGCTCGACCTTGGCGAAGGAATTTTCATATTCCCTGGCGATCTCGGGATCGCGCGGACGATAGGAATTGCGCGCGGCAATCTCCTGGCCTTCCTTCGAATACCAGTAGTTCAGATAGGCTTCGGCAACCGCGCGCGTGCCCTTCTTTTCGACAACCTTGTCGACAACAGCCACCGGCGGCTCGGCGAGGATCGACAGCGACGGCGAGACGATCTCGAATTTCTCCTTGCCGAATTCCCGCAAAGCCAGGAACGCCTCGTTCTCCCAGGCGATCAGCACATCGCCGACGCCGCGCTCGACAAAGGTCACGGTCGAGCCGCGCGCACCGGTATCGAGCACGGGGACGTTCTGGTAGAGATCGGCTACGAATTTCTTGGCCCTGTCGGCCGAGCCGAATTTCTTCTGCGCATAGCCCCAGGCCGCGAGGTAATTCCAGCGCGCGCCGCCGGACGTCTTCGGGTTCGGCGTGATCACGGCGACGCCCGGCTTGATCAGGTCGTCCCAATCCTTAATGCCCTTTGGATTGCCCTTGCGCACGAGGAACACGATGGTCGAGGTGTAGGGTGCGGCATTGAGCGGCATCCGCTTCTGCCAGTCCGGCGTAATCAGGCCCCTGGCCGCGATGGCGTCGATGTCGTAGGCAAGCGCAAGCGTCACCACGTCGGCCTGCAGGCCGTCGATCACCGAGCGCGCCTGGGCGCCCGAGCCACCATGCGATTGCTTGATCTCGACGCTCTTGCCGGTTTCTTTCTGATAGGCCGATGCAAACGCCTTGTTGAAGTCGGCGTAAAGCTCGCGCGTCGGATCGTAGGAGACGTTCAGTAACGTCAAGTCGGCGGCGCTGGCCGAACCAGCCCAGACCACGGCCGCAAAGGCAAGAAGCAGACGACGCATCGGAGTCTCCATTGGCTTCGACGACGGTCGGTAAGTCGCCAAGATCAGTACGCCCGCATCAATCAGGCGCAACGTCTCGATCTACACATAGGCGCGGTCGGCCTACGAAGATTTCCAGACATGCTAAGCAGATTTCGTTATGTGGATGCCGCACTCCGACTTGTCGCGACCGCGCCAGCGACCGGCACGCGCATCTTCACCCGGCGCGGTCCGGCTGGTGCAAGGCATACACCCGACTGACTGGAAGCCCGATGCGGCAAGAGGATGCTGTGGCAGATTTGCATCGCGATAAATCGCCGCAATGTCTTCGCGCGAAACACGGGCAAGCGGATTGAATTTCAGGCGCGTGCCGTCTTCTTCCACCACGGCAATCGTAGCACGAGCGCCGCCCTGGAACCGCTTGCGGCCGTTGATCCAGCCCGCAAACGGCTTTAGCGCCCGCTGCAGCGGCTCAACCTTGCGCAGATAGCAGCAGGTGTCGGGATTGGAGAACCAGAGATCGCGCTCCGGATCCTGACGCGACAGCGCTTCTTCCGACGGCTTCACCGAACGCACATCACGCAGCCCGAGCTTTTCGATCAGCGTGTCGCGATAGGCGAGCGTTTCCTCGAACAGCCAGCCGGTGTCGAGGAAGATCACGGGGATCGCGGGATCGACGTCCGCCATCACCTTGAGCAGCGCGGCAGACTCGGTCCCGAAGGAGGACACCAGTGCGAGCTGGTCGCGGCCGACTGCCTTCAGCGCCGCGGCGATCACTTCATGCGGCGAAGCGTCGCGGAGCGCGCGATCAAGTTCCTCGGCCGGCGGCAGGAGGGCATGGGCCGATTGCAGCGAAAATTCGGGGACAAGGGCATTCATAGGCCGGCACTCTCGGAATGGCGTAATTGCATGCGCCGATGCAGCGCGGTCAGACGGCCGTCGCCGGTCGGCTGGTAGAACACGGAATAGCGCTGCACCGTCTGCGCAAAGGCTTCGGCGTCGGCCTGCTTCTTCACCTCGAAGGCGTCGAAGCCGGCGCGCAGCATGAACACGAACTGGTCGCGCAACACCTGGCCGGTGGCGCGCAACTCGCCGCGATAGAGATAGCGCTCGCGCAAGAGCCGCGCCTGGCTGTAGGCCCGGCCATCGCGGAAGGTCGGGAACACCAGCGCGACCGCACCGAGCCGCTCGAGATGGGGCACGAGGTCGTCGACATCACGGTTGTTCGGCCAGATCACGCCAACCTTGCCCGAACGCGCGAACAGCGCTTCGGGGTTTTCCAGGAAGCGTGCCGCCGACACCAGCACTGCGCCGTCGGCCGGCAATTCCGCGCCGTCGACGGCATGGACAAAAATATCGTCCGTGATTTTTCCGCCCTTAACGAGTGGCATAGACGCGCTCCCTGAACGGTTCGACGCCAAGCCGCTTCACCGTGTCGACAAACAGCTCGTCAGGCCGCGCGCGCAGCGCGAGATAGGCCTCGACGACGTCCTCGATGACGTCGGCGACTTCATCGAACTTGACCGCCGGACCGATCAGCGTGCCGAGCTCGGCCTTCTCGTCGGCACGACCGCCGATGGTGATCTGGTAGACCTCCTCGCCGTTCTTCTCGACGCCGAGAATGCCGATATGGCCGACATGGTGATGGCCGCAGGCATTGATGCAGCCGGAGATATTGATGTGCAGCCGGCCGATCAGGTTGGCGGTGTCGTGATTGGCGAAGCGCCGGGTCAATTCCTGTGCGATCGGGATCGAGCGCGCATTCGCGAGCGAGCAGTAATCGAGCCCCGGGCAGGCGATGATATCCGAGATCAGATTGACGTTCGGCGTGGCGAGCCCGATCTTGTCGAGCGCCTTCCACAGTTCGGGCAGATCGCGCCGCGCAACATGCGGCAGCGCCAGATTCTGCTCATGGCCGACGCGGATTTCGCCGAAGGAATATTTGTCGGCGAGATCGGCCAGCGCATCCATCTGGTCGGCGGTGGCATCGCCCGGAGGGCCGCCCACCGGCTTCAGCGAGATGGTGACGATCGCGTAGCCCTGGGCCTTGTGCGGGAACACCGAATTGGTGCGCCAGGCCTCGAACTTCGGATCCTGCGCGGCCTTGCGTAATTCATCCGGCATATGCGGCAACTTCTCATAGGTCGGATAATAAAAGCGCGAGCGGATATCCTCGACGACTTCCTCGTCGAGCTTCAGCGCGCCATCACGCATCTGCTGCCATTCCTCCTCGACCTCGGCTGCGAATTTCTCGACACCGAGCTCGTGCACCAGGATCTTGATGCGCGCCTTGTAGATGTTGTCGCGGCGGCCGTACTGGTTGTAGACCCGCATGATCGCTTCGACATAGCTAAGCAAGTCGCGGCCGTGGACGAACGGCTTGATGGTCTTGCCGATGAAGGGCGTGCGGCCAAGGCCGCCGCCGACCAGCACTTCAAAGCCGGTTTCGCCCGCCTCGTTCTTGTGGAGGCGGAGGCCGAGGTCGTGGATCTTGATCGCGGCGCGGTCATGCGCGGACGCGGTGATCGCGAATTTGAACTTGCGCGGCAGGAAGGAAAATTCCGGATGCAGCGTGGTGTACTGTCGCAGGATTTCCGACCAGATGCGAGGATCCTCGATTTCGCCGGGCGCCACTCCGGCCCATTGATCCGAGGTGACGTTGCGGGTGTTGTTGCCCGAGGTCTGCATGGCGTGGATGCCGACCTCGGCAAGATCGGCGAGCGCGTCAGGCAATTCGGCGAGCTTGATCCAGTTGAACTGGATATTCTGCCGCGTGGTGAAATGGCCGTAGCCGCGGTCGTAGCGCCGCGCGACATGGGCGAGCCGGCGCAGCTGCTTCGATGACAGCGTGCCATAGGGAATCGCGACGCGGAACATGTAGGCGTGCAGCTGCAGATAGACGCCGTTCTGCAGCCGCAGCATCTTGAATTCGTCCTCGGTGAGCTCGCCGGAAAGGCGGCGCTTCACCTGGTCGCGAAATTCAGCGACGCGCTCATTGACCAGCGTGCGGTCGATCTCGTCATAGGCGTACATGGAAGTCTCTTTTGGAAAAACTCTTACGCTTGCACCGGCAGACCGATCGCGTTGGCCGGCAGGCCGATGGTGACGCCGGAGCGGCGGATCTGCTCGCGCAGATTGCCCGGCTCGATCTTGCCGCCGTCACCGATCTCAACCGGCGCGATATAGGCGCCGATCGCGCCGAGATCGTCGGCCACGGATTCGGCGAGCAGCGCGCGGGCTTCGTCACTGGTGCTGACGATCGCAGCATCGGCGAGATCGGCCGACCAGCCTTGTCCGGCCGTGCGGTAGATCACCGCGCCATCCCAGGTGCGGTTGGCGGTCACGATCGAGGGACCGGCGATCTTGATTTTCTTTTGTTCGAGAGGGGAGGTCATTCGGCTGCTTCCAACAGGTCTGAGATGAGGGAGTTGAGATGTTCGGCCCGCCAGGGCGCGGAATGCGCCACGACGTCGCCGATGATGAGGAGTGCCGGACCGCCGTCGACTTTGGCGACAAGGTCAGGCAATTGTTCGAGTGTGCCGATCGCGGCTTTTGCATCCGGTCGCGTCACCCGCGCGAACACGCCAACCGGCGTCAGCGGCGAACGGCCGGCGGCCAGCAGGCCGTCGCGCACGGCAGGCGCCGCAGTCATGCCCATGTAGACTACGACGGTCATCCTGGTGTCGGTCAGCGCCGACCAGTCGACCAGTTCGGCATCGTCGGTCTTGTGCGCGGTGACAAAGGTGATGCGCAGCGCCTCGCGGCGGAAGGTCAGCGGCACCTCGAATTGCGCGGCGGCGCCGACAGCCGCGGTAATGCCGGGCACGATGGAATAAGCGATACCAGCCTGACGCAGCGCCTCGACTTCCTCGCCGCCGCGGCCGAACACAAAGGCGTCGCCGCCCTTCAGCCGCACCACGCGCTGGCCGAGCTTCGCCGCCGCGATCATGAGCTGGTTGATGGCCTCCTGGCCGATACCCGGCTTGCCGACGCGGCGGCCGACCGGCACGCGCGACGCGTCGCGGCGAATGCGGTCGAGGATTTCAACTGATACCAGCTCGTCGTGGAACACGACGTCGGCATCCTGCAGCGCGCGCAGCGCCTTGATGGTGAGCAGATCTGGATCGCCCGGGCCGGCGCCGACCAGCATGACATGGCCCCGCGCCTTGCCTGAAACTTCGGCGCCCGCAAACGCAGAGGGATCGCTGATGTTCTTCAACGCAGCCTCGGCGTCGTCCTTGTGACCGGAAAGGATCAGCGCGCCGATCGGGCCGTCGATCACGAGCTCCCAGAAGCGGCGACGCAGCGGCATTTCGGGAATGCGGGCGTGGATGGATTTGCGGAAGCGGCCGATGAATTTGGCGAGATCGCCGATCCGCGCCGGCAGCACGGCCTCGATCTTCTCGCGCACACGGCGCGCCACCACCGGCGAGGTTCCACCGGTTCCGATCGCGACCACGACATCGCCGCGGTCGACAATGGCGGGAAAGATGAAAGTGGAATGCGCGAGGTCGTCCATCACATTGACAGGCAGACCGATGGATTTCGCGCGCAGCGCCATCGCAACGCCAACGTCGCCGGCGCCCGCGCTGAAGACCGCAACCACGCCGGTGAGATCGGCTGCAAGCGGATCGCCCTTGGCGAACTCGATCCGTGCAAGCTGCGCCGGTTCGAGGCCATGCGCATCGTGCTCGTCCGAAGGCGCGTACCAGCGGATACGCGCGCCAGCTGCCACCAGCACGCGCAGCTTGGCGCGGGCCAGTTCACCGGTGCCGATCAGAACGACCGGTCCGGTTTGCAGATCGAGGAATACCGGCAGATAGCGCATCTGGAACTCGCTTGCCCGTTTTCGGGTGTACTGGAATTATTTTCTATACAGTCGGCATTCAATGGCAGCAAAGAGAAATTTTTTCTTCTCTTGTGCTCGCGCACCATGGAATTTTTACCTCCTGACGACGAACGTCGAAGATGCATCTTCTCGACGACGGGGCCATGAACGCTGCAGGCGATCTGGCTCCCATCCCGCAAGCATCTTCCATGCCGAAAAATCTCAATGAACTGCCCTCTGTGGATCGCCACGAGGCAGCCGAACCGAGCGCCCAACACCGATTTTCAATGCAATGGATCGAACGCGCGAGGCGCGCTTTTATTGTCGACTTGATAGGCAATTCGATGCGGCCCATTGGGCCTTCCTATGGCCCCTTCTTTGGCGCTAAAAGGAGCCGAAGAACGCCGCCCGCTGGCGGCTTTCTTTGTTATTTGCCCCTGAAAAGTCAGCAAAATTCCCGCGCGAGAAGAAGCCCATCATGAAGCGTGTCACAGCCCACGGATTGCAGATCGCCCCCATCCTCCACGATTTCATCGCCAGGGAGGCGACCCCAAGAACCGGAATCGATCCCGATGCGTTCTGGGCAGGACTGGCCGCAATCATCCGCGATCTTGGGCCGAAGAACCGCGAACTATTGAAGGTGCGCGACACCTTGCAGGACAAGATCGACGGCTGGCACCGCGCCAACAAGGGCAAGGCGTTCGACATCAACGCCTATACGGCGTTCCTGAAGGAGATCGGTTATCTCCTGCCCGAGCCCGCGACCAGGAAGGTCGAGACGGCGAATGTCGACGAGGAAATCGGCAATATCTGCGGCCCGCAGCTCGTGGTTCCCCTGACCAATGCGCGCTATGCGCTAAACGCTGCGAATGCGCGCTGGGGCTCGCTCTATGACGCCTTCTACGGCACCGACGCGATCCCGCATGACCCGAGCGAGAGCGGGAAAGGCTACAACAAGGCGCGCGGCGACAAGGTAATCGCGAAGGCCAAGACCTTTCTCGACTCGGCCGTGCCGCTCGCGACCGCAAGCCACACCGACGTCACCTCCTACAGCATCATTGCAGGGCAGCTTTCGGCCAAGCTGAAGAGCGGCAACGCCACCGGCCTGAAATCAGCGGCTCAACTCGCGGGCTATCAGGGCAGCGCGGACGCGCCGAGCACGATTCTGCTCGTCAACAACGGCCTCCATATCGAGATCAAGATCGACCACAAGCATCCGATCGGCAAGGACGACTCCGCCGGCGTCGCCGACATGATGATGGAAGCCGCAGTCTCGACCATCCTCGACATGGAAGACAGCGTCGCCGCCGTCGATGCCGAGGACAAGGTGCTGGTCTATCGCAATACGCTTGGCCTGATGAACGGCACGCTCTCCGCCGATTTCGAGAAGGGCGGCAAGACCCTGACCCGCGCGCTCAACCCCGACCGCGTCTACAAGACGCCGGACGGCAAGGAGCTGAAGCTGCATGGCCGCAGCCTGTTGCTGATGCGCAATGTCGGCCATCACATGTTCACCGACGCCGTGCTCGACGAGAAGGGCGAGGAAGTGCCGGAAGGCATTCTGGATGCGGCGGTCGCGGGGCTGCTCGCGATCCATGACCTCAAGGGCAGTTCCAAGGTCAAGAACAGCCGCACCGGCTCGGTCTATATCGTCAAACCGAAGATGCATGGCCCCGACGAGGTCGCGCTGACCTGCGAAATCTTCGCCCGCGTCGAGAAGATGCTGTCGCTGCCTTCGGACACCATGAAGGTCGGCATCATGGACGAGGAACGCCGCACTACGGTCAATCTCAAGGCCTGCATCCAGAATGCGTCCAAGCGCATCATGTTCATCAATACCGGCTTTCTCGACCGCACGGGCGACGAGATCCATACCTCGATGGAAGCCGGTCCGATGATCCGCAAGAACGACATGAAGGCGCAGCCCTGGATCAAGGCCTATGAGGACTGGAACGTCGATGTCGGCCTGATCGACGGCCTGCCGGGACACGCCCAGATCGGCAAGGGCATGTGGGCGGCGCCCGACAAGATGGCGGACATGCTGACGCAAAAGCTCGGCCATCCGCAGGCCGGCGCCACCACCGCCTGGGTGCCCTCGCCGACCGCGGCGACGCTGCACGCGCTGCATTATCACCAGGTCAATGTGCTGGCGCGGCAGGAAGAACTCGCCAAGGGCGGCCCGCGCGCAAAACTCTCCGACATCCTCACCATCCCGGTGTCGAAGTCTAACTGGGCGCCCGATGATGTGAAGCAGGAGATCGACAACAACTGCCAGGGCATTTTGGGCTATGTCGTGCGCTGGATCGACCAGGGCGTCGGCTGCTCCAAGGTGCCTGACATCCACGACGTCGGGCTGATGGAAGACCGCGCCACCCTGCGCATCTCGAGCCAGCACCTGGCGAACTGGCTGCATCAGGGCGTGATCACGCGCGATCAGGTGATGGAGTCGCTGAAGCGCATGGCGGTTGTGGTCGACAAGCAGAATGCCGGCGATCCGCTTTATAAGCCGATGGCGCCGTCCTTCGACGGCGTCGCCTTCAAGGCGGCCTGCGATCTCGTGTTCAAGGGACGCGAGCAGCCGAACGGCTATACCGAATACATCCTCACCGCGCGCCGCCGCGAGGCCAAGGCGACGGCAGGCTGATCAGCGCTTCTTGCAAAACCTGAAATCGCAGCAGGCTGCGCCCTGCATGATCGTCTGCTTTCGCGACAGCTCAAGCTCGCTGTTGAAGCCGGCGATCATCGCAAAATCGCGGTTGCAATGGATGCGGTAGCCGATATCGGCCAGCCCCAGCTCCTTGTAGAACTCGGCATATCCACAGTGCGTCACATTGAAGTCGAGGTGATCGTCGGATTCGCCGACGATCTCGACTTCCTGCGCACCACCGCCGGCCCAGACCTGCTGGGCCACCTTGCGCAGCGACGCCGTGCTTCGCCCGTAGGTCTCGGCCCATGCAGCGCCATCCGTTGCCGCCAGCTTGCGGATGGTCGCTTCGAGAACCTCGCGCATGGCGTCCTCGCCGTATTTCTCCCGGAGCTCGTGGATGAACGGAATGAGCACACGCCCCTCGATCTTGCGGCGCTGCAGGTGGCTGATGGTTACTTCAGGAGTGTCGGTCATGGTGTCCTCGCGCAAACGGATGTCTCGAGCTTGCATCGAGAAGGAACGCCGGATCAAACCAGTTCTTTTGAAAGCTTGACTTAGAATTTCTAAGCCATGAATAATCGGCGAAAACCACGGTGCCGCCTCGCCATGAGCTACAAGCTTCCACCGCTGAACGCGCTGCGTGCCTTTGAGGCCTCCGCCCGCCATCTGAGCTTCAAGCGCGCCGCAGACGAGCTTTGCGTGACCGCGGGCGCGGTCAGCCAGCAGGTGAAGAGTCTCGAAACCAGCATGGGGCTGAAACTGTTTCGGCGCCTGCCGCGCGGGCTGCTTCTCACGGCCGCCGGCGAAAGCTACCTGCCCTCGATCAGCCGCGCCTTTCACGCGATCTCGGAAGCGACCGAGGGAGTCGCGTCCGTGCTCAAGGGGCGTCAGCTGCGGCTCGGGATATCACCCAGGCTCAAGAAGTATCCGGCCATCGACGGCCTGAGGGGACAGGGCGAGCAGCTCGCGCGGCTGACCTTGACGGATGATTTGAACAGATTGCTCGAGGGCAAGCTCGACGCACTGCTGCGAACCTCGCCGCAGTCGCCGCCCGGACTGCACGTCGACCGCATCGAATTGCAGACATCGTCCGGCACGCCGCTGCCGGCCACGTTGGTCACGCTGCCCGGCCTCGCAGGATGCCGGGAGCATCGGGCGCTGCTGAAGCGGCTGAGAGGCGCGTGAGGCGGCTTCTCAGGCCGCGCGGATGGTGGCGAGGAACTTCCCGACCTCGTGCTTCAGCGAGCCGCCTTCCTGCGAAAGCGAGCGGGCGAAGGCGTGAACCTGTTCGGCTTCGGCCTTGGTGTTGGCCGCGCGGCGGCTGACGTCGGAAAGGCTGTTGCCCACCTCGACCGTGTCGCGCGCGGCCTGCTGGACGTTCCTGGCGATTTCCTGGGTCGAGGCGCCCTGCTGCTCGACGGCGCTGGCGATCGCCGTGGAGATTCCGGAAATCTGCCCGATGGTGGCGCTGATCCTCTTGATCGCCGACACCGAATGCTCGGTTGCCGACTGCATCTGCGTGATCTGCGTGCCGATCTCTTCCGTCGCCTTGGCGGTCTGGGCCGCGAGCGCCTTGACCTCGGATGCGACGACCGCAAAGCCGCGGCCGGCTTCGCCCGCGCGCGCCGCCTCGATGGTCGCATTCAGCGCCAGGAGATTGGTCTGCTCGGCCACCGCCGCGATCATCTTCACGACTTCGCCGATGCGTCCGGCCGATTGCGACAGCTCGGCAATCCGCTCATTGGTTTGCTCGGCCTGACGCACCGCTTCCTGCGTGACGCTCTCCGATTGCTGCACCTGCCGGCCGATCTCGGAGACCGACGCCGCCATCTGTTCCGAGGCGGCCGCGACGGTCTGCACGTTCGACGACGAACGGTCGGACGCGGACGCGGCCTGGGTGGTGAGTTGATGATTCTTGTTCGCCGTCGCGGTCAGGCCGCCTGCGGCTTGCTCGATTTCGGACGAGGCCGACGACACCGCCTCGATGATGCGTCCGACCGCCAGCTCGAAGGAGTCCGCCACCTGCGCCATCGCGGCCTTGCGGTCCTGCTCCGCCTTGAGCTTGTTGCCGGCTTGAGCCTGTTCCATTGCCTGCACGCGCAGCGCGTTCTCGCGGAACACTTGCACCGCCCTTGCCATCGCACCGACCTCGTCCTCGCGATGCAACGACGGGATCTCGATGTCCAGGGTACCGCCGGCAAGCCGAGCCATCACACCGGTCATGCCGGTCATCGGCCGGATCACGCCAAGCCCCATGCCGACGAGGCCTGCGCCGATGATGAGGAACACCACGCCCGAGATCACCCACAGAATGAGGGTGAAGGTTGCGACCCGCTGCGTCGCGCCGGCCTCGAAGGCGGCGTTGTCGTCATTGGTCTTCTTGACGATGTCGTCGATCACGGCACGGTGCGCCTGGTAGGCCTTCGTGATCTCGGCGTAGGACCTGGCGGCTGCCTCACGATCGCCTTTCGCAAGCGCCGGCAGGAACGCCTGCTCGATGGCGGTCCAGAACCGCTGCACCTCGCGATGCGAGTCCTGGATCAGCTTGTTCTTGAGCACCGGATCAAGGTCCGACTTCGACCAGAATTCGCGGCGCTCGTCATATTCCTTCTTTAATTGGGTAAGCCGGCTGCGACGCGCCTCGAGCTCGCTCGGATTGTTCAGCGCCAGTGTCGCCTCGAGATAGGACTCGATGACATATTCAGGCGGCGGCAGGATGTCCGCGACGAGGTCGTTGCCGAGCTTGATCTGGCTATAAAGTGGGCCGCCGACCTTGACGTCGCTAAGCGCGTAGATGCCGGTGAAGACCACGGCAGCGAGACCCGCGGCGGTGACGAGGCCAAACAGCGCCATCGCACGCGCGATTGTTAACCGAATCCCCATGCGATCCCCCCGATCGGCTGCACATCGGTGCGCAAGCCGAAGGATCGATCGGTCAGGATGTCCCCGCCGCCTGCACTGCCTTCCGGATTCGCCGCGCTGCGGACGACAGAATGCATGCAAGTTGCTGTGGGATGGTTAATTCGGAGCCGGTAAGACCGCGTCAAAATACCGCGATGTACTTCAACAGCGAGATCACGCCGAGGATGATGACGATGACGCGGCAGATCTGTTTGGCGCGGCCGTCGAGCGGCATCATGTTGATGAGGTAGAGAACGAGGATGATGACTAGGAATGTGACGAGTACACCGATGAGCATCGCAAAGTCCCCCTGATGGCCGCGTTAGTCTTCCCTTAACATGTAACGATGCTTGTAGGGCCGGTTCCCGTCGAGGAACACCCCGGAAAAGCTGAACTTTTTCAGTGAGGTCCGTACTTCTACCCAAGGGAACTGCATAAGTTTTTACTATTTTTGGGCCAAATGACCTCGAACTTTTTTGGGGGTTTATTATGCTCAATCGCTTAACCGTTTCCGCGCTGCTCAAGGCCGTTATTGTGATCACCGCAGTGCTGACCGTCGCCCAGTTTTCGGTCGGCGCATGGGAATCCTGGGGGCACCTGCAGTCGGCGAGCCGGATCTCGATGATCGCCGATGCCTCGGCGAACCTTTTCAAGGCGATGCATAACCTCCGCACCGACCGCTCGACCACCAGCCGTCTGTTGAACTCGGATTCGATGGACGCCGACATCGAAAAGTACCTGCGCAGCCTTCGCGATGGCGAGATGCCCGCCATGGCCAATGGCCTCGCGCTGCTGATCCCGATTCAGTTCCCGCAACACGATACGCTGGTTCCCGAATTCGATCGCGCATTCAAGACGATCACGGCCCTGCAGAAGGAGTTCTGGGAAGCAATGGGCCAGCCGAAGGCCTCGCGGCGTCCGGCGCTCAACAAGGAATATGTAGACATCACGAACGTGCTGCTCGATAGGCTCGAAAAGCTCTCCGGCGTGCTTGCCGCCGATGTCAATCACCAGGACGCGACGATCGATCAACTCCTGCAGATCAAGCAGACCGCCTGGCTGTTGCGCAACACCGCGGGTGAAGCCTCGCTGATCATCTCGACAGGTCTTGCCGCGGGCAAGGTCACGCCGGAAGCACGCCAGAATTACCTCAAATTCCTCGGCGGTACCGACGCTGCCTGGAACGCATTGCAACTGTCGATTTCGGGCATGCAACTGCCGCCCGCGCTCTCGGCCGCAATGGCCGCCAACAAGACTGCCTATTTCGAGCCATCCTATCTCGAGCTGCGCGAGCGCCTGCTGACAGCGCTCACCGACGGCGGCAAGCCCGAACTGACCGCGAACCAGTGGAGCCCGATCACGGTCGGCCGCCTCTCCGCTGCAGTTGGCGTCGCCGAAGCCGCCCTCGAAGCAGCCAAGGATCGCGCCGTCGACTTGCGCGGCTCCGCGCTCCGCTCGCTGGTTGTTCAGCTCGTCCTGCTGTTTGCGGCCGTTGGGCTTGCGGCCGGCGCGATGACCGCAGTGACACGCCGCGTCATCCGCCCGCTGCACAAGATGCGGGACGCCATGCTGAAGGTCGCCGCCGGCGATCTCTCGGTCGAGACCGGCTATGCCGCCCGGCGCGACGAGATCGGCGGGCTCGCCACGGCGCTGGAGACGTTCAAGCAGCAGGCCGCCGACAAGCGCAAGATCGAGGAGCAGGAGCGCGAACGCAACGCCGGCTCAACCGCGCGCCAGCGCGCGATCGACGCCTATGTCGCCGAGTTCGAAGGCACCGTTCGCCAGACGCTGCAGCAGCTCGGCAATGCTTCGGGCGAGATGCGCAAGACCTCCACGGGCCTGTCGACCGTGTCGCGCCAGACCAACTCCCGCGTCGAAGTCGCGCAAAAGGCTTCCGGCGAAGCATCCATGAGCGTCGAAAGCGTCGCCTCCGCCGCCGAAGAGCTCAGCGCCTCGATCAACGACATCAGCCAGCAGGCCGCGCATGCCGCAGGCATTGCCAGCCGCGCGGTCGACCAGGCGCGCGAGACCGACGGCACCGTGCAGGGTCTCGCCAAATCGGCAGGTCGGATCGGCGAAGTGGTCGGCCTGATCAACACCATTGCGGCGCAGACCAACCTGCTCGCGCTGAACGCGACCATCGAGGCCGCACGCGCCGGCGAAGCGGGCCGCGGCTTTGCCGTCGTCGCCTCCGAAGTCAAATCGCTGGCGAGCCAGACCGCGAAAGCGACCGACGAGATCTCGGAGCAGATCGCCGACATCCAGAAGGTCGCGGGCGAAGCCATCGACGCGATCAAGGGCATCGGCTCGATCATCGGCGAGGTCAATGAGGTTGCGACCGCGATTGCGGCCGCCGTGCAGGAACAGGGCGCCGCGACCCAGGAGATCACGCGCTCGACGCAATATGCAGCCCAGGGCACCAAGAACGTCTCGGAAAACATCACCGGCGTCAAAACCGACGCCGATGCCGCGGCCGCCGCCGCCGAGAACGTCAAGGGTGCTTCCGAGACGCTGGAGACCCAGAGCCAGAATCTCGGCCATCAGGTCACGGACTTTCTCGGCAAGATCCGCGCGGCATAGGTTCGCGCACAGCTTCGAAACACAAAGGCCACCGGCATCACCGGCGGCCTTTGTCATTTCAGAATGGCTCCCGTTATTCTCTCGCGACGATCGGTGCGCGCTGGAAGCGCGCCCGCATCGATTCCGGCACCGGCGTGAAATTCAGCTCGGCGTGCTTGCCGGAGCCGGGACTTGCGATCACGAGCCCGTCGGCGCCGGCGACGATGTCCCCCTTGCGCAAGGTCGGATCCTTGTCGATCGGGACCGGCGCGAGCCCGGCCTGGTCCTTTCCGGTGCAGGTGCAGCCCGCCACGGCTTCATTGCGGTATTTGAACGCATTCGGCAGTTGAGAGTAGGGCTTGCCGTTTGAAGTCGCGGCGTGGTCGATGTCATTGCCATAGACGATTTCGGTCTTGCTCGCCGGACAGAAGCTGTTGCAGGAAGCCGCCTTGCTCTGGGCGTCGGGTCCCGCGATCGGGAAATAACGCCCGTCGCAGGTGCGTACGCACCAGGCCTGACCGCCGCCGTAGGCCACGCGCGGACGTGTCGCCTCCATCGGCTGCGCGCCATCATCGCCGAACGGGATCACCATTCGCGGCGGAGCGGACGGGCGCATGCCGAAGCCGCCGAACAGATTGGAGAAGAAATCTCCAGCCTGCGCCGGCTGCGACAGGCCGGCAGCGCCAAGGAAGAGCGCTACACCCGCCGCCATTTGCCATCGCCCACGCATGACCGCCTCCGAATTACGCACCTCAGTCAACGCCCGAGGTCGAAATGTTCATGGCCTGACGGCCCGACGGCAGCACCGGACGCGGCTGCGCCGGGCCGCGCGCCTGCGGCAGCGCGTTCTTCGGCAGCACCACGACCCTGGTGCCGACATTCACGCGGCTAAAGAGGTCGCTGACGTCCTCATTGGTCAGGCGAATACAGCCGGACGAGACGAACTTGCCGATCGTGGTGGGATCGTTGGTACCGTGGATGCGGTACTCGCTGGAGCCGAGATACATGGCGCGCGCGCCGAGCGGGTTGCCCGGACCGCCTGCGACGAAGCGCGGCAGATAGGGCTGGCGCGCGATCATCTCGGACGGCGGATACCAGTCCGGCCATTCCGCCTTGCGGCTGATGCTTTGCACGCCGGCCCAGGTAAAGCCCTGTCGGCCGACGCCGACGCCATAACGCATTGCGCGGCCACCGCCGAGCACGAG
>Ga0210403_10000609_pt1 | contig 36863 bp, 31 predicted proteins | sample IncBWC19MmetaG_FD_150863 | JGI IMG/M metagenome (GOLD analysis project Ga0210403, IMG submission 150863) | Forest soil microbial communities from Barre Woods Harvard Forest LTER site, Petersham, Massachusetts, United States - Inc-BW-C-19-M | ecosystem: Environmental > Terrestrial > Soil >...
ACTTGCTGAGGGGGGGCGCAGCGATGCCGGGTTGAAACTTCTAGCCCCGATACTGCAGCTGGAGCCCGCGCCGAAACGGACATCCGACCTGACGGTCGAAGAGCCATTCCGTGGCAGCGGGGAACCCATAGGCCGAGTCGATGCGTGGCATATTCAAAGATTGTTGCACTCGGTATCAAAATCACTGGCCGAATCTGCACCGGGGGATTTTCTCGGGTTGCTTTCCGAAACACTCGATAAGGCGGTTCGCATTCATGGCAATGAACGCGACAGCGCGGACGATTATTCGACAATTTGGAGGCCCCGGGTTGAGTCTGATCGCTTTGGCGATGTCCTGGATGTACTGGTAACTGCGGTGAGGGATGCTGCGGTACAAATCGCTCGCGAGAATGGCCACCAGATAGTCTCAAGCGTCTTCTCGCAATATAGGTGGCCGATTTTTCAACGGCTGAAATATTACGCGCTCGCCGAGGCTGAGCAGCTTTCTGAGGATGTAATCGACAATATCGTGCTCCGGAAGGAACTCTACGAAAACTTCAATGACAATCCGGAATTCAATGAGTTTCTGTCAAGGGTCTCTGTGCGCCTGGCAGCTGATACGCGCGAGAAGATGCTCGCTATCATCGATGCGGGGCCAGATCTGAGTAGATATTCAAAATTCCTGGACTCACAAGGAGAAAAACGAGAGGAGTCTGAACGCTGGATAACGGATCAATGGCGCCTGGGATGGCTGTCTGTTTTGACAAAAATTATCGGGGAGGAAAGGTCGCGTCGCCTTGACGCTCTGGTCGAGAAATACGGGCCTCCCCGTCCCAGGTTCTCATCCGGTGCATTTGCTATCGGACATGTCGCGGCTATCCGTTTTGACGAATTCAGAAAATTCTCTTTGCCCGACGCAGTCAAATATTTGAAGGAGTGGACTCCTGGCCCGGAGACGCACCCTGAAATGCCCAGCCGTGCTGGCATCAGCGAAGTCCTGCAGTCATGGGTTTCTATAGAACCAGCCTTGTTCAGCGACAATCTCCAATTGTTTCAAACTCAGGACCTGCATCCCACCTATCTCCGCTCGATCATTGATGCTTTTACGTCGCAGCTAAAGAGCGAACGGGAGTTCGATGTGTACAAGGTGGCGGCAGCGATTCAATGGCTGCTCTCAAACACAAATAAAATTGGCCCTGAACCATACAACTGGAACGAGGATCCGGGCTGGAGCTGGGCACACATGTCGTCGGCCCGTTTTTTAAGTGAGTTGTTCCTTCACGAAAAGAGACTCGACACCGCGCGACATCTCGAGTTCTGGCCAGCGCTTAAACTTATCGCGGAAAATCCGTCCCCTTCCGAAGAGGACGAAACTGAGTACCGGAAGAAGGAAGATGTAGGCATGCTGGCGCTGAACAGCACCCGTCCTATGGGACTGGAAGCCGTCATGCGGTATGTGCGCTGGCTCAAAATGTCCGCACCCGGCCTGAAGGTGGACTCGGCTGGTCTGCCAGAAGTGTTCGCGCTGCTCGCCGCGCATCTGGATGCAAAGGTCGACAATTCTGTCGCGGTTCGGGAAATGTATGGGATGCAGTTTACTCTTCTGGCTTGGCTCGACCAAAAATGGCTGGAAAGTCAACTACCGAATCTATTTCCGGAAAAGCCATTTCGAGTGCTGGACCGATTTGCGTGGAACGCTTATCTGCAGTTCAGCCGCGCGCTCTCGACGATGCTACCTACGATGCGGTTCCGCTACAAACGAGCACTCAATGCGCTTCAGGCAGGAGAGACAAAGGTCAGCGACAGCGAACGATCATTGGGTAACCATTTGACCCTGTATTACTCATGGGGAACGATCGAACGTGATGACGAATTACTGGCATTGTTTTTCGAGAAAGCAAGTCCAGCGTTGAAATCTCAGACCATCGGGGATATAGGTTGGCAGCTGGGACAAGAGGCTCAGAATCTTAATCCCAAAATACAACAGCGATTGATGGCTTTTTGGGAACATCGTCTTGCCCAAGGAATGGAGCGAGTAAACGAATCGCGCAAGGAGTTGGAAGGCTTCGGGTGGTGGTTTGCGTGCAAGAAGTTCCCTATGGATTGGTCGATAAAGCAGCTCGTAATCGTCTTGGACACGTTCCGCGTAATCAATCCTGATTTCGCGGTCGTAGAAAGACTCGCTGAACTGGCATCTGCCTACCCTTTCGAAGCGGTCCATTGTCTAGGGATAATTTTCGAGGAAGACCGTGAAGGATGGGCTATACACGGTTGGCGTGATAATCCGCAAATCATAGTGCGCGAGGCACTCAGGGGTGACAGTAAGAGCAGACAGGAGGCTGACCGGGTGGTCAACCTTCTGGTTTCGCGGGGGCAACGTAGCTTTAGACAACTCCTGAAACAGCAAATATAAAGAGCTTCAATCTCAAGGGCAAGAGCAAGCCGCCGCCCACACCCCTCAACCCAACATCCACTCATCTCCACTCAGCGCCCCCGCTTGCCGGCTGGCGGAATCAGAGCCATCTGGGTCTGTGATATACTGATTTCAGGCCGGAGTTTTGGCCGCGATATAACACGGGCCCAATGGGTGGTGCTTGCGAGCAATCGGAAGCCAGATCCCGGCGGGCCCAGCGCATTTATAAAGCCCTTCCTTCCTATCGACGGACCCTCTTTCTCCCCAAATACTTAGTCGTATTTTGCACATTCGGCAGATAAACACCGAAAACGCGGCCTACCAAATCTCGTTTTGCTTGCTCAGAGAGCTTGTTCGGATATGCTGGTCTTTCTCTTGTCGTGAGATGCTTGGGATCAAGTGTGTCGATTAGAGCATGAACAACAACCCCATACTGCAGTACACGTTGTCGTGCTCGAGGCAACTTGCAGTCGCGGAGTATGTGCTCGAGGGGCTGCAGCCAGTCTCTCAATCGTGCGTCCGAGTCGAACTGTTCGACAAAGCTCTTAAACTGAATGACTTCGGCCCGATTTCCTGTTTCGGCAATGGCACATTCCCCGATGGCGCGTTGCCAAGCTCGGTCTACCAGTCTCACCCGACGCGACTCCAAGCTACGCAGAAATCGCAGTAGAGTCTCGCCCTTCTTGTTTCGAGATAAGTCCGCGTGGAAGCTCTCGCGGCGCAAAATCTCTAGCCTGCCCCAAAATTGTGCGAAGAGATACAGGGTACTACAGAGATTAACCAAGTCCTTTCGCTGGGCGACAGGATTAGGCAGCACTCGGAACTCACGAAAGTCCTCTTCAGCAAGGGAACGAAGCTTTCCCTGCAGTTCATCCGCAGCCTTAAGTAATGGATCGAGTTGTGTATCGACAACCCTCCGGGCCGCAACCGCAGACTGCCAGCGCCCGCGAAGCTCGGAGAACAAGGATCCGAATAAGCGTTGCGCTAGCGGAATAGTTGCGATGCCGGAAACATATGTCAGAATCAGCCGCAATGTGAGATTCGGCACAGCGAAATACTAAATCAAGGTGGTTAATGAGGCACCTCACTTTGAAGAGAGTGTGCCACTTTATCCTCATTATGACTCAGACTCAGTCCAACCCGAACTCCCCCCACATCTCCACTCAGCGGCCCCGCGTCTCGACAACAAAGGGACGTCGACCCAGACATGAATGAGTTGAGTTGCGTGAGTTGAGTTGACGTTGAGTTGCGATCAGACCATCTCGAAACAGGATCAGACTTGGGTTGAATTGATCGAGCATGAGCAGAGTGCGAGTTGATCTAATCCCTGTTCAAACATGATTTCTCGCATGTTTACTATCTCGACACGGGTCTCTCGACAGGTCTCTTTCCCTTCTCCCCGGTAGCGCTTGACCACAACGCCGAAGCGCCTTACTATAGGCGAATAAAAGGCGAATATATGACTTCCCTTCCCTTGCTCCCCCTTCCCGAAAAACCTCGACTGATCGGCATCGCGCGACTGGCCTCAGAGGGTGAGTCCGTGCGCGAAGGACACAATGTCGAATACTTCACTTTGCCGGCAAAATCTCTGCTGAATCGCTGTGTCAGCAAGCGGCAAATGCCCTTCACTTGGACGATCAACCCCTATCGTGGATGCGAATTCGGATGCCTCTACTGCTACGCCCGCTACACGCATGAGTTTATGGAGATGCGCGACGGTATGGCTTTCGAGCAGAAAATTTACGTGAAGCAGCACGCCGCCGACTTGCTGCGCCATGAACTGCGCCGCGTTAAGCCGGATGAATCGATCGCGCTCGGCACCGCCACGGACCCATATCAGCCGGCCGAGCGCCGCTACGAAGTTACCCGCGGAATTCTGGAGGAATTTGCGCGGCATCGCGGATTCGAACTCGGTATCGTGACGAAATCGAATCTGATCGTCCGCGATCTCGAGTTACTCAAAGAAGTTGCGCTGGCGAATCGCCTCTCGGTCCACATCACCATAACGACTTTGGACGTGAATCTCGCGCGCATTCTTGAGCCTCGCGCGCCGCGGCCTGACCTCCGCCTTGATGCGGTCCGTGCGCTCGCGCAGGCCGGCTTGCGCGTCGGTATCAGTTGCTCGCCGGTTGTGCCGGGGATCACCGACTCACCAGCCGATCTTGAAGCGCTGATCCGCGCAGCCGCGGAATCAGGCGCCGACTACGTTTTTGCTAACCCGCTCTTCCTGAAACCCTGTTCGGCCGCGATCTTCCTGCCTTTCCTGGAGCAAAACTTCCCGCATCTGGTGGACAACTATCGGCAGCGATATCAGGATCGCGCGTTCCTCCCACCCGCCTACGCCAAGCGACTCTCACAACTGATCGCGCGGCTTCGCGAAAAATACAAACTCACCCGCGCCCACCGCCGCGAGCGCTCCGCATTCGCCACCAAGTGGCCAGTTCAGGCTTTCGAGGAGCAGTTGAACCTGTTCTGAAAACTGATTGAATGATTGGGAGATTGAGTCGTCGCTGGATTGGGGTCCCACTCGACCCTGAGAAAGCTTCTATAATTCCTTGTTACCCATGGCGACCGCCTCCCCACCAACCGGACAGCCGGCTGCGCAGCCGATCCCGCTTAGTGTCCACCTCAGGAATTTCTGGCGCAGAGTGACCGAAGGGCTTGAGGTCAGCCAACTCTGGTCCCAATTCGAATCCGAGGCCCGCGCCAGCTATCGCCTCTATTCCCACGACGTCGCCGCCAAAACGCCCGAAGGCTTGACCCGCCGTGGTCATCATCTGCATGTCGTCAAGGAATTCTTCTGGGCGGTATTTGAGAAGCTGTCACCCGCGCGGCGCGTCCTGCTACTCGTGGCGCTCATTCTGCTGATCATCCCTCACACGGTCCTTCAAAACCCCGGCGACGGGGGCAAGATCTACACGACGGAATTCGATCTTCACTTCTGGGGCGCTTTGATTCTTCTGCTGCTTCTGATCCTTGAGATTGGAGACCGCGTGGTCATGAAGCGCGACCTGCAGATCGCGCGCGAAATTCAGACCTGGCTCCTTCCCGGCGCGCCGCCGCAGATTCCCGGACTCGCCATCGCGTATGCCACACGCCCTGCCAACACTGTCGCCGGCGATTACTACGACGTGTTTCCCCGCCCTGGCAAGACGCCGGAGGAGAATCGTGTCGTTCTCGCCGTGGCTGATGTCGCCGGCAAAAGCATTCCCGCCGCCATGCTGATGGCGACATTTCAAGCCAGTCTAAAAACCCTGTCTACGGCCCAGGTCCCGCTGGACGAACTCGCGTCGAACATGAATCGCTATGCCTGCTCGAACAGCCAAGGAGGTCTGCGCTTCACCACGGCGTTTCTCGCCGAGTACGACGCGGTGTATCGGACTGTTCACTACATCAACGCGGGTCACAATAACCCCATCCTCAGGCGTGCGAGTGGACAAATCGAACGCCTGGATGTCGGCGGCCTCCCCTTCGGCATCATGCCCGAGGTCACTTACCAGGCTGCGACGGTCATTCTCGCTCCCGGAGACTGGCTGATCATCTTTACCGATGGACTAGTTGAAGCCGTGAATGCGCGGGATGAAGAATACGGCGAGGTCCGCCTGCTGACCACGCTCGAAGCCGGAAAGTCACTGCAGCCCAACGATCTTCTCAAGCGCTTAATGAGCGATCTGGATGTTTTCGTCGGCAATACGCCGCAGCACGACGATGTCACTTGCATGCTGCTCAAGTCTGAGTAAGTTCGGCACTTGCCATCCTGAGCCAACGGAAAGACCAATGCAGTTTACGGCTCGAAAAACCGTTCAGGTCTCCTTCTCGGCCTCATCGGCAATACCGATTTTCGACAGCCGGTAGCGTAGCGCGTTGCGCGACAATCCCAGTAACCGCGCCGCCTGGCTCTTATTACCGTTCGCCCGCCGCAGAGCTTCTTGCACCATCTCGTCTTCCCACTGCTCCAGAGTCATGCCCTCGGGAAGAAATCCGGGCGCCCCGTTCCCCGATTTCGAAGGACGCTCATCGATGTGAATATCCGATGCTTCCAGTTGTGGCCCTTTGGAGAGCGCGGATGCCCGTTCGACGATATTCTGCAACTCTCGCACATTGCCCGGCCAGTGATAATTCACCAGCATCTGCATCGCCTGTGGAGTGATGCCTTCGATGACTTTCCCCGACTCTCCGGCAAACCGCGATACGAACAGATTCACCAGGTCAGGAATGTCTTCCTTTCGCTCGCGGAGCGGCGCAATGTCGATCGGCACAACGTTCAAGCGATAATAAAGATCTTCCCGAAACGTCCCCTGCTCCAGTGCTTCGCGCAAGTCTCGATTGGTAGCCGCAATCAGGCGGACGTCAACCTTGACCGTCTTCGTCCCTCCCAGCCGTTCGAACTCACGCTCCTGCAAGACGCGCAGTAGCTTCACCTGCGTTACCGGAGGCACATCGCCAATCTCATCCAGGAAGAGCGTTCCCTTGTCGGCCAATTCGAACTTGCCCGGCTTGCTGGCCACCGCGCCGGTGAAGGCCCCCTTCTCGAAGCCGAACAACTCGCTTTCCAGCAGGTTCTCTGGGATCGCTGTGCTGTTGATCTTCAGAAATGGACCATTGGCACGCCGAGACTTTTCATGAATTGCGCGCGCAATCAAATCCTTGCCAACTCCGCTCTCGCCGCCGAGCAACACAGTCGAGTTCGTCGGAGCAACGCGCTCGACGGTCGCAAGCACCTCCTGCATCTTCGGACTGCGCGCCACCACGTTGGGATGCGCGTAGCGCTTGCCGAGCGCCTCGCGCAAAGATCGGTTCTCTTCCCGCAGATTGCGGACGTCCAATTCCTTATGAATGACCATCCGCATTTCAGTCAAGGAGAATGGCTTGAGGACGTAATCGCTCGCTCCTGCCTTCATGGCCTCAACGGCGGTCTCGACGCTCCCAAATGCAGTCATGACCACGACGGGAAGAGCTGAATTCTGCCGCTTGACGGCTTGCAAAAACTCCAACCCGTTCATCCCAGGAAGCTTCAGGTCGGTCACGACGAGATCGATCGGATTCTGTTGCAGCAGTTTGAGGCCAGTCTCGGCATCCTCGGCAGAAAAGGTCGTGAAGCCATCTTCACCGAGGTTCAATTCGAGCAAGCGGCGCATTTTGGCTTCGTCTTCGACAATCAGAATGGCGGGCATGAGTTCCGAATCCTCGATTCAGCTCCTTCTCACGAAATCACCAGATGCGTCTTTTCTGCCGTAGGCGACTGCTGGCTGGCTGCGGGGAAGAACATGACAAAACATGCGCCCCGATTCTTGTTCCCGTCCCCGGACGAACCAGAAGAATCTTCAATGCGGATTGAACCATGATGGCCGTCGATGATCTTGGAAACGATGGACAAACCCAATCCCACTCCGCTCTTCTTCGTGGTCACGAATGGATTGAAGATTTGCTCTCGCAAGTCAGGCGGGATTCCTGGCCCGGAATCGGCAATACGTACTTCTACTCCGTCGACCGTGTGTCGATCACGGGAGCTGCGCCGCGCGGTGTTGACTCGAACGCGCAATACTCCGCCGCCTTCGGCGCTCATCGCGTCATACGCGTTCTGAATGATATTTACGAACGCTTGTTCAGAGAGTGCCTCATCGAGCGAAACCTGCGGCAGGCTGGCCTGATACTCCTTTTCCACCTTAATCGGCGCCCCTTTCCAGAATTGCGTGACATCATTCAAGGCTCGATCCAGCACTGCGGAGATATCACTCGGCGTCAGGTCCGCATGTAACGGACGCGCGAAATCGAGAAAGCGGGTGACCAAGGCGCTCAACCGGTTCGTCTCGGTTGAAATGTAGCCAGCCAGTTCGGTGGCCAGTGGATTCGAGTCGCCGAGCTTCTGCGTCAGCATCTCCGCCGAGCCTTTGATCACGCCCAGAGGATTGCGAAATTCGTGCGCTAAGCCTGCGGAAAGTTGACCCAGTGCCGCCAGCCGCTCCGATCGCCGCGCATCTGCCTGCGCCTGCTCCAACCGCCGGTTGGTTTCGGACAGCGTTTCAGCCGTTTCCTGATATTGCTGCGTCAATCGCCGGCTCTCTACAACAAAGCGGTTCACCAGCATCGCTGCCAGGAAAAAGAACAAGATTCGGATGGCGAGCAGGCCATAGCTTTCCCCTGGAATCTCCAGTTCTTGCACCTCGGGGTCCAGGTAGAGGTAGGAACAATAAGCAGCGGACGCTAGCGTCGTCCAGAACAGTGTCGCCCAGGGCGAGAAATATTCTGCGGCCGTCACTGCCGGCAAGAAGTAAATCGGCCAGTAACTGCTGTTGATGCTGATCTCTCCGGTGTGGTTGACGAGCAGAGTTGCCAGCCCAATCTTGATCAGGACAACATACGCAGCACCGCGCACTTGAAGGCGATCTACCAGCCACCCTTCGCGAAGCTGAACCACGCCGAACGCCAGCAGGATGAACTGTTTGTGGTACTCCTTTACCGGGGGCAGCAGCGCTAGCCCCGCCAGAAACAGGAGCCACAGAAGATCCATCCAGTTGAACGTCGGTCGTTTCGCTTCGCTCATCACGCCAGATCCAGCACCGCAAAATACAACGCCGGGAGAGGGTGAGCCGCTCCCGGCGTCTTCATCTTTCGCTACCTGGTTCGCACTCGCACCTCATGCGAACCCTATCACAAGGCGAGCCCTCAGCGTCAACGTCACTTCTTCGGCGGTTTCTCCTGCTTTGGTTCGGGCCTCGACGGCTGAGGTCTTGGTTGTGGCGGAGGCGCCGCCTGCCGCTGTTCGTGCCACTGATTGAACTTCTGCTCCTGCTGTTGCTCCTGTTGTGGTGAGCGCTGTTGCACCGGAGGCGCAGGACGAACTAACGGATGAGTCTCCTGCGGAACGGCTTGTTGCGGCGGACGGAACTCGCGATTGTCCGGCTGCGCCGGGCGACTCGGCTGTGGCTGCGCCATCCGATTCTCCGGCTGCGGCACATTTCGGTTCTCTTCCATGGGAGTTCCCTGCTGCTCATATACCCGCGGTTGCGGCTTGAGCGTCGGTTTCACCCGGTTATTCTCCTCAGAGCTGTTCCCGCCGCTTGGTTGCCCAAACGGCCGAAAGCCTTCCTGGTTCGGCTGTGGTCGAGCCGTCTGATTTGCTGGAGCTGGCCGCGCTGGTGCAACCGGCCGGACCAGCGTCTGCTCATTCAGGTGTCCGCCAGCCTGCGCCTGCCGCTGGTCAATGGGACGCACCGGCGGAGGTGGCGTTCGCACCGCTACCACCGGACGGCTAATCACTGCCGCAGGGGGTCTCACAGCAACCGGACGTCCCGCCCCTATCACACTCGCCCGTACCGGTTCTACAGCGACTGCCCGAGTCACAGGTGCAGCCACGAGTTCTCGCGGTTCCACTCGCATAATGTTCTGCGCTACTGGCCGCGCGTTCACAAAAGCGTCATGCGATACCACCGTTACGCCATTCGTGACGTGCTGGTTCGCATACGTAATGTTGTTGATCGTCGTGCTCCGGTTGACGATCACCGTGTTATAGACGTTCGTGACTCTCGTGACATTCACCGTCGTGTTGGTGATGTTCACGTTGTTCACATACGTGCGGCTGACGCGATACCCCGGCACGTACACTTCTCCCGGTGCCAAGGGGAACCATCCCACGCCAACGCCCGCTGAGAAGTGGAAGCCCGGGCCGCCTCCGACAAACGCCACCAGAGCCGGCGCCCACACCGGACGCACCACCACCGGACCCGGCACCCAGAACCATCCGCCGCCTACTGACGCCCATCGTCCGTAATGGAATGGCGCAAATCCCCAAGGTTCGTCTTCCACCCACGTCCAGCCCCAGGGCCCAACGTAGACCCAGTGTCCGAAGCGGTACGGAGCCCATCCGACAACGACCGCGCGCGGGTGCCAGCACGGACCGTATCCTGCGACATAGCTCCAATCGCCGTATTCATCCAAGTCCTCGTACCCCGTCATCTCGCGGGAAACATAATTCGCCGAATCGGCGCGATCTTCCCGATCGTCCCGCTGAAACGCCCAATCATCAAAACCATCACGATCGGGAATTTGGTTCAAATCGTAGTCGAGGTGATTCTGATCGCCGGTGAAACTCGCCGACTGTCCCGCGACAACGTTGTAGGAGAAGCCTCCGCCGGTAACGTGTCCGCGGCCGTGCCAGGTCGTGACCTCGGTCCGGCTTCCGTCCTGGCTCACGTCTAGGCGGTATTCGCCCGGCTGTAACAGGGTGAATGCAATGTTGGGCGTATCGATTTCAAAGCTGTCGTCGTCGTCCAGATGGCGCACGCGTAAAATCAGCGATCCCTGCGCCAGCCGGATCTGCGTATTGTTGTCGTCCAAGGTAAGAAAAGTAATTCCCGTCTGCGATCCCAGCCGAATAGCCGTCGAACCTAGATGGACTTCGGCACGAGCGTTTTCGTCCGCCCACAAGTCGTCGCCGGTCACGATTGGACGGTTCGGAACTCCCGTAACCCAATCATCTTCTCCCGCCGGACGAAACGATATCGACCCCTGCGAGTAGTTCAACCGCGCCACGCGGCCGGGAGGATCCTGCGCCTGATCCTGGTCGTCATCTTGTGCTAAAGCAACGGTGGAAATTTGCAAAACAAAGGCAACGCTCGCCAATAGAAGCGTCCACGCCCACAACTTGTGCGTTTTCATATCTCCGCCTTGACGGAACCGAAATCCGTACACGCTGATCTTACCCACTTCCCTATAAACACCATGGAGACGGTTTAGTTTCCGCATGTACAACTGCTTCGTTATATGGAGGTTGGAACTTAAGGAGAACTGCCGAGTCTGGAAACACTTGTCATCCTGAGCGAAGCGAAGGACCTGTGCAGTTTTGCCGGGATCGGCACGGTGCATAGGTCCTTCATGGCAAAAAACGTCACTCAGGATGACATCAATTACTCCTTCATCTTCGGCCGCTGACACGCATCCACGATCTTTGTTGGATCGATCGCGTCTTTGTCCACCTGCTCTTCCATGATCTTCCCGTCTTTCCCGATCAGGAAGTTCACGCGGCGCGGTGCCTGATACTCATCTTTGTAGACCCCGTACTCCCGGGTGATCTTGCCGCCCCAATCACTGAGCAGCGGGAAGGTAACTCCGATTTGGTCGGCGAAGGCTTTATTCGAGAACCAGCTATCCATGCTCACACCCAGGACCTGGGTGTCGGCCGCTTCCAGCTTTTGCAGATTCTGCTGGAAGTTTTTCATTTGCTGCGTTCAACCACCGGTGAAAGCAAAAACGTAGAATGCCAGGACGACGTTCTTTTTGCCCCGATAGTCGCTCAGTTTTACCTCTTTCAAATCTTTGCCGTCGGAATACTTCAGCGCGAAATCAGGAGCGGTGTCGCCGACTTTGGGCATGCTCGAACCCTCCTTCTTGGTTTGGGCGAATGCAGGGGTCGTCGTTGCGAACGCGCCTGCCAGCAGAAGTCCGGCCAGCAGGCCTGAAAGCCTTTTTTTCATGTAGAACTCCTCCCACGGGAGTCCCATTTAGCTTAACCTGCCCGAACGGTTGTAGTAAACAGACCGCGACGCCGCACCCCAGACCTCTATTGCGGGGACAGTTGTCCCACGCTGGTTACCACGAAGCAACTTGGGTAACGATCGCTTGCCGGTTTGACGTTGCCGAAAGCAGCCAAAAACCGTTACAGTTCCCACAGATCAGGCGCGCGACTTTCCGCCGGGCCCAGAACGACGCGATGAGCATCGCCACTCTCAACGACATCTTCTTCGCCGCCGTCGAACGCAATCTCGACCAGGTAATGCTCTACCGCGAGGCTGGGAAATGGCTGCCCATTTCTTCCCGTGAGTTCGGGCAGAAAGTTGCCCGCACCGCTCGCGCTCTCCGCTCCTGGGGAATTCATCCGGGTCATCGCATCGCTCTCCTTAGCGAAAATCGCCCCGAGTGGCCGATCGCCGACATCTCGAGCCTGCTGCTGGGCGCAGTCACCGTTCCCCTCTACACCACGCTCACCGCCGAGCAGACCGCTTTTGTGCTCAACGACGCCGGCTGCCGCGTGATCTTCGTTTCATCCGACCAGCAGCTGCACAAGGTCATTTCCATCCTTCCCAAGACCCACATCGAGAAGATCGTGGTCATGGACGACCTTGAGTTCAATGGTGACCTGGCCAACTTCTCGGACCGATGTGTGAAAATGGGCGACATCACACAGCAAGGTCCTGAAAATCTCGACGCAGAGATCGAAGGACGAGCCCGCGCGATTACTCCCGACGACCTGGCCACGATCGTTTACACCTCGGGCACTACAGGACAGTCCAAGGGCGCAATGCTTACCCACGGCAACATCGCGTCGAATATTCAGTGTTCCCTGCTGGGTTTCAACATGCGCCCCGGGCTGGTCAGCGTTTCGTTTCTACCCCTCTGCCACATCACCGCTCGGCACGTGGACTTTTCGATGATTTACCATGGGGTTACGCTGGCGTATTGCCCCTTCATCGAACGTCTGCCAGAAGCACTACTCGAAGTAAAACCATCTCTTTTTGTCGCGGTGCCTCGTGTGTACGAGAAGATTTACGCCCAAGCCGAGCGCCAGGCGCAGGGTTTCCCCAAACGCACCATCTACGATTGGGCACTAGCCGTCGGGCGCGAACACAAGCCCGAGATTCTTGCGGGAAAGATCCCAACCTCGCGCACTTGGAGACTGGCCCACAAACTTGTGTTCTCGAAAATACGCGCCGGCATGGGCGGAAAAGTTGAGACTTTCATCTCTGGGGGCGCGCCGCTCGGCCGCGAACTCGCCGAGTGGTACGCAACAGTTGGCATCCGCATCCACGAAGGCTACGGCCTCACTGAAACGTCACCGGTCATCGCAGTGAATACGCCGGCGAGCCACCGCATCGGAACCGTGGGTAAGACTCTGACAAACCTCGAAGTTCGCATCGCCGAAGACGGCGAAATCCTGGTGCGCGGCCCGTCGGTGTTCAAGGGATACTGGAACCGCCCCGAAGAAACCAAAGCTGCGCTCGAAGACGGCTGGTTTAAAACCGGAGATATCGGGAACATCGACGCCGACGGATATCTCTCCGTCACGGATCGCAAGAAGGACCTCATCAAGACGTCGGGCGGAAAGTTCATCGCACCCCAACCGATCGAGAACGCGCTCAAGCTCAACCCCTATATAGGAATCCCTGCAGTCCTGGGCGACCGCCGAAAGTTTCCGGCGGTGATGATTTCTCCCAACTTCGCGCGCCTCGAAGAATGGGCGCGTGAGAATGGTATCGCCTTCGCCTCCCGCAGCGAACTGGTCGCTAACCCGAAAGTGCAGAGATTGTATGAGGGTGTAGTCGAAGACCACAACCAGAATCTGGCGCGGTTCGAGAAGCTTAAACGAGTCATGGTGGTACCGGATGAATTCACCCTCGACAACGGCGCCCTGACCCCAACACTAAAACTCCGCCGCCGTGTCATCGAAGACCGCTATAAGAAGCAAATCGACGAACTGTACGCTCAAGCAGAAGCCGCAGCGGTGCCGTAGTAAAAGCCGAGTGGCTTTCGAACGGAATCGACCCCGGCACGGTGGAAAACAATTAATCCTCCGTTCATCTCCACTCAATAACCCTCTCCTACAAATACTTACCCGCAATTTCAGCCATCCGAAAAAGGGGAGAGCGATGAAGAATTACCAAAAAGCCCTCAAGCTATGCGCTTGCGCAATGCTGCTTGTCGCAACACCTGTCATCAGTCAGGCTCAGATGAGCAAAGTGAAAACCGTCTGGATCATCTTGATGGAAAACCACAATTGGACGGGTAACAATTCTGGCGCCGCGTTCGGCGCTCCTGACATCAAGGGCAGCCCCCTCGCTCCATACATCAATGGGCCACTGCTCGTGACCTCGGCGCACACTGAGCAGTATTACAATCCCCCAGGGAACCATCCCAGCCAGCCGAACTACTTGTGGTTGGAGGCCGGAACGAACTTTGGCGTTCTAGCCGATACCCAGCCCGGCCAGCCGCAGCTCACTACGCACAAGCACCTGGTGAAACTTCTCGAGGATGCGGGAATTTCCTGGCGCGCCTACGCCGAGCCCGACTTTGGCAGCCCGGTTTACGACGTATGCCCTCTGGATTTTACGTATCTCGACGTTGAACACCTCGGCTTTGTCTACTTCAGCGACGTCAATCGCGGACTAAATCCGAAGTCGGCCGAATGCATCGCTCACGTCCGCCCGTATTACCAACTGGCGACCGATCTGGCCGACCAGACCTCAGCCCGGTTCAACTTCATCACCCCGAACTTGTGCCACGATGGGCACGAGGGCGTCTCTCCCTGCGCCAGGACTGAGCCTTCCGATAACACTCTGCGCAGCGACACTTGGCTCAAACAGAACGTTCCTCTCATCACGGGATCGGCCGAATACAAAGCTGGCGGCGCGCTCTTCATTATTTGGGATGAAGCGGAAGACGGCGGCGCGTATAGCGACGGCCCGATAGGCATGTTCCTGCTCTCGCCCTTTGCCAAGGGTGGAGGGAAAAGACCTTACAGCAATACCATCTATTACGACCACAGCTCCACACTGAAAACAGTCGAGGAGATTTTTGGTGTTACGCCTCTGTTGGGAGCCGCCGGAGACGCGGCCACACGAGATTTAAGCGATCTGTTCAAGAACGAATAGCTCAGAATCTCAACCGGCAAAGAATGCGGGCGTACGAGCGATTAGCGTCGCGCCACGCCCCGCGCCACCATTTTCGTGTTCCCCGTACATCCGCCTATCAAGCATCACCAGCTTTCACTACAATATCCCCATGTCGGATTCATTGATCATTGCCGGACGTTCCTTCCACTCCCGGCTTATTGTTGGCACGGGAAAATACAAATCCTTCCAGGAAACTGCGCGTGCGCTCGAAGCCAGCGGCGCTGAGATGGTCACGGTCGCGGTTCGCCGTGTGAATCTCGACCGCAGCAAGGAATCGCTGCTCGACTACATCGACCCCAAGAAATACTTTCTACTTCCCAACACCGCCGGATGCTACACGGCCGACGAAGCCATTCGTGCCGCACGACTAGGGCGCGAAGTCGGACTTTCCGACTGGGTCAAGCTCGAGGTCATCGGAGATCAGGCGACTCTCTATCCCGACGTGCAAGCCACGCTCGAAGCTACGCGCGTGCTGGTGAAGGAAGGCTTCACGGTTCTGCCCTATACATCAGACGACATCGTCTTCGCCAAGCGTTTGATCGATGCCGGCGCAGCCACGATCATGCCGCTAGGCGCTCCGATCGGCAGCGGCATGGGCATTCAAAATGTCGCGCACATTCGCATCCTGCGCGAGATGATCAGCGGAGTGCCATTGATCGTCGATGCAGGTGTGGGAACTGCTTCCGACGCGACCATTGCAATGGAATTAGGCGCAGACGCCGTCCTCATGAACACCGGCATCGCCAACGCGCAAGACCCTGTGCAAATGGCCGAAGCGATGAAGCATGCGGTCGTCGCGGGAAGGCAGGCGTATCTCGCCGGGCGCATGCCGAAGAAGCTCTACGCCACGGCAAGCTCTCCCCTGGAAGGCGTCGTAAAATAGTCGGCGCCAATGGAACGCCCCTCACCCTCCGCTGTGTACAGCAGCCTGAAAGGGAAGGTTGTTCTTGTCACCGGAGGTGCCAGTGGAATTGGCGAGGCCATTGTCGAGGCCCTCGTTCTGCAGGGATCCCGCGTTCTGTTCATCGACATTCAGGACGACGCTGCCAATTCTCTGGTTCAGCGACTTCAGCAACCCAGCTGTGTTCCTCCCGAATACTTCCACTGCGACCTGATGAACACTTCAGAGCTCCAATCGGTGATCGAGAGAATACTCAGCGCCCACCCCGCGATCGACGTACTGGTCAACAATGCTGGCAACGATAAGCGCCACAAAATCGAAGAGGTAACCTCGGAATTCTGGGATTGGTGCATGCAGACCAACCTGAAGCACCAGTTCTTCATGGCGCAAGCCGTTCTTCCCGGCATGCGGCGGGTTAAACGCGGATCCATCATAAACATGAGTTCAATTGGCTGGGTGATTCCATCGACTGGAATCCCTGTTTATGTAACTGCGAAAGCCGCGATCGTAGGCATGACCCGCGCACTAGCTCACGAGGTGGGTACCGACGGCGTTCGAGTGAACTGTGTGATGCCCGGAGCCATTGCCACCGAGAAGCAACGCCAGCTCTGGTTTACGGAAGAGTACAGGAAAGAAATTCTGAGCCGGCAAGCGATCAAGAGAGACATTCAACCGGAGGAAGTTGCGAAACTCGTTCTCTTTCTGGCTTCCGACGAAAGTCTCGCCATAACAAATCAAAGCTTCGTGATCGACGCCGGTTGGGTGTAGCCCCGGACGCCTTCGTCCGGCGGTGCGCGCAATGACGGCTGCCAATTCCTGCAAAGCGTTGCGGTTTGACGACAGCGATGACACGCGTCGCTTCGCTCCGCGGGGCGGACGAGGGCGCCCCTACACATGCAAAAGGGCGGCTCGGAAGCCGCCCCTCGTAATCCGCAAATCAATTTTAGAGCATCTTCACGCTTGCCACCTTGATGGAGTCCTTCCCCATCGTTCCGGTGACCGCGACGTGATGCCCTTCGTGTCCCTTCAGCGCATCCGGGTTCTCGACCATCAGAACCTTCTGATCGCTATCAGTGACGACGACCATTTTTTCGCCGCCAGCGAGGCACTTCTTGGTGCAGGCCTCACCACCAGCATTGGCGCCCTTGGCTCCGCACTTGGCGTCAGTCACCCATCCGTTGACGGTTGAACTCTTACCCATGTCATCGAAAGCCAGCGCCGACAAAGCAAGCACGAAACAAACAGCAAGACAAATCAGCAGCACTTTTCTCATGACCCTTTGTTCTCCTTTTTTGCAGTTCAGATTGCGGCCCCACACCGCAAGAGATTTGAACACCAGGCGATCATACCGTCGTCTTTGAACGGCAGATCCCTTCTTTGGTCGTTGAAGTGAAACTGGGGAAATATACCACAAGGATTCGCCGCATGTGTCAGCGAACGGCGGGAAAGCGATACTCCGAAGGTGCATGCCAGAAGTGGCCAGGCGGGCTACTTCTTGGCTGAGTGATTCGCGGGAGGGACTGGCTTAGCGGCCGGGGGCACATATACGTATTCTCCAGGTTTGGCATATCCCAACTGTTCGCGGGCCTCTTTTTCAATCGCCGTCTGATTGCTTTTCAACCCCTGGATCTGCTGCGTGTAGCGATCGTTCTCCTGCTGTGCCTGTACGATCTGCTTGTGCAGTTCCTGATACTCAGCGCGCTTCTGCCGGTAAACGACCATTCCGTTCGCGCCAAACATAACGTGGACAAACAACCATGCCGCGAGCAGACCCACCGCGCCGGTTGCAATTCGTCGGCGCAATGCGTATAGCAGCAGAGCATACGGACGAACCCGCACGATCCACGTCGCTGCCAAGGCCTCGGCCTGCGGGGCGCGTTCGACCATGGCCCGCAAACCATCTTCGGCACTGGGAAAGTTCGCGATTTTAGGAAACGGCTTCAAGATAGCGTTATTCGAAAATCCAGCTCTTGGCTGCGGTGCTCAGTTTCTCCAGACCCCGTTCACTGCGGGCTTCGGTGTAAGCGCGGACCACGGGCTCGGTTCCTGACAAGCGGTAGCAGACCCACGATCCATCGCTGAAGACAAGTTTCAATCCGTCGGTGCGGACGACCTCGCTTACTGGATGGCCGCAGAATTCGCGCGGATCAGACTTCAACTTTTCAGTGAACTTCGCTTTGACCTCCGGCGTCAATCGGAAATTCTCCCGCTTCGGATAGAAGGAACCTACTTTGTCACTGATCGTCTTCAGTTGTTCTCCCAGCGTTTTCCCTCTTTGCGCCACCGCTTCGCAACAAAGTAGGCCGGCAAGGACGCCGTCTTTTTCCGGAACGTGGTGCCGAATTGACAGCCCCGCGCTCTCCTCGCCGCCAATCGCGATCTTGTCCTGCATGATCAGTTCGCCGATGTACTTGAAACCCACCGGCGTTTCGTGCAGCTCAACGCCGTGCCCTTTCGCAAGAGCGTTGATGAGATTCGTGGTCGCAACCGATTTGGCTACGCCGTTTTTCCAGCCACGGCTCTCAACCAGGTAGTCGAAGAGTATGGCGATCACATAGTTCGGTTGCAGGAAAGTGCCGTCCGCGTCCACGATACCAAAGCGATCGGCATCTCCGTCAGTTGCGATCCCGATCTGTGCTCCCGTCTCGCGCATCTTTTTGCGAAGATCTTCGAGTAAGTGATCGTCCGGCTCCGGCGCGTGTCCGCCGAAAAGCACATCGCGATAGTCATGCACCGTCGCGACCTGAACTCCAGCGCCACGCAGCAATTCATCGGAGTAGCCACGTGCTGCCCCCCACATCGGATCGAAAGCAACCTTCAATCCGGCTTTCTTGATCACGTCGAGGTCCACTACCTCACCCAGACGCTTCAGATATGCAGGCCTGGGATCCAGCGAATCTTTCGTTGTAGGAAGGGGAATCATCATTTCCGAAGTTGCGGATGTATCTCCAGCCGCGATCTGGGCCTCGATCTTTCGAGTCACCTCCGGCAGCGCGGGGCAGCCATCGGGCGTCGAGAACTTGATGCCGTTGTATTCCGGAGGATTATGCGACGCGGTAAAGTTGATGACGCCGTCAGCTTTGTTGGCCACGACGGCATGCGCAAATGCCGGAGTCGGCGCGGGATCGGCTACGACAAGCGGCGTGATCCCCTGAAAGGAGAGAATGTCCGCCGCCATCGAGCAAAAGGTCTCGCCCAGAAATCGTGGGTCGCGCCCCACAATGACGCGCGCGCCTTTGCGCTTCTGCGAAGCCACATACCGGGCAATCCCCCCCACCGCGCGCTGCACGTTGGCGAAGGTGAACTCCTCCGCCATCACCGCCCGCCATCCCGATGTGCCAAACTTGATTTGCGTTAGCATATTCGACCTCTCCTACGAAATGCTAATCTCTCTCCAGCAAGACGCTGAAAGCCAATGGCTGACAGCTGACGGCTGATTTTATATGACTGACAAGCGAATCGTCCTCACCACCTGCGCTTCCCAAGAAGAAGCAGACAGGATTGCCCAATACCTCGTCGAAAACCTGCTGGCTGCATGCGTGAACATAATTCCCGAGATAAAGTCGATTTACCGTTGGCAGAATAAGGTGGAGTCGGCCGGGGAATGGTTGCTTGTCGTGAAGACGACTGCGAAGAACTTTGCCGCGGTCCGCGATGCGATCCGGGGACTCCACTCCTATGAGGTTCCGGAGTGCATCTCGCTCACCGTCGACGACGGCAGCACTTCGTATCTGCAGTGGATCGATGATTCAGTGAAGTGAAGATTTCCGGAGCGTGCTACATCGCGGCCAGGGCCTGATCTAAATCTTCAAGAATGTCCTTCACGTTCTCGATCCCCACCGAGATCCTTACCAGCCCGTCGGTGATCCCGATCGCCCTTCGCCCCTTCTCACCCAGCGCCGCATGGGTCATGGTCGCCGGATGCGAAATCAACGTCTCGACTCCCCCTAGCGATTCGGCGAGCGAGCAGACTCGAACTTGCTTGAGCATTCTGTTCGCATTCTTCAGCGACCCGGTTTCAAACGTGATCATCGATCCGAAGCCGCTCATCTGGCGCTTAGCTAACGCATGCTGCGGATGATCAGCCAGTCCGGGATAGAAGACTCCTTTCACCTTCTTGTGCCTGGAAAGGAAATCGGCGACGATCCGCCCGCTGCGGTCGTGTATCTCCATCCGCGCGGCCAGCGTCTTCACGCCGCGCAAAATGAGCCAGCATTCAAACGGCGAGAGAATCGCTCCCGCAGCCTTCTGCAGGAAGGCCAGCTTGTCCGCGTACTCCTGCTGTGCACAGACCACGACCCCACCCAATCCATCGCTGTGCCCGTTGAGGAATTTGGTGGTCGAATGCACCACCAGATCCGCGCCTAATTCCAGTGGCTGCTGAAAATACGGGGACATGAAGGTGTTGTCGACCACCAGCACCAGCTTCTTGCGGCGGCAGAGCGCGCTGATCTCTGCCAGATCGCTCAACCGCATTAGCGGATTCGTTGGCGTCTCCACATACACCATGCGCGTGTTCTTGCGGATAGCGCGCTCCACGTTCTCCGCATCCGACGTGTCGACGTAGGTGAACTCCAGCCCGAATCCCGACATCACCTGGTTAAACAGGCGCGGAGTTCCTCCATAGAGGTCGTTGCCGCAGACAACGTGATCGCCGGACTTCAGCATGCTGACGATCGCATTGATGGCCGCCATGCCGCTGGCGAAGACGCGCGCCGCGACTCCGCCCTCGAGTGCAGCCAGATTCTGCTCCAGCCGCGTTCGCGTCGGATTCGACACCCGCGAGTACTCGTATCCTTTGTGCTCGCCAATCCCTTGTTGCACGTAGGTGGAAGTTGGATAGATCGGGACCGTCACCGCACCCGTCAATGGGTCTGGTTCCTGCCCCGAGTGAATTGCGCGCGTTGCAAAGCCCAACTCTTTCGTCTTTTTCATGGGAATGAAAGCCGCGAGGTCCGCAGCCTAGATGCCACCTTCAAATATCTTCTTCGACAAGTACCGTTCCGCCGAATCCGGGATGATCGTCACCACCCGCTTCCCCGCCCCCAGCCTCTCTGCCACCTTGAGCGATGCGAACACGGCCGCGCCTCCGCTCGACCCTGCCAGCACGCCTTCCCGGGCCGCCAGTGTCTTCACCATTCCGAACGCATCCTCATCCATCACCATCATCACTTCGTCGCAAACTGAAGGTTCGAATGTCTTCGGAATAAAGCTGGAACCAATGCCCTCTACTTTGTGCGGACCGGGCTTCCCGCCGCCGAGAATCGATCCCTGGGTTTCGACGGCAACCGCCAGCACGCGTGGAGATTTCTCCTTGAGGAAGCGGGCAACTCCCGAAAACGTGCCACAGGTTCCGCAGCCTACAACAACTGCATCGACCTGCCCGTTCATCTGCTCGAAAACCTCTCGCGCCGTCGTCTCGTAATGGTAGTCGGGATTGGCGAGATTCTCGAATTGCCCGGCCATGAACGCCTTCGCATCGCTTGCCACCAAAGCCTTTGCCTGCTTGATGGCGCCCTGCATGCCCTCGGCGTCTGGAGTACGGAACACTTCCGCACCGAGAGCGCGCATGATCTTGACCTTCTCCTCCGAGAAAAGCTCGGGCACGAACAGCTTCACTTTGTAACCACGGTTGACGCCGATGAGGGCGAGTCCGATGCCGGTGTTTCCTGCGGTCGCTTCAACAATGGTGCCACCGGGCCTTAGTTTCCCATCATCTTCAGCCCGCCGGATAATCCCAATCGCGGCCCGGTCTTTCACACTGCCCCCGGGATTCAGGTATTCCAGCTTGGCGAAGACTTCCGCCGAACTTGCTGGAACCAGCCGCTTCATCTGCAACATTGGAGTCTCGCCGACCAACTGGGTGATGTCGTCGGCTACGCGCAGATGGGACATTTCAGAATTTTTTAAGGGCACCTTACAGGGTAAGGGGAGGCCCAGCGAATCGTCAATCTGGGATCGACCGTTCATTAGCTCAAGGTCTGCCGAAGCGGATGCAGTTCAAGAGACTCTCGCACTTGCCGATGGATCCCTTAGAGACACCTGTAAGGAGAACTTATGGATAGACGAATCCTGGCCTTGGCACTTCTCTGTTTGTTTGCATCGTACCCGTCTCACGCGCAGGAATTCAAAGTCTGGGATCGTGCGGTGCAGGTCCATGGGTTCTTCTCCCAAGGTTTTGTGAAGACCGACGAGAACAATTGGCTCACCATGAACACCCGGCAAGGAAGCGGCGCCATGACCGAGATGAGCCTGAACATTTCATCACAACTCACCGACAGATTCCGTGTCGGCGCACAGGTCTACGACCGCAATTTGGGTCATCTGGGACAATGGCACCCGTCTCTCGACTGGGCCGTCGCCGACTACCGGTTCACGAACTGGTTCGGCGTTCGCGCGGGAAAGGTGAAGACCACGCTCGGCCTCTACAACGATTCGCAGGACCTCGATTTCCTGCATGTGTTCGCCGTCTTGCCGCAAAGCGTCTATTCCACCGATCTTCGCGACACTACCATCGCCCACGCTGGCGGGGACATCTATGGAACGATTCCTTTGCGACATCGCCTCGGTGACCTCTCATACACTGTCTATGCCGGGCATCGCAGTGACAGTATTTATAGCGGCAATCCGTATCTCGTTTTTCAGTGGGATACCTATCTTTCCAGCATGGGCGGGCTGTAATATGGCGCCGACCTGCGCTGGAATACTCCCTTACCCGGCTTGCTGGTAGGGGCATCTCGGATGAACGAAGATATCTCCGCCAAAGGCCGATACATCAGCCCCTTCGATCCCGGCGCTGGATATGCCCCTTATTTTGAATACTCCAAGGCAGACTGGACCAATCAGTTCTAAATCCAATACACACAGAAACGCTTCACGGTGGAATCGGAATATCGACGCTATTTGCGCGATCAGATCATCCTGAACAATACGTCGGTAGACATCACGGATGTGCGGGGTTGGTATATCGCAGGCAGGTATCGCCTCAACAAGAGAATAAGGCTGGGCTCATACTATTCCCGGTACACCATCACCGACGCGTACGGGGTGCCCTGGCAACAATAGCGCCCAACCAGGACAACACTGCACTGCCTACAAACCACACGTACGACAAAGTTGCAACCGTCCGGGTAGATATCAAACGTTTCTGGAATGTGAAACTAGAAGGCCACTTCATCGAAGGCTACGCAAACGCCGGCTACCCCGCGGGCTTTTACCCCAAGAACAATCCGGGGCGATTCATGCCGCACACAACGCCCTGGTGATCAAGACCGGATTCAACTTCTGAATTGAAAGTATGAAGAGGAATTTCCTATGATCGCTTCGAGCCAAATCTACCTCACCGCGGGATTCATGCTCGTCGCAGCTTTGACCGCTTTCGCGGGCGACGTCAAGGTTATCGCGAACCCAAGCGTAACAGCCAGTTCAATCTCCATCGCAGAACTGCGGACCGTGTTTCTCCTGCAGCGAAAGATCCTGATAGAGGGCTCGCCCGTTGCACCAGTCATCGGAAGAAACGGTGTCACCACCGACGCCTTTATGAAGCGCTATCTCAACCGCGACATCGAGGAAGTGCGCACTTACTACCAAGGCCTTGTTTTTACCGGCAAAGGCGCTATGCCGAAACAACTCAACTCGGATGCCGAGATGGTCGACTATGTCGCCCGCACGAAGGGGGCCATCGGGTATGTCGGCGGCTCAACCAACACCGTAGGAGTGAAGGTGCTGGTTGTTATATCGGAAGAATACAAAGGAGAACGCGTTCTGCTGACGAGAGTCGAGCCCATCTACCCGGAAACGCTGCAGCGACTTGGGATCGGAGGAAGCGTGCGCTTGGAACTCACCATCTCACCCAAGGTACCGTCGAAAGCGTCGCGATCCTCGGCGGGAATCCGATCTTAGCCGAAGCCGCTGTTAAGGCGACGAAGCAGTGGGCATATGCGCCTCGCTCGTCCCAGACTCGCACGCAAGTAATCGTCCCCTTCGAGCCACGTCCTTGACATCAGAGTGTGGTCGGCTCGCCTTGACCATCGCAGAGCAAAGTTCGAAGGAACGCTCGTCCCAGCGGATTCGGATCGGCTGGCTTCGAAGAACGTCTGGCGCAGGTCTTCGGTTGGCAACTGCTGACAGTGCACACCTGCATTCCTATCGGGCTATAATTACGCCTCCATCCACCCGAAAGGAATCGCATGCGACGCTGCGCCGCAGTGCTGTTGGTTCTCACCCTTCTCGTTCCCTCTTCCGTTTTCGCTGCCGATGAGTCCACTCTCGTCGGCTACTATCCCAGATCCAGTCAAACCGAGCGCGAATGGGAATCCAAGTTCCGCGCCATTCCCGACCCGGCCAACCTGCGCGAAAACATGCGCCGCCTGAGCGCGCAACCGCACCATGTTGGCTCCGCTTACGACAAAGACAATGCCGAATGGATCCTTGCCCGCTTCAAGGAGTGGGGACTCGACGCGCACATTGAAACTTTCAACGTGCTCTTTCCTACTCCGAAGGTGCGCGTGCTCGAGATGGTTGAGCCAACCAAGTACACCGCTAGGCTGGAAGAACCCGCCGTAGCCATGGATCCAACGTCAAACCAGAAGTCTGAGCAACTCCCTACTTACAACGCGTACTCCCCTGACGGCGACGTCACGGCGCCACTCGTATTCGTTAACTACGGACTTCCCGAAGACTATGAGAAACTCGACCGGTTGGGTATCTCGGTCAAGGGCGCGATCGTGATCGCGAAGTATTACCACTCGTGGCGCGGCGTGAAGCCGAAGGTGGCTGCCGAGCACGGAGCCATTGGATGCCTAATCTACTCCGAACCCGAGGATGATGGCTACACGCGCGATGTCGTATTCCCGCAAGGGCCGATGCGTAACTCGGATGGCGTCCAGCGCGGCAGCGTCATGGATTTCGCTTCTGCCAGTCCGGGAGATCCATTGACTCCCGGCGTTGGTGCGACCGCGGATGCCAAGCGCCTGTCGTTAAAAGAATCGAAGAGCCTGTCGAAGATTCCTGTACTCCCAATCTCCTACGGCGACGCGCAACCTTTGCTAGCTGCTCTGAAAGGTCCTATGGCTCCCGACGAGTGGCGCGGAACTCTCCCGATTCCTTATCACGTTGGGCCGGGTCCGGCGAAAGTCCACCTGAAGTTGGAATTCAACTGGGACATCAAGCCTGTCAACGACATCATCGCAAAAATTCCCGGCAGCATCGCTCCGGATGAGTGGATCATTCGCGGCAACCATCACGACGCATGGGTGAATGGCGCCGAGGATCCGGTTTCCGGAACTAGCCCGCTTTTAGAAGAAGCTCGCGCCTTGAGCCTGCTGCTGAAGCAAGGATGGAAGCCGCGGCGCACGATCATCTACGCAGCCTGGGACGGCGAAGAGCCGATGCTGCTGGGGTCTACCGAATGGGTCGAGGCTCACGCCGACGAGTTGCGCCAGCACGCCGCGGTGTACATCAACACCGACGGCAACGATCGCGGACTCTTCGAAATGGCGGGATCGCATAGTCTCGAACAGTTCATCAACGGCGTCGCGCGCGATATCGACGATCCGGAAACCAAGATGACGGTATGGCAGCGCCAGCATCTTTCGCAGATCGCGAACGCAAAGCCCGATGATCGCAAGGAGTTGCGCCAGCGGGCCGACCTCCGCATCGATGCGCTTGGCTCGGGCACAGACTTCACCGGCTTCCTCGATCATCTCGGCATCGCTAGCCTCAACCTGGGCTATGGCGGAGAGGACGAGCAGGGTATCTACCATTCGGTCTACGATGACTTCTACTGGTATACGCACTTCTCCGACACCGATTTCGTCTACGGGAGAGCCCTTTCACAAACGATCGGAACTTCGGTGATGCGGTTGGCCGACGCGGAAGTCCTGCCCTACGACTTTGTTGATTTCGCCGACACAATGCAGAAGTACACAAAAGACTTAGAAAAACTCCTGGCCGACAAGCAGGATGAAATTCGCGAGCGCAATCAGGAAATCGACGAAGGAGTGTTCAAAGCTACATTTGATCCGCGGCGGCCCACGGTTGCACCGCCCAAAGAGGAAGTCCCGCCGCACCTCAACTTTGCCCCAATGGAGAATGTGGTGGAGATGTTGGCTCGTAGCGCTAAGCGTTATCAGAAGGCGCTGTCGCAACGGCAGTCGGGATTGAGTGAGATCCAGGCGGAGACTCTGCGGACGCTCAACGCGAAGCTGATCGACAGTGAACGAAAACTGACCAACGAAGACGGCCTTCCGCGCCGTCCCTGGTATAAGCACTTGCTCTATGCTCCTGGCGTCTACAGCGGATACGGCGTGAAGACAGTTCCGGGTGTGCGCGAAGGCATTGAAGAGAAGCGATATTCCGAAGCCGAGCAGGAGATCGAACGCGTGGCAAAGGCGCTTGAGGAGGAATCCAAACTCATCGATTCAGCAGCTCAGTTGCTGGAGCAAGCCGGACCCTAGTGATTACTTTGAGGAACTGGAAGCGGCCTCGGCGCCGGCATAGTATCCGCTCTTGGTGCGAACCACGAGTTTGCTGTGGCCCTTTGCCTTCGCTTCTACCCGGATCTGGCGAAACTCTCCGGCCTTCTTGGGACTGAGCGGCTTGTATCCGATCGCGTACTGGTTGCGGATATCGTTCGCAATAGTGCGGCTGATGTTATCGACTTCATCCAGAGTTTTAGGGAAGAAGGCGATACCGCCGGTACGATCGGCGATGATCTGCAGCGCTTTCTTGGCGCGCTTCGGGTGGTCCTCGTCGCCGAGGATTCCAATGGCGTACACCGAAGGCCCGCCCTCCAGTTGTAACCGCTTGATCGCCTGCTCGAGAGTCTCGCTGCTGGCGTTGTCCTCTCCGTCCGTAACTAGAAAGATCACTTTCTTTTCCAGGCGTGCATTCTGCTTGAGATGATCGGCCGAAGCCACAACCGCATCGTATAGCGCGGTTCCTCCACGGGCGTCGATCTTCTCCAGGGCCTCCTTCAACTTCAGCAGGTCGTGGGTGAAATCCTGATCGAGGTACTGCTCATCGTTGAAATTCACGATGAAAACTTCATCGCGCGGGTTGCTGGAGCGCACAAGGTTCAGGGCCGCCTGATTCACTTTGCTCCGCTTCTCGCGCATCGATCCGGAGTTATCGATGACAATACCCATCGCAACGGGAATGTCCACGTGGTGGAACGAAATGATGTTCTGCGGCTTCCCGTCCTCAAACACAGTGAATGCGGTGCGGTCGAGGTTGGTGATGATGTGCTGCTTGTCGTCGACGACCGTGGCGTGCAGCATGACTTCGTCGACGTCTTTGCGGAACACAAAAACGCCCTGGCTGTCCGGCGTTTGGCCTTGATTATCTTTGTCTTGGGATTCGGTCGAGGATTGCTCGCTGCTGGAAGGCTTGCTTTGGTCCTGCTTTGCGGGTTCCTGTGCCCTGCTCGGCACACACGTTATGCCTCCAACGCAGAGGACTAACGCGAGAAGCAGCAGAACCTTCGAAGTCCTATTCCACTGGCGCGTAATATCCCGTCCTGGCATACACCCGTAGAGGCGGCAGTCCTTTCGGTGGCAGCAGTTTCACTTTTATCTTACGCCATTTGCCGTCGCGCACCACTTTCGCTGGACGGTACCCAAGTACATACTGATTGCGCAACTCGACGCCGATTTTTGTGGCCACGTCGGCCAGGTCGTTGGGATTGTCGATCGTGAAAGCCCGGCCGCCGGTGAGTTCCGTAATCTCGCTCAGCAATTGCGGACCGAGACGCTCTTCCATGGCGGAAGCGTACCGATCGTAGATGCCGATCGCATAAATCATTACGTCGGCTTCCTTGACCACAGACTTGATCTCATTTTCCGTGTAGCGGCTATGATTGTCGCCGCCATCGGAGATAATCAGCAGGGCCTTCTTGGCGAACTTCGCCTGCCGCATCTTGCTGACGCCCATGTAAATTGCGTCCAACAGCGCCGTGCGGTGCTTCGGAATTGCGAAGATCAGCTTGTTCTGGATCTCGTCCACAGAATTGGTGAATTCGCTCACCGTCTCCGGTTCGTCAGAGAAGGTGATCATAAAGAACTCATCCTGCGGATTGGCCGTCTTGAAGAACTCCACCACCGCTTCCTTGGCGCGGTCCATCTTGCTGCTCATGCTGCCGCTGGAATCGAAGATTACCCCAAGGGAAACCGGCGCGTCTTCACTGGAAAAACTACGAATCTCTTGCGCCGAACTGCCCTCGAAAAGCTGGAAGTTTTCTTTTTCCAGGCCCGTCACCAAGCGGTTCATGGGATCCGTAATGGTGACCGGCACCAGCACCAGGTCTACGTCCACTTTCAGTGGACGCACGCGAGTGGTCAGGCCATCCTTAGTCGTAACGACGTTCTCTTTAGGCGGAGCTTTCGGCTTTTCCACTTCGTGTGCCTGGACGTGCACGTCGTTGACGTCGGTCTGAGCAAGCGCCACCGGAGAAGCGCACAAAAAACCTGCCAGCGCAAGGAGCACGCAAGGCACAAGACTGGGGGTAATTTGGTTTTTGGGGCACACGGCTCCGGACGAACCCCAAGCGGGAACCGTAATACCGCGGCGAACTAGGGCCTCAGGGCGAGGTGACCAACGCCGTCCTTCCAGGCGGGCCATAAATACCTCTATTCGGCGGATGTTAGCACAGCTTTGGGCGCGTGTTGCAGAGTTTTTGTCAAATTTCGGAGACATAACACCGAATCCGTCAAACCAGTTCGATCCGGCGCAAAACGAGCGTCTGGCGGGCGTTCCCGACCTCTACGTGTAACTTGTTACAATCAAAGGTTTCCTATGGCTGACATGCGTCCATTCCGTGCGCTTCGTTACAACCAACAGAAGGTAACCGCCGCTCAAGTGGTTACCCAACCTTACGACAAGATCACTCCCGCGATGCAGGGACAGTACTACGCTGCCAGCCCGTTTAACCTCGTCCGTATTATTTTGGGTCGCTCCCAACCGGGCGACAATACGACGGACAACGTATACACCCGGGCGGCAACTCTTAGCCGGCAGTGGCGCGAGCAGGGCATCCTGCAGCAGGATTCAGTTCCCTCCATCTACGCCTATTCGCAGACCTTTACCGCTCCATCGGGCAAGAGCTTCGAGCGCCGCGGATTCATCGCCTTGGGCCGTGTCGAGGATTACTCCGCGAAGGTAGTATTCCGTCACGAGCAGACTCTCGCCAAGCCGAAGGCTGACCGGCTCGACCTGCTTCGCGCGACTCGCGCGCATTACGAGCAACTCTTCCTCCTCTACGAAGATTCCGGAGAAATCGATTCCCTCCTTGCCACGTCCAACCGTCCCACGATCGACGTCGCCGATGAGTACGGAGTGGCGCACCGTGTCTGGCAGATCTCCGATCCCGCCGTTATCACCTCGGTGCAGTCGAAGATGCGCGATCAGAAGCTGGTCATCGCCGACGGACATCACCGCTATGAGACTGCGCTGAACTTCCGCAACGAATGCCGGGCTGCCTCAAGCACAGCCAACATCGATGCTCCCTATGAGTTTGTGATGATGACCTTCGTCAACATGAACGATCCGGGATTGCTGATCCTCCCTACCCATCGGGTCGTGCATTCGCTCCCGTCGTTTTCGGCGGACGAGTTCCAGAAAGTGAGCCGCGAGTTCTTCGAGGTCGAAGAAGCTGATCCCGCCATCGATGCGGTGAAGGCAGGCGCCATACTGCAGGACCGGGGTCGCGCGGGAACTTCACTCCTCGCCGTCACAGTCGACCACGCTTTTGTGTTGCATTCCCTCAAACCAGCCGCAGCCAGGTTCTTTTCGGGGCTTTCTCTGCGCCAGCAATCCCTTGACGTCGTGCAGTTACACAAGTGTCTGTTGGAAGGCGTGCTGAAGCTATCGGAGGAGTCGATTCGCAATCAGCAGAACCTGTCGTATGTGCGCGAAGCTGCCGAGGCGATTGCCGCAGTTCGTGGAAAGGGAAACCTCAAGCAAGCGGCTAACATCGTCTTCCTGATGAATCCCTGCCCCGTTCAGAAAATGCGAGAGGTTGCATTGGCGGGCGAAGTGATGCCGCAGAAGTCCACCGATTTCTATCCAAAGTTGCTCAGCGGACTTACCGCCTATGCCCTCGACTAGTGGCAACTGGGATAGCAACGGCGCCTCGCCGGCCTTCGCGGAGGGGTTCCGCTTCCGCACGCTGCTTCGAATATCATCGCTGATGTTTCTATGCACACTGCTTGTCTCGGGAGCACCTGAGAAACATCTTTCGGTTTACTCCACAGCCGCCAACTACTCCGTTCCCCTGGTTCAAAGAGAAGGGCACGACTACGTTGCCCTTCTGGAATTGCTCGAACCGCTGGGCCGTGTCACCGCCAAGGCCGACAATTCCCGCTGGCGCTTGCGCTACAACAGTGTGCAAGCCGAGTTCGAAGTGAACAAGGCTCGCGCGCGCATCCAGGGTCGTGATGCCGATCTCGGTGGAAAATTTCTGATCGAGAACAAGCGCGGCCTCGTGCCCGTGGGCTCTCTGAGCGCCTTGCTCCCTCGCATTCTCGGTGGTCCTGTCTCGCTGCATGAGGTCTCCGATAGACTTTTCATCGGAAGCGTTGCAACACACTTCACTGCGTCCTTGTCTGGCGACAATCCGCCGAAGCTCGTCTTCCATTTCACCGCCCCTGTGAACCCGTCCATTGCTACCGACTCTGGCGTGCTGCGAATGACTTTTTCCCGCGAGCCGCTGGTCGGTCCAGCGTCACCCACGCTGACCTTCGGCAGCAAGGTGATCTCTTCCGCCACATACGTCGAAAGCAATGGCGCAGCTGTGGTCACTGTAAATGCCTCCGTTCCTGTGATCGCATTGTTCGCGAATGAAGGACGTACCCTGGTCATCTCGCCCACGTCAACGCCCGCACCGAGCGCGACCTCCGCCGCTGCAACCAATCCTCCGCCCACGCCACCGCCCGCACCGGCAGTGCCTCCTCCTGCCGCCGCACCTGCACCCCGCCGCTATTTCGCGATCGTCGATGCCAGCCACGGTGGGGACGACCACGGGGAAACCCTGAGCACCACCCTGGCTGAAAAAGATGTGACTGTCGCTCTCGCGCGCAGCCTGAGGCAGGAACTGGAAAGCCGCGGCATCTCAGCCCTGGTCCTGCGCGACTCGGATGCGAATCTCTCGGTCGATCAGCGCGCGGTCTTCGCCAACGCCGACCACGCTGCTATTTACATCGCGGTACACGCCACCTCGACCGGCCACGGTGTGCGCGTTTACACCGCGCTGCTTCCTTATGGAGAAGATGATCGCGGCCCCTTCCGTTCGTGGACCACGGCCCAACATCCGACCCTACCCTTAAGCCAGAGCACCGCGTCGGCTGTAGCGAGTGAGTTGCAGAAACGACAGCTTTCCGTCCGCACGCTCTCAGCTGCACTCCGGCCCTTGAATAACCTGACTGGACCAGCCCTCGCGATCGAGGTCGCACCGCAAGGATCCGATCTTTCTCAACTGACCGCCCCCGATTACCAGCAACTCGTCACCGGCGCGGTCGCCACAGCAATCGCCGCTGTCCGCGACCAGTTAGGCAACGCCCCATGAGGTTGAGACTATGATTCCGCGCCATCTCATCATCGGCTTCGCGATCCTGCTGGCGGCAGCCCTCGGCCTCAGTCTTTACGCCTGGCATATGCGGAAAAGTGTCGCTGCTCCACTTCCCGCTGCAGCGGTCGATACTCGCCCGCTCGCTCCGCCTGTCTCCGGACCGAGTGAGAGAGTCGTTCTATTCATCGCTCGCGACGATGACGGTACTTTGCGCGGAGAGTCGGCACAGATCCCCATGCCCTCCGGCCGCCAACAGCGTGCCGAAGAGTTGTTACGAGCATTGCTGTCGATTTACCTGGATAAGAATTCGCCCCACCATCTAGGCGCAGGCGCCGAGATTCGCAGCGTCTATCTGGTCGATCCCGGAGTCGCCGTCATCGATCTGAATTCCGCCTTCGCCGATACCCACCGCTCGGGCGTACTGGTCGAGCAATTGACGGTGGCATCCTTGATTCAGACCATATCGGTGAATATTCCGAATCTGCTCAAGGTGACGATCCTGGTAGATGGGAAAGAGCGCGACACCCTAGCGGGCCATGCGGACTTGTCATCGTACTACGACGTGGCGGCGGTCAATCAGCTCGCAAGTCAACTGCAGACGGGACAATAGCGCTTGTGTAGGGGCGGACGCCTTCGTCCGCCCCGCGGAGCAAAGCGACGCGTGTCATCGCTTGCGGCGCTGTTATCGCTGTGGCCGTGCCAGGAGTCGAACCCTGTAAGCAGTCGCCATTGCGCGCTTCGCGCGCAACAAGCCGTGCTCGGCTTACGACTTCTCCAAAGCTTCGATCTCTTTCTTCGTTCGTTCAAGAATTTCACGAATCTTCGCGATCTTCGCCGAGTCATGCGACCCACGGGTCGCGGCCTTAAGCGCCGTCTTCATCAAGTCCGCCGCGGGACGCATCACTTCGGCGCCTTCCATCCCCATCCACGGCGCCCAATCCCCCGCTTGCTCTGCCCGCTGCCAGATTCGCTTCACAGTCTCTGCCTCTTTCTCCAGTTCGGCTCGGCCCTCGGTAGTGAGCGAATACGTGCGCTTCCCTGCCGCGGCATCGGAAATCACCATTCCTTCATCTTCCAGCTGCTGCAATGCCGGATAGATCGCTCCCGCGCTCGCTTTGTAAATGCCGCCAGACTTGGTCTCGAGTTCTTTCATCAACTCGTAACCATGCTTCGGTCCGCTCTCGAGCATCGATAGCAGAGCAAGCCGGATTTCTCCCGGCCCGAAGAATCTACCCCACCGCCCGCCACGTCCCCACTGGAAACCTCCTCCCATAAAGGGAGCCCCCATTCCACCGCGCCACCAACTTCCACATCTCCCGTACATACTCACATCCTCCTAAAGAACCTACGATCTAAAGACCCTACGAATCGGAAGGCCAAATCCGCCATTCATCCTGCTGGCATTCCCGGAGGAGCTGGAAACGTTGGTTGTGGCCCAATCCTGGTGAGGAGTTGCCAGACTAGAAGTGGTAATTAGCGCCAATAATGAGTTGGTGCCGGGCTTCCATATCAAAACCCGCACCCAGGTTGTTTCCGAGTTGCACCAACCCGAGTTCGAGAGTCAGGGGGACATCGCTGCCGGGCCGCCAGCGGGCCAGATAGCTGAGGGTGGTAGGAACTACGGTCCCCGGCACTTCTTTTAGTTGCCGTGGCTGGCGCGCAAATTCTGCGCCTAGAGTCAATCGACTGTGCAGCGGTGCCTTGAAAGCAACGAAGAGCCCGCCGAAAGGCTTGACCTCCCATCCCGGCGAATTGGCCGCGATACCAAAAATGGAGGCGTTCGTCAGCTTCGCGCCCAAGTTCAACACGATTGGCACTCGTGTGTTCGCGATGGTCTTGGTGCCCACCAGAAAGAAGTCGGTCGCAGTGGTATTCTCGCGCTCCGTAACTTCTGTGACGCGGCGAACTTGCGTCCGCACGATCGCTCCCGCCGCCAGTGCCGGAATGAACGACCTGTGCCACGCGTTTTCCGGCATCACACGAAATTTGATGTGCGCCGCATTGAACCCATTGGCAAACAGCGGAGCCAGTTCGTCGTTCCCCAGAACATTGAAGGTGCGTGTGAATCCGCCTTCGGCAATTTTCAGAAAGCCAGCGGTGATCGACACCTGGAAGTCGTTCCCCAGGACCGGGCCGCCGTTCATATAATGCAATGCCAGCTGTGGACGTCCGACTCCCCTCGGGGACGAACTGGTATAGGCGAAAGGAGTGATGAGGCCACCGGTTTGTCCCTCCCAATTGAGTTGAGCCGCTGCCAGGGGCACCAAACAGATGAAAAGTGCGGCTGCGACGACCGGACGGTTGGAAAACTGCAGAGTCATTCTTAGCACGAGAACCTCCCGCGATCAGAGTTTCCCTGGGATCACCCGCGATGGTTGCCCGCGTATTATGCTCAGAAGGAGAACCGATAGCAAGGGTTGCTCGCACGAATTCCCAAATCTGCCGCCGGTCGCTTAGCTATCGGCTTGTTCTCAAGGTACATGTGTCTGATCAGTTACAATCGCCACTCATGTTCTATCGCTCGGACAACCGTTCTCCCGACCAACTTCGTCCCGTAACGATAACTCCCGAATTCATCACGACGGCGGAGGGTTCGGCTCTGATCGAGGTGGGCAATACGCGCGTCATCTGCACCGCCTCGATCGAAGAGACCGTCCCGCAATTCATGCGCAACTCGGGCAAAGGATGGATCTCGAGCGAATACAGCATGCTTCCCCGCTCCACCCTGACGCGTACCCCCCGCGAAGTCTCCAAGGGACGTCAAAGCGGACGCACCCACGAAATTCAGCGCCTGATCGGCAGATCGCTGCGCGCGGTGGTTGATCTTGCGAAGCTCGGTGAGCGCACCATCTGGATCGATTGCGACGTCATTCAAGCCGATGGAGGTACCCGCACCGCCTCGATCACTGGCGCGTTCGTCGCTTTAGGCCTGGCGCTGGAAAAGCTGGTGGAGGCCGGCACCCTGCCTGCGGTTCCGCTCAGAGATTTCGTCGCAGCCGTGAGCGTAGGAATTGTCGACGGCGAAGTCCTGCTCGATCTCTGCTACGAAGAAGACTCCCGCGCCGATGTGGACATGAACTTCGTGATGACCGCCACCAACAAAATGGTCGAACTGCAAGCCACAGCCGAGCACCAGGTCTTCGACGATGCGCAGTTAGCGAAGATGCTTGGCCTGGCACGCAAAGGTGTACAGGAACTGATCACCGCCCAGCAGAAACTCCTGAACGGACTTACCCTGAGGCGCAAATAAGAGCATCCCGCTCTTCAAAGTACCACTCCTGAATTTTCCCGAAATGGGAATGCGCCACCGACTTTAGACAGGCTTCGATGGCTGCGTAACCTTTACCCTGCTCGCTCCCGGGCGATACGGTAGAGGAGCTTATGGGCGTCCTGCCTCCTTACGATCGCCGTCGCGAGCCGCGCAAGCCAGTCGATCTCTCACTGATGGTCTGGGGCGTCGACACTCAGGGAGAGCGCTTTCTGCAAGAGGCTCACGCGCGCGACATCAGCTTGTCTGGAGCGTTACTGTCCGGACTCAACGCTGATCTCAAGTTCTTCGACGTCATCGGAATTCTCTACGGAAAGAAGAAGGCTCGTTATCGTGTAGTTTGGGTTCGGTACGACGAGATGGGAGACAAGATGCAGGCGGTCCGTTCACCGACTGGAGTCGGACGCTTGTCCGTGGCTGGATTTGTTGACCGAGGATGCGTCACAGACTTCCCCGCCGACCAATCATCCGACTCCATGACGCCGGCGACGCCTACGCGATCCACACCGTCTTGGCGTTCACGAATTCCCGGATGCCGACCATTCCCAGCTCTCGTCCGTGACCCGAGGCTTTCACTCCGCCAAAGGGAATGCGCGGGTCCGATGCCACCATCTTGTTGATGAACACCATCCCTGCTTCGATTTCGTTGATGAAGCGCTCCCGCTCCTTTTCGTCGTTCGTCCAGATGCTCGAGCCCAGGCCGAACCGCACGTCGTTCGCCACCCGGATCGCCTCACCCGCGTCTTTCACCCGGAAGATAGAAGCCACCGGGCCAAAGAACTCTTCTCCGTACGCGGGCGAGTCCTTGGGAATGTTTGCCAGCACCGTAGGCGCATAAAAATTTCCCGGACGCTTCAGCGGATGTCCGCCGGTTAACAGCTTCGCCCCTGCCTTGATGGTTTTGTGCACATCGGCATCAAGATCCTTCACCGCGTCAGGGGTCGAAAGCGGGCCCAGCTCAGTCTTCTCGTCGAATGGATCTCCCACCTGCAGACCCTCCATCTTGGCTACGAACCGGCGCTCGAACTCATCCGCAATCGGCTCCGCTACGATGAATCGCTTCGCCGCAATGCACGACTGCCCGTTGTTCTGAATGCGAGCCTGCACCGCGGTCGAGACAGCGGACTCGAGATCGGCGCTGGGCATCACGATAAACGGATCGCTCCCACCCAATTCGAGTACGACTTTCTTGATACGCTTCGCGGCTCCGATGCCCACCTGAATGCCCGCCTGCTCGCTGCCGGTCAGTGTCGCCGCCACCACGCGTGGGTCGTTGAGCAGCGCGTCCACCTGGGACGAGCCGATCAGCAACGTCTGAAAAGAGCCCTCGGGAAAACCGGCCTCCAGAAAAATGCTCTCAATCGCCAGCGCGCACTGCGGCACATTCGAAGCGTGCTTCAGCAGTCCCACATTGCCCGCCATCAGCGCCGGAACAGCAAAGCGAAATACCTGCCAAAAAGGAAAATTCCACGGCATAACGGCGAGGATCGACCCAATCGGCAGGTAGCGGACAAAACTCTTTTTCGCGCCCGTCTCAATGATTTCATCGGCCAGGAAGCGCTCGGCATTTTCGGCGTAGTAGCGGCAGGCGGTGGTGCATTTGAGAGCTTCGGCCAGCGCGGACTTATACGTCTTCCCCATCTCCAGGGTCATCAAGTGCGCGAATTTGTCTTTGTCCCGCTCGATGATTTGCGCGGCTTTCAGCATTCTCTGCGCGCGCGTAGCGAATGGAGTCGTCCGTCCAGCTCGAAAGGTACTCACCGCCAACTGCAGCTTCTTTTCGATCTCGGCTTCAGAAAGCGCCGGGAAGGTCTTGATCACTTCCCCAGTAGCGGGATTGATGGTCGCAATCGGCATGGTAACGGCTCCCTCTTCCTCGACCTGAGGTAAGTCTTTGAGTTTGATACTGAATTTTCGCCCGAAATACAAATCGGCAGATCGTCAAGCGGTCATACCACTATACCACTACCCCTTTTCACCGAGCGCCGGAACTGAAAAGGTAGGGTGCCCGCTCTCTGCGGACTCCGCGGCATTTGTCAGCGCTCTCCGCGATTAGTTTGGGTGGAACTCAAGTG
>Ga0210403_10000612_pt1 | contig 36773 bp, 30 predicted proteins | sample IncBWC19MmetaG_FD_150863 | JGI IMG/M metagenome (GOLD analysis project Ga0210403, IMG submission 150863) | Forest soil microbial communities from Barre Woods Harvard Forest LTER site, Petersham, Massachusetts, United States - Inc-BW-C-19-M | ecosystem: Environmental > Terrestrial > Soil >...
GGCGTGTAGGTGCAAGGTCAAAGGCGCCCGCCACGGTCGGCGGCCGCTACGGTTGCACCTACGTTTCGTATTGCAAACATCGGTGTTTGCGGTCAGTGAGTTCCAGCGCGAGTGTCCGGTCTAAAGACCCCCACTAAATGCTATAGGAGCGGCTCGCTCCAGTTTTCCAGGGTGTCTTTTACCTTGTGGAGGAATTGGTGGGCGATGGCGCCGTCGACTACGCGATGGTCGTAGCTTAGGGTGACGTAGCACATGGACCGGATGGCGATGGAGTCGTTGATGACTACCGGGCGCTTTTCGATCATGCCCAGGCCGAGGATGCCTACGTTCGGTTGGCTGATGACTGGGAGGCCGAAGAGGCCGCCAAAGACGCCGGGGTTGGTGATAGAGAAGGTGCTCTCCTGGACTTCCTCGGGCTTGAGTTTTTTGGTGCGGGCACGCTCGGCGAGATCGTTCATGTTGCGCTGGATGCCGAGAATGTTCTTTTCGTCGGCGTTCTTGATGACCGGGACGAGCAAACCCCAGTCCAGAGCGACGGCGATGCCCACATTGATTTCCTTATGCAGGATCACGTTGGTGCCGTCGAGCGAGGCGTTCATGGTGGGATACGCGCGCAGGCCGGCGACGGCGGCCTTCACGAAGAAGGGCATGAAAGTGAGCTTGGTTTCGTAACGCTTCTCGAATTCGTCCTTGGACTTGGCACGCAGGGCGGCGACTTTGGTCATGTCCACTTCGTCGACGGAGTAGACGTGCGGCGAGACGTGCTTGGAGGCCACCATGTGCTCGGCGATGCGCTGACGCATGATGCTCATTGGCTGCACTTCGTAGTTGCCGAAGTACATTTTCTCGCGAGGCACGGCGGACTCAAAGGCGACGTGGACTTGGCCGCCGGAGGTGGCGGGTGGCGGTGGGGGAGTTGAGGCGCGAGGAGCAGGTGCGGACGGAGGCGGCGCGTAGCTGGCGGTTGAGTCTGCGGCTTGTTCCTCTGCGGTTGCGGAGGATGCGCCACCGGCGATGAAGGCTTCAATGTCTTGCTTGCTGACGCGACCGCCTGCGCCGGTGCCCGGGACGGCGGCGAGATCGACGCCGTGCTCCTTGGCCATACGGCGGACCAGGGGCGAGCTGTGGATGCGTTCCGTGGAGGGGCGCGGGGGTGTCGCGGGACCAGAAGCGGCGGCCGCTGGAGCCGGGGCTGCAGGTCTTGGAGCTGGCGGCGGTGGGGCGGCAGCGGCTGGCTTGGAAGCGGGCGCAGGGGCCGCGGCCTTTGACGGTTCCGGGGCTTTTGCTGGAGCCGGAGCTGGGACTGCCGCGGCCGAGCCGGCGGCGTCGATCACGCCGACTACCGTTTGGATCGGGACGGTCTTGCCTTCGCCGACTTTGATTTCTTTGAGGACACCGGCGGAGGGCGAGGGGATTTCAGCGTCGACCTTGTCGGTGGAGATTTCGAAGAGCGGTTCGTCACGTTCGACTTTGTCGCCGGGTTTTTTGAGCCATTTGGTGATGGTGCCTTCGAAAATGCTTTCGCCCATTTGGGGCATTACGATGTCTACGGCCATGGATGCATTTCTCCTGAGTAAAACTTAATCCTAAAAGACGGGCACGGCAATGCCGTGCCCCTACAAAGTCGTGGACCACCGCAGCAACCTTTAAAACTTTGCGAGCTCCTTTGCGGCCGCGAAAACCTTTTGGGCGTTGGGTAGAAAATATTCTTCGAGTGGCGGCGAATACGGAACCGGCGTGTCCAGCGACGTGACGCGAAAGACCGGGCCGTCGAGATCGCCGAAGGCTTTTTCGCAAAGGATGGCGGCGATTTCGCCGGCGATGCCGCCGGTTTTGGTGTCTTCGTGAACGACTAGAACCTTGTTGGTCTTCTTTACGGATTGCAGGATCGTTTCTTCATCGAGCGGCAGCAGGGTGCGTAGGTCGATGACTTCGGCTTCGATGCCTTCCTTGGCGAGGGCGGCGGCGGCTTCGAGCGAAGTGTGCATCATCGCGGCGTAAGAGAGGATGGTGAGGTGCTTGCCTTCGCGGCGGACGACCGCTTTGCCGATGGGCACGGTGTAGTCCTCGGTAGGCAGCTCTTCTTTGATGCGGCGGTAGAGGAATTTGTGTTCGAAGAACAGCACCGGATTATTATCGCGCACCGCGGCCTTCAGCAAGCCTTTGGCGTCGTAGGGAGTCGAGGGATAGATAACCTTCAGGCCGGGGGTGTGGACGAAATACATTTCCGGGTTGGCGGAGTGGAACGGTCCCCCGTGGACGCCGCCGCCGGAAGGGCCGCGGATGACCATAGGCGCGGGAGCGTTCCAGAGGTAGTGGCCCTTGGCGACGAAGTTGGTAATTTGGTTGAAGGCGCAAACGATGAAGTCGATGAACTGCATTTCGCAGATGGGGCGCAGGCCGGCGTAGCTCATGCCGCAAGCGGCGCCGATGATGGCGCTTTCGCTGATGGGCGTGTCGATGACGCGCTCCCAGCCGAAGCGTTCGAGGAGGCCCTCGCTGGTTTTGAAGGCGCCGCCGTAGACGCCGACGTCTTCGCCGATGACTACGACCGCGGGGTCGCGTTCCATCTCTTCGAACATGGCCTGCTTGATGGCTTCGAGGAAGGTGACCGGGCCGGCGTTGGCCGGAGAGCCATTCGTTTTCGACCCGTTTGTTTTGGACCCGTTGGCGTTGGGCATGGGCTACCTCCGGGCCTTTCGGGAGTTTCCCGCGACAGCTGCCGCTTTCGCGGGTTTTTTCAGTATTTTTTTCGCCGGGGATTTCGGCGCCAGCTTTTCTTCATTTTCGGTTTTTTCCTCGGCGGCCGCGGTATCGCCGAAGTGAATCGGGGCGCTGCCGCCGCCGTAGCCTTTGCCGCGGCCGAAGCCTTCCACGACCCAGACCGGATCGACGCTCGATTTCGGCGGTGTGACCTCGGCAATCGGCCGCTCCCATTTTGGCCTGATTTTGTGACAATCGTCGCCGGTGCAGTAGACGCCTTGCTCCGCTAGCTCTGGCGGGGGCATGGGGGAATTCTCGGCGAAGTCACGCTCTTTTTCGAGCAGGGTGCTTATCTTGGTCTCGATTTCCTGTTTCCCTTTGGCGTCGAGGAGTTTCTGCTCCATCAGAAATTTCTCGTGGCGGGCGATGGGATCGCGCTTCTCCCAATATTCCTTCATTTCCTTGGGAACGTAGTCGGCAGCGTCGTGCTGGGCGTGGCCGCGCATGCGCATGGACTTGGCCTCGATGAGGATCGGGCCTTCCCCAGCGCGGGCGCGATCGACGGCTTCTTTGGTGGTCTTGTAGACGGCGGCGACGTCGTTGCCGTCCACGATGTAGCTGGCGATGCCGTAGGCCTTGGCGCGGTCGGCAAGATTTTCGAGCGGCACCTGGCGGCGTACGGGTGTGGAGTAGGCCCACTGATTGTTTTCGAGGATCAGGACGAACGGGGCTTTTTGCACGGCGGCGAAGTTGAGGCCCTCGTGGAAGACACCAGTGGAGCTGCCGCCGTCTCCAATCCACGTCATGGTGACGATTTTCTGGCCGAGGTAGCGGCCGGCCATGGCCACACCCGTCATGACCGGGATCAGGTCGCCGAGCATGGAGATGGGCGAGACGATGTGGAGATTTTCGAGATCGCCGAAGTGGCTGGTGCCGTCTTTGCCTCGCGTGGGCGAAGTGTACTTGGCCATGTGCTGGGTGAAAATGTCGCGTGGCGGCACGCCTTTGACGAGGAGCGCGCCGATGTTGCGGATCATGGGCGCCAGCCAGTCTTTTTTCTCGAGGGCGTAGGCCGTGCCCACGGAGATAGCTTCCTGGCCGAGACTGGAGTACAAGCCGCCGACGATCTTGTTTTGGCGGAAGAGCTTGGTCATGGTGTCCTCGACCGCGCGGTTGAGGCGCATGTAGTAGTAAAGGTCGAGGTGCTGCTGGCGGGTTAGATCTTTCTTCATGGGTTGCTCCCGGCCTTACGCCGAAACCGCGACGGGTTGCTCGAAGCGTTGCAGTTGCTCGAGCAACTCCGGATACGATGCTTGCTTCATAGTCAGGCCGAAGACTTCCCCAAAATGTTTTGCCAGGGGCGGCGCGGCTTCGTTGACGGATACGGCGCGGCCCAGGAGTTTTTCGAGGGACGCGGCTTTTCGGTCGGCGATGCCGCAGGGAACGATCAGGTCGAAGTAGCGCAAATCGGTGGAGACGTTGTAGGCGAAGCCGTGGGAAGTGACCCAGCGGCTGAGATGTACGCCGATGGCGCCGAGTTTTTCCTCGCCGGTGTTTGCCTTGGGCACCCAGATGCCGCTCTTGCCCGCGACGCGCCCAGCGGTGACGCCGAATTCGGCGGTGGCGCGAATCATGGTTTCCTCGAGCATGCGCACGTACCAGACCACGTCGCGGCGAATGGCGGCGAGATTCAGGATGGGATAGCCGACGATTTGGCCGGGGCCATGATAGGTGATGTCTCCGCCACGGTCGGTGGAGTGAAACTCTACGTTTTTTTGCTGAAGGACGTGGTCAGAGGCCAGCAGATTTTCGTGCTTGCCATTGCGGCCGAGGGTGATGGTGTGGGGATGCTGGCAAAAGAGAAGAACATCGTCGATAGCTTGAGACTTGCGCGCGGCTACCAGGCGCTTTTGCAGCGCGGAGGCTTCGGCGTAGCCCAGGAGGCCGAGATCGACGATGTCGCAGGAAGGGCGGTGACTGGTGACTGGTGATGGGTGATTGGCGAACAGCTTCTCCGCCTCCGCGCTCGCGCCGGGCACCGCATTCGGATTTTTCCAGTCACTAGTCACACTTTTCACCTGTCTATACGATCCGAGGCTAGATTGATGACGATCCGGTTATCCGATTTTTTCCAGTCACCAGTCACTAGTCACTTGCCCCTACACATTGATCTGTAACCCGCGAACAGAGGCGAAAGCGTCGCCCATCCCTTCCCACACCGTCGGATGCGCGTGCATCATGTTCATCATGTCGTCCACGGTGCCCTCGAGGTGCAGGACCGTGGCGGCTTCCGCCAGGATTTCGGTGGCCAGCGGTCCGATGATGTGAATGCCCAGAACCTCGCCGTATTTTTCGTCGGAGACCACTTTGATGAAGCCGCCGTGGTTGCCGAGAATGGTGGCCTTGCTGTTACCGACGAAGGGGAATTTCCCGGTCTTCACGGCGTGGCCAGCGTCGCGCGCCTGTTTTTCGGTCAAGCCAATGGAACCGATCTGTGGCTCGCAGTACGTGGCGTTGGGGATGCGCGTCTTCACGATCGCGGGGCCGGGTTTTCCGGCGATGTGGGTGACTGCGGAAATGCCCTCCATCATGGCCGCGTGGGCCAGCAGCGGAAGTCCGGCGACGATGTCACCGATGGCGTAGAGACCCTTTTCGTCGGTCTCCATGAATGGCCCCACGATCACCGCGCCGCGCTCTAGGCGCGCCTTGGATTTTTCCAGGCCGCAGTTGTCGGTCATGGGCTTGCGGCCCACGGCCAGCAGAAGTTTTTCGGCTTGCAGGGTCTGGATTTTTCCTTCTTTGTCCTTGAAAGTCACGGTGACGCCCTTGGCGTCTTTCTTGACGGACTCGACCATGCTTTGCGTGAAGATCTGAATATTTTTCTTGCGGAAGGTTTTGTCGAGCTCGGCGGAGATTTCTTCGTCTTCGACGGGCACTACCCGCGGCAGGGCCTCGAGAATGGTCACCGCGGTGCCGAACGAATTGTAGATGGAGGCGAATTCGACGCCCACCGCGCCGGCGCCGACGACGATCAGGGTCTTGGGAATTTCCGGCAGCTCCAGGATGGAGCGGTTGGTGAGAATAATTTTGTGGTCAGGTTCGATGCCGGGAAGCGCGCGGGCTTCCGAGCCGCTGACCATCAGAACGTTGGAGGCTTCGATCTGTGTTTTCTTGCCGTCTTTTTCGACGCTGACGCGGCCGGGCCCCTCGTAGCGCCCCCAGCCCTGCACCCACTCGACTTTATTTTTCTTGAAAAGAAACTCGATGCCCTTGGCGTGTTTCTTGACGATCTTATCCTTGCGCGCCAAGACGTTGGCCCAGTTGATCTTCAAGCCGCTGACTTCGAAGCCCAGCTCGGCGGCATTCTTGAAATGGTCGTAGACCTCGGCGTGGTGCAGCAGCACTTTGGTGGGGATGCAGCCGACGTGCAGGCAGGTGCCGCCGAGGAAAGGGTCCTTTTCCACGACGACGGTCTTCAGGCCCAGTTCCCCCGCGCGTATGGCCGCGACGTAGCCGCCAGGACCGCTTCCGATAATCGCTATATCGTACTTGGCCACGTGTAGTCTCCCTTTGGCAGGGCCCGGCCGGTGCTGGTGCGGCTGCGAATCGCCAAGCGCCGGACGGAGAAAAAGCCGCCCACGCTCTCCGGCGCGGACGGCCGTATCCCTCCAAACGATAAATTTTAGCAGCCGCGCGGCACTGCCGCAACTTTGGTGAGCGGGTGGAGGGGAACGATGTGGTGCGGGCTCCGGGTCGGCATCGTTGGATAACCCGACTATTACAACATCGGCCTGAGCTTGGCCACCCACACTGCGAACCCATCCACCGGTACGGGCTCGATGCCTACATCGCGCAGGGTTTCGCGCACGAAGCGGTGGCGGTCGCTGCCGTCAGTGAGCGGCACGTCCGTAACGGCCGCAAATTCGGACGCGAACTGCGCCTTGGCCTGGATGCGTTCCGCGGTATAGGCCAACAGCTTGGCGTCCGCGGGCGCGCGGGTCACCGAGAGGGTGTGCACGAAGCCACGGGTGCCGTTGCGGCGGTAGCTGTAGTCCAGGCGCATGGGATCGCCGGGAAAGGTGAATTCCGAAGCGTGCACCGATTTTTCCATGCGGTCCCACAAGCGGGCCTGCCGGAAAACCTGCGAACAATACCAGCGCAGGGTGCCGCGGCTCCCGGGCAGGCCGATGCGGCCGGTCACGCGCGGGACGGCGACGTGGTCGGCGTAAAGCCGCTCGAGTTCGGCGTCCAGGTCGGTCCCCAGCACCCCCTTTTGCGGCGCGATCTGCAAGGCGTTGGAAAGGGTCTGCTCCCACTTCGCCAGGACGTCTTGAATTTCCAAGGGCTGGGCTTTCGCGGGACCGCCGTTCGATCCCGATCCGTTGGTTCCGCTGGCGGCATCGAAGCGGCTCTCCAGATCGTCGCGCAGCGCTCGGAGCAAGGCTTCGTCTGCCTGCGGGTGCAGCCGCCGCACCCGATGAAACTCCTCTTGATCTTCGATCAAGCGCAACCGCCGCTCGCCGGTCTTAGAGTGGAAGACCAGCACGCCGATATTCACCCACTCGTCGCGCACCAGGTTGGGCGTGTAGCGCAGCACATGGTAGGCGAGGCTTTGTTCTACGGTGGCAAGCTCCGAAGATGCAGCTGGTGGCGAAGGAGCTTCAGGCATGCGGCACTTCCGTGGAACGTTCAGGCACAGAGATTCTGGAAAACATCTTCACCTCCAATTCGGGAACGGCTGGCGATTGCTGTTCTTGGCGGCTAGTAGCAGGTCCGGAACGCGCGTGCGGCGGCGATGCAACTGCTCGAGCAGGCGCAGCAGCGCGTCGTAATCGTCCTCGTACCAGGCCGGGGGAATTTCGCGGCTGACGTCGTCGAGCACCCGTTCGCTCATGCGATTCTCCACGCGGTCGATCCACGGCGCAAAAGACTCCATGCCGGTAACGCCTTCATACACGCGGTTGCGGGCGTACAGGCCGCGCAGCGGCGCGTCGGGATAGTTCCACTCCCCGGCGTTGAAGCAAAAACCCTGGTCGATCATCAGCGTTTCATAGCGCGCACCGGAGGAGGGAGACTGTTGCGGTTGCCCGTGCGCGGCGGCACCTGGCGTCAACCGCCCCGGGCCCTCGCGGGTTTCCTGGAAGAACAGCGTTTGCCGCCCGTTGGTGTTGCACGTCCACTTGTCGAAGACCAGCATGCCCGCGAAATCATGCAGATTCTGGACCTCGCGCAACTGTTCGTCGGGCAGAAAATCGTGCAGCGTGAGCTTGCGCGGATCGCCCGGATACCGCGAGCCGAACTGCAAGCCTGCCTGGCAGGGAGTGCGCGACCGTGGCATCTCCATGGCCAAGCCGGGAGTCAGCCGGATGAGCTCCTCGCCCACTTCGACGATGGCCACCGGGGTCGTCGGAAGTCCCAGGCGGGCGGCCAGCTTGGTTCCTAGCAGTTCGTTCACCAGGATGCGGCGGTGCTGCGGATTATTTTGGAATTTTACGACGTAGTAGTGCCCGTCCGAACAGCGCATCAGCTGCGACTGCGCGCCGCCGCGCATCCGGCGTATCTGCTCCAAGGCGTGCAACATCCGGGGTTATGCTAGCGGCACTTACCACCGCGAGCAAGCATTCTTCGCTGGACAGAGCCCGCGGGTGGACTCCATTCCCGTTTTGTGAACGGCCGGGAACTTAATTGGCATGGTGTGCAGGGTCCAGAAGTGCCAGTCTGAACTCGCGGCGTTTGCAAAAAGGAAAAGGCCCCTGCCCGTCGCTGGGACGCCGCAGGGGCCCTTAGCCAAATCTAGCGGTGTGCGTAAAAAAAGAACCGCCCCGAGCGATCCTTGCCCGGAAGCTAGCGTTTTTTCTTTTTCGCTGGCTTCTTTTTGGCCGCCTTTTTCTTGGGTTTCGCTTGGGCTTTTTTCGCGGCTTTCTTGGCTTTCTTCGGCGGCGCCTTTTTCGCAGCTTTTTTTGCGGCCGGCCGCGTCGCTGATTTTATGGCAGCCGCAGGTTTGGGCGCCGCTTTCGGTGCGGGCGCGCGGGGGGCCTCTTCCGGCTCCTCTTCGCCGATGATCAGCTCTTCCTCTTCGGTCTCGACGACCTCGGCGTCTCCGCCCAGTTCGTCGTCTTCTTCCAGCCCCGATAGCTCGTTGTCTTCTTCGAAGTGGTCCTTCTCGAGATCCATTCCGTCCTCCCCTGGGGAATCTTACCCGACGTATCGGGCCCGACGAATCGGGTGGGAATCGCTGCCCCGGCGGGAGTCGAAAATCCCGCTGCAAAGCCTTGCCGTTGTTATCGCACTCGCGCGACGTTGTCAAGCATTCTGCAAAGCGCTCGCGAAAGGATGGGAATAAGGGTGGGGCCAGCCCCGGGGAAGCCCGGCCCAGGCGCAGACGGGCCAGCGGCGGGGCTCTCCATCCGGGAGCCGCCCACCCATTGAAGTCGTTAGAAACAAGCCTGTTAGTTCTTGGTGCCGCTATTCGTAGAGCTCTGGGCCACGCTGGTCGGCGAGTGCGCCGCTTTCTTGGACTTGGTCCGCGCGCTGGCCGGCTTGGCCTCCGGCGCCCCACCCAAGGTGTAAATCCGCAGCACCATCCCGCGGCCCACGTGGTTGCTTTTCAGCCGATTCCATTTGCGCACGTCGTCGGCCTCCACGCTGAAGCGGTCCGCGATGCCCAGCAACGTGTCGCCCTTGCGCACCCGGTAACTCACCAGCCGCCGCTTGGTCTCCGCCAGCGGCGGGGCCGCGGGAATAATCAATTTCTCTCCGGCGTCGAGCGCCTCATGGGCCTCGAGATTGTTGGCCGCCGCGATGGCCGCGGGCGTCACGTGATATTTTTTACCGATGGAGGTCAGCGTCTCACCGGTTTCCACGCGGTGCCGCCTCCAACTGACCCACTTGTCGGCGGGAATGTCGGCGATTTCTGCGGAAAATCGTTCCGCGCTGCCCACCGGCAGTCGCAGCTCGAAGGAGGGATCGTCAGGAGTGGCCAACCGCAGCAGCGAAGGATTCAGCCCGCGCAGCGTTTCCAGGTCGACGTCAATGGTTTCCGCCACCAGCCGCAGATCGATGGCCCGCCCGGGTTTTACTACGTCGGCGGGAACTGGAGCTTCGGCGTCCACTGCGATGCCGTAGTGCGCGGCGTCTTTTGCGATCAGCGTCAGGGCCACGATGATGGGCACGTAATTCTTGGTCTCGCGCGGCAGCACGTTGCGCTTGTACAGTTCCCAGAAATCCGCGTAGCCGGTGCGCTCGATGCCTTTCTGCACGTTGCCCGGGCCGCAGTTATAGGCGGCCATGGCCAGATACCAGTCGCCGAACAGTCCGTAGAGATCGCGCAAGTGCTGCGCCGCCGCGCGCGTGGCCTTTTCCGGATCCTGGCGCTCGTCGATCCACCAGGTGTGCCGCAACCCGTACTGCTGCCCGCGATAGGCCACAAATTGCCAGATGCCCCGCGCGCCCGCGCGAGACAGCGCCAGCGGCTGGAAAGCGCTCTCCGCCTGCGCCAGATAAATCAAATCCTGCGGCACGCCTTCTTCATGCAAGACGCGGGCGATCATTTCGCGGTAGCGCCCCGCGCGGCGCAGCCCGGTTTCCACGATCGCCCGCCCGCGCGGCGTCTGGAAAAAATTCAGGAACGACAGCACTTCGTCGTTCACCGTCAGCGGCAGATCGTGCGAAATGTTTTTGGCCGCTTCCTCGGCGCGCGCTTTCAGCCGCGGGTCGACCGGAAAAGTCATCTCCGCCACTTCATCAATAGGCGCGGGCACGGCCGGAGCTTCTTGAAACCCGTCACCGGCGCGGAACGCCTGCAGCTCGTAGGTGTACACCGTGTCCACCACGCGGTGAAACAGCTCGCTCAGCTTGGGGTCGCTGTTGGGGTCGTAGCCGCTCTCCAGCATCCAGTCCACAGCGTCATCAAAATCCTTGCGCGCCGCTTCCAAGTGCCCGGCCTTGTAGTTTTGCTGGCCGGAGGCGAATTTTTGCTCGACCCGGACGATCAGATCCTCCTTGGGATCGCGAATCGGCGGCGCCAAAAAGACCAGCGGCCGCGGATGCGGACCGTGCAGGGGCAGGGTGGCCAACTCGGTAGGAGTTTGCACGGGACCGGAAACTTTGGGAGCTGCCGGCGTATGGGCGCGAGCTTGAACCGGCTTTTTGGCCGCGTCTTCGCAGCCTGCCGCCAAGGCCATCACTCCAGCCAGAAGCACTGCCGCTGCCGCGATCTCGCACCTTGCACGCATCTCCTCATGGTAAGTAGCCCCCGCAGCCCGGTCAATGCATTCCGCCGCACTGGGGTTGACGTACTGACTACACGCTCGATTTCGACACGCGGGTGTCAGATCTTCTGTTTCGCAGGAACGGCGACTCGCCAGGCGCTGGTTCGGGATTTGCCCGCGCCATCCGCAAGGCGTCTGCTCGGCTCCCCCGTTCCGCCAGCGGCCCGCGCGGTTTGCAAAAAGCGCTTGACAATTGCTCTCGTGCCGCTAATATTAAACCATATGGTTAACTATTATCAAGCCTCCCAGCGCGCGGCGCTCGACGCCACGTTTGCTGCACTCTCCGATCCCACGCGCCGCGCCATCCTGGCGCGCCTGGCCCAGGGCGAAGCCACCGTCTCGGAATTGGCGGAACCCTTCCACGTCTCGCTCCCGGCGGTTTCTAAGCACCTGCGCGTCCTCGAATCCGCGGGGCTTCTGCGGCGCGAAATCGACGGCCGCATTCACCGCTGCCGCCTCGCTCCCCAGCCTATGAAGGACGCCGCCGCATGGATCGAGAAGTACCGCGCCTTCTGGGAAAACCAGTTCGATGCCCTGGCGAAATATCTCGAATCCGCAACAGATCAGAGAAAAGAGGAGAAAAAATCATGGCTACGCCGCAAAGCCGTCCGGAAGTCACGCTCCAGGTCCGCCGTACCTTTGCGGCGCCCCGCGAAGAAGTCTTCGCCGCCTGGACCGAACCCGAGCAATTAGAAAAGTGGATGTGCCGGGACGTCCCCGCGCACATCATTATTCACCACCAGCAAGACATTCGCACCGGCGGCGGGTATCAGATGGAGATACGCGATCCGGCAAAAGGCGAGACCTACTGGGGACAGGGCACCTACCGCGAGGTAACGCCGCCGGAAAAGCTGGTTTTCACCTGGGCTTGGAGCAAAGATCGCCCGGACGGCCCGAGCATGCATCCCGGCAGTCACGAAACACTGGTCACCGTCGAATTTTTCGCGCGGGAAAACTCCACCGAGGTGGTACTCACGCACACCGGGCTAGGCACCGCAGCCCTGCGCGACGATCATAGGGGCGGCTGGAACGGCTGCTTCGATGTGCTGGCGAAAGTTCTACCGTCACCTGCGGCCTGAAGCGCGCAGTTGCTGCGAAGTTCGGCAAAACTGCTCCGACGCAGATAAACCCCGGAGGGGCATCGCCATTTTCGCAATTGCTCCGCCGATGCAGTTTTTCTGGACGGGCCGAAACCATCCAAGGTATACTCCCCTCAGTAGATCTCGGATCTGACTCGGCCTCTTCGACTGAGGCCCGGCGGATGAGCGGCGCTAGGAAATTAACATGTCCATCCCGCAGACCTCTGTAACTCTGTAATCCGCAGCCGCGGATCCGCTCCTCTTTCTCGTTCTTCCTAATTATTCAGCAGCCGCGCCCGCGCTTGAGTTTTTAACCGCGCCGGCGCAGAAACACACAGGTCTTTATGTCAGCGCAAGAAATGGCCGCCGTCTCCGCACCGCCCTCTCTTTGGAGCTCGATCCGGGAAGCCGTGCGCGGCTCGCACCAAGACTACACTACCGGCAGCTTGAATCGCGCCATTCTCCTTTTGGCCATTCCCATGGTCCTGGAGATGGTGCTGGAATCGCTGTTCGCGGTCGTCGACGTTTTTTGGGTCGGTCGCCTGGGCGCCGACGCCATCGCTACGGTTGGCCTGACGGAATCGCTACTCAGCCTGGTCTTCGCCGTCGGCCTGGGTCTGAGCCTGTCTACCACCGCCATGGTCGCGCGGCGCATCGGCGAAAAAGATCCTGCTGGCGCCGCCGTGGCGGGAGTCCAGGCGATCGTCCTCGGCCTCGCGTTTTCCGCGGCCGTCGGGATCCCCTGCCTCTTCCTTGCGCCTCAGCTGCTGCGCTTGATGGGGGCCTCGCCGCAAATCGTCGCGGTGGGCTCGGGCTACACGCGCATCGCCTTGGGCGGCAGTGGCGCCATCCTCATGCTGTTTCTCAACAATGCCATCTTCCGCGGCGCAGGCGATGCGGCCATTGCTATGCGCCTGCTGTGGGTCTCCAACATCATCAACCTGATCCTCGACCCCTGTCTGATCTTCGGCTGGGGACCATTTCCTAAACTCGGAGTCACCGGTGCAGCCCTGGCGACATTGACCGGCCGCAGCATTGGCGTGCTCTACCAGTTTTATCGTCTACTTCGCGGCAGCGAACGCATCCGCATCCTGCGTCACCAGATTCGCTTGGACCTGGGCGTTCTGTTGCGCTTGCTGCGCGTCTCCCTCACCGGCATCTTGCAATTCGCCATCGCGCACACCAGCTGGATCGGCCTGGTGCGCATCGTCAGTATCTTCGGCTCGGCGGCCCTGGCCGGCTACACCATCGCCATCCGCATCGTCATTTTCGTCCTGCTGCCTTCGTGGGGACTCAGCAACGCCGCCGCCACTCTCGTCGGCCAAAACCTCGGCGCCAAGCAGCCCGAGCGCGCTGCGACATCCGTCTGGCGCACCGGTTTTTACAACATGCTGTTCCTCGGCGGTATCGGGCTGGTCTTCATGCTTTTCGCCGAACCTGTCGTGCGCCTCTTCACCCAAGACCCGCAGGTCGTGCCGCTGGCCGCCTCCTGCTTGCGCATCATCAGCTACGGCAACGTCGGCTATGCGTACGGCATGGTAATGCTGCAGGCCTTCAACGGCGCCGGGGACACCCTCACCCCCACCGTGGTGAATCTCTTCGGTTTTTGGTTTATTGAGATTCCCCTGGCCTATTGCCTGGCGATCCCCGTGGGCATGCGCTCCAACGGTGTCTTCATCTCCATCGTGGTCGCCGAAGCGGCCATCGCCGTCGCGGGCGTCCTGCTGTTCCGGCAGGGCCGGTGGAAGCGGCAGCAAATCTAGCTATGGAGTGCGGCGGCTTGTCCCGAGCGTAGTCGAAGGGCTGGCCGCCGCTTTTTCCACACCACCGCAGGCGACTGGGGCCCTTATCACCCGGGCGCCAGCCGATTAGTCTCACGTCACGCTCGCATGTTACGCGCGCCATCAGACCCCGCGGAGTGTGCGACTATTTGAATTGAGTCCTCTGGACACGACAAAATGCCCTCTTCTCTGCGCGTCATGAAATTTGGCGGCACCTCGGTCGGCGACGCCGACTGCGTACGCCGCGCCGCCGCCATCGTGCAGTCCGCCGCCGCGCAGGGACCCGTGGTAGTTGTCGTCTCGGCCATGAGCGGCGTCACCAACCGCCTGATTGAAGCCGCCCATCGCGCCGAGGCCGGCGAGCAGGAATTTCTCCCCGCGATGCTGGACCAACTTTTCAGCCAGCATGCCACCGCGCTCAAAGCCCTGGTGCTGGACCCGCAGCGCCACGCGGAAATCTCCGCGGTCTGCCAGCGGGTCGCCGAAGAACTCGACCGCCTCCTCCGTGGAACCTCGCTCCTTCGGGAGCTGACTCCCCGCGCGCTGGACGCCATCTCTGGAATCGGAGAGCGCCTCTCCGCTCCCCTTGTCGCTGCGGCAATTTGCGAACTGGGCCTGCGCAGCGTCGCCGTCTCCGCCACGGAGATCATCGTTACCGACCCGTACTACGGCCGTGCCGAGCCCATGATGATCCCCACGCGGGAGCGCGCCGAAGCCCGTTTGCGCCCGCTACTGAATCAAGGCATTGTCCCGGTGGTCACCGGTTTCATTGCTGCCACGCCCGAAGGCGTGCAAACGACCCTTGGCCGCGGCGGTTCGGACTACTCCGCCACGATCCTCGGCGCGGCTCTCGATGCCCAGGAAACCGTGATCTGGACGGATGTCGATGGCGTAAAGACCGCCGACCCCCGGCTGGTTCCCGACGCCCGCACGCTCCCTGAGATTTCCTATAACGAAGCGGCCGAGCTGGCCTACTTCGGAGCCAAGGTTTTGCATCCAAACACCCTGCGCCCGGTTACCGCCGCGGGCGTCCCCGTCTGGATTCGCAACAGCTTCGCCCCCGAAAAGCCCGGCACCAAAATCACCGCAAAGGGAACACCCAGCGGCGCGGGCGTCAAGGCGCTAACCGCCATTCGCGACGTGACCTTGGTCACCGTCGGCGGCCCAGGAATCGTGGGCCTCACCGACGTGTTGGCCCGCTCCTTTGCCGCCACCTCGGAAACGCGCACCAATGTTTTTCTGGTTTCGCAATCCTCGTCGCAAAACGACATCTGCTTTGTGATCTCCTCGGCCGATGAGAAGCGCGCCCTGAAAGCTCTGCGCGACGCCTTCGCTCCGGAAATCGCCAAGCAGACCGTCGAACACGTCTCCGCCAATCCGGATGTCGCGATTGTTGCCGTGGTGGGAGAAAAAATGCGGGGCATCCCAGGAGTCGCCGGCCGCACCTTCGGCGCCCTGGGCCGCGAAGGCGTAAACATCATCGCCATAGCTCAAGGGTCTTCGGAGTACAACATTTCCCTGGTCATCGAGGCTGGTTCGATGCAGCGTGCCCTCACCGCCCTGCACAAGGAATTTCGCCTAAACGAAGCCACGCCCCTCGTGGCCTACAATTCGTCATCACAGCCCGCAGAAGAGGCACATGTGAAGGGGCGTGTTTGACAGAATGTAGGCGCTGAGCTTCGGATCGGCGAACCGTCGAGCGGTACTTTGTCTGAGGAGATCGTAAAGGCTGGCCGCCTAGCTTGGAACCAATTCAAACACCGGATAATTCCCTGCAATTCCCCGAAACGCTTCCACCGGTGAACCCGGAGCCACCGGAAAGAACTTCTTCACCGCGCTTTGGTACCGGTCTAAATATTCCTTCAGTATCTCCGGCTTCGCTCCATCTGAAATCGTCAGCAATGAAAACCGCGTCCGCGAACTTCCTCGCTTTAGCGTAACCTCTCCCGCCGCCTCCGCGTTCCGCACCCAATTGGCCCTTCCTCGCGGCGCCACCAGGTAAAGCTTCCCGCCGAGGTCCATCATGTTGACCGGCGCAGAATAGATCTTTCCCGTCTTCCGCCCGGGCACTTCCAGCAAATAAATAAACTTGGGTCCAATGCCCAGTCCCACTAGGAATCCAAACGTCCGGTTGAAAAGCGCCTCTATTGCGCTGGGTGCGTGAAACTCCGCCATCTAGCCCTCCCGCTCCGTCGCAAATTTCTTAAGGTACGCAGCCGCGAGTGTAGCTTGTTTGGATGCAGGCCACCGTTGGAAGTCATGTGGCGCCAAGTGATTCAACGTTTCCGTCCAGTCCGTTTGCCGCCGCGTTATACTCTCGCGAGTCTATAGCCGACACTTTTTCCCGTTGGCCCATCCTTGATAGAGGGTATCGTCTGATGCTACGTCTTCTCCTAACATCATTACTTCTTTGCGTCTTCGCGTCGTTTTCTCCCGCGCAATTGAAGACCGACCCTCTTGGGAAACAACTTCCAGGCATCCAAGGCGCCGCTTGCTCGGCAACGGAATCCTCGTCCTGCGCGGAGGCAGCGGCAAAGATCCTGCCGCAAGTCATGGGGTCCTCGCCGATGGCCGAAAATCTGCGCCGCTTAACCGACGAAGTCGGCGGCAGGGTAACCGGTTCCGCGGAAATGGCCAAAGCCGTCGACTGGGCGCTGGCGGCGTTTCGCGCCGCAGGCATACAAGTGCACACCGAAAAATACACCCTGCCGGTAACCTGGAGCGAAGGTGACACCCGCCTCGAATTGCTCGGCCCGCTGAAATTTCCCGTGCACCTCACTGCCGTAGGCTGGTCGCCTGCCGCACCAGCGGGCGGCGTCGAGGCCAATCTCGTCGACGTCGGCTACGGCACTCCAGACGATTTCGCCCACGCGGGTGGTGCGGTCAAAGGCGCCGTTCTTCTGGCTTACACCCAGCTGGGATCCACCTGGGCCGACCTGTTCAACGAATATCTGCAGCCGCCGGGCGTCATTGATCGTGCGGTGAAAGGAGGCGCCGCCGCGATCTTGTGGATGGGAGCGCGCGAACGCCTGCTGCTCTATCGCCACACGAACACCGGCGATGGCCAGCTCGATGTGATCCCGCAAGCAACGTTAGCGCGCGAAGACGCCATGCGCCTCGCGCGCACTGTCGCTGCCTCCCCTGGCAAAGTGCGCGTGCGCTTCACAATGCCCAACAAAATCGGCGGCCCCATCGAACAGCAGAACGTCATCGGCGAAATTCGCGGCCGCGAAAAACCCGACGAGTCCGTCATTCTCGGCGCGCACCTGGATTCCTGGGAACTGGGCTCCGGCGCGCTGGACAACGGCTGTAACGCCGCGATGGTGATTGAGGCTGCTCGCGCGATCAAGGCGACCGGCCTCGTGCCTCGACGGACGATCCGGTTCGCGCTCTTCAGCGGCGAAGAGCAGGGCATGCTTGGCTCGTGGCAATACGCCGCGGCGCATCGCCCGGAGATCGATAAGATTCGCGCCGTGATTGTCTACGACGACGGCGTCGGCCGGGTGAGCGGATACTCGCTCAGCGGCCGCGGCGATATTCAAGCCGGCGTGCAAGAAGTGCTCAAGCCGCTCGAGTCCTGGGACGTGAATCATCAAACGCTGGACGGGGACATCGGAACGGACAATTGGGACTTTCTTCTGGAAGGTGTTCCCACGCTGACAGCCAATCAGGCCGAAGCCAACTACCTGCCGAATTATCACGCTGCTTCCGACACCCTCGACAAAGTTGACATCCGCGAGCTAAAAATCAACACAGCCATCGCCGCGCTGACCGCCTGGGGTATCGCCGACCGCGCCCAGCCGCTGGGCAAGCGCCTTTCGCGCACCGAAATAGAGCAGCAACTCAAGGACACCGGCCTCGATGAAAAAATGAAACAGATGGGCCTCTGGCGCGACTGGGAAAGCGGCGCCCGCGGCCGCCAACCGTAGCGCGGTATACTGGTAACGTGAAACCGTCCTACTGCTCGACCGAGGAAATCCGGCAAAGCGAAAACCAGCGCGCACGCATTCTGGGAATCGACTATGGCCGCGCGCGAATCGGACTGGCCATCGCCGACGCCGAAGCCGGCTTGGCTCGCCCCATGGACACGCTGGAGCGCATCAACCGCAACGAGGATATGCGGCGGCTGCGCGAAATCGCACGGGCCCACGGTGTGAAGCAAATCGTTGTGGGCCTGCCCCTGCGGCTCGACGGAACGCGCGGGGAAATGGCGGAAGAGGCGGCCCGCTTTGCCGAGCGCGTGCACAAGCAGTTGGGCATTCCCGTGGAAATGGTCGACGAGCGCCTCACCAGTTGGGAAGCAGAGCGCTTGCTGGAAGAACAAGGCGGTAGAATTCTTCGCGACCACAAGGAAAGCGCGCACAAGAAACGCAAGCCGCCGGAACCCAGATCGTCCGTAGACGCGGTGGCTGCCGCGGTGATCCTGAAGGAATATTTGGAGCGCCAACAACCAGCGAAGGAAAGCATCTAAATGGATGTGCGGCCCCCATGGCCGCGGACTGAACGCAACAAAGAGGCGGCACTGAGTTGAGATTCCTGGTGACCATCATTCTCGTTCTGGTGCTCGCAGCGGCTGGCGCGGCCGCATGGTTCTGGGTCTGCATCGCGCAGCCGTACCGCCAGTTTCCGTCGGAAGGCGTTTTTGTCGATCTACCACGTGGCGCGTCCAGCAGGGCCGCGGCGCGCTTGCTCTGGCAGAACGGCGTGATCCGCAGCGCCACGGCCTTCGAGATTTATGCGCGGCGTCATCCCCGGCGCCGGCTGCAAGCTGGTGAATATTTCTTCGATCACCCGATCACCGGTCACGACGTATTCTGGCAAATCGCCGACGGCCACGTGTGGGAGCAACCGTTTACGGTGCGCGAGGGCGAGACCATGTTCGACATCGCCCGGGAACTGGAAGCCGGGAAGTTCATGACCGCCAACCAATTTTTAGCTGCAGCGCAGGATCCCCAGCACGTTCGAGACATCGCGCCGCACGTCAAGACTCTCGAAGGTTTTCTGTTTCCAGCGACCTATCAGTTGCCTCGGCATCCGGTTCCCGCGGAACTCACAGCAGAAATGGTCCGCAAGTTCAGAGAGGAATGGACGCGAATCGCTGCCAGCAGCCCGATCGCGCCAGGAAGCGGGCTCACCGAACACGTCGTCACGCTGGCCTCGTTAGTCGAGCGCGAAACGCCGAAACCCGAAGAACGGCCGCTGGTGGCCGGCGCCTTTGAAAACCGGCTGCACAAAAATATGCGGCTGCAATGCGATCCCACGGTCATCTACGCATTGGAGCAGATCGGCCAGTACAAAGGCACGCTGACGGGTGACGACCTGCATTTCAATTCGCCCTACAATACCTACGCGAACGCGGGGCTTCCGCCGGGTCCGATCGGCAATCCTGGAGAAGCTTCGCTGCGCGCCGCGATCGCCCCGGCGCAGACGGATTATCTTTATTTTGTGGCCAACACCCAAGGCGGACATTTTTTTGCCGCTACACTGGAGGAGCACAATCGCAATGTGACAAAATACCGCCGGCTCTTGGCCGGATTGCCTGCCGATCCGCCGCCGGAGCCGGTAGTTGCAAAGAAACCCCAGGGCAAACACCATAGAGGCGCAGCCCGATGAGTGAAATGCTGAGAACCAAAAAAGAAATGATTCTGCAGACCGCCCGGGAGATCGGCGCGCAACGGTACACGCTTGCGGAGATCGACCAATTGCGCCGGCGGCTGCTGGCCGAATACGGCGAGGAAGGCAAGACGGCGTCTGAGTACGTCGCGGAGGTGCTGAAGGAAGCCGGGCTAAAAGTCGTGCTGACGCTGCAGGAAGAAGCCGAAGACCAGTACGAAGAAGAATTCGAGGACTTGCTTCATTTCAAGACGCTGGAAGACGCCGAAGTCAGCATCATGCGTTTGGATGAATTGATGCGGAAGTTTCAAGCTCATGGCGAACACGCCGCCGCCGAGCGGGTGTTAAACGTCGGGCGGCTCGGAAAACGCCGCGCGGAAATGATTTCGCGAAACCCCAAAGTCGAAAAGCAGAAACGCGCCGAAAAGGAAGAGATTGCCAGTTGGTTCCGCATCTGGCTGGAAACGCCGGACGTGTTTTTTGACTGGCTCGATGTGCGCAAGCAGTCGCCGGACTTTCAGTCCAAGTTCCCCCAAACAGAATCGGAATTGGAAGTATGAGCGCGACCGGAAGTCCGCCGCCCAGCGGAGCGCTGGAACTGCCTCCCTTTTCCATGGATGTGGAAACCCTGGACCTGGGCTCGGACGTGAAGGCCGTCGGGCTCGAATTGCTCGGCACCGAAAGCCGCGAACCGGTGCGAGGCAAGGAGGCGGCGGCGATTTGGGCTGCGGTTTTTCCAGCCTTGGCGGCCAACGAGTGCTACGTACTGGATTTTTTCAGCCACGTGGACCGCGTCCGCGAATTCTGCAAGATGAACGAAATCCATTTTCGGGAAGCGGCGGAGCGCTGCGTCGTGATTCACCGGCCTGGGGAAACGCAGTTGGACGAGCTCTTTGCGCGCTTCGAGGGAGAAACGTTTGGCGCGCGCTCCGGCGCCGCGGCCGAGACTCCGGATGCAACGCTGGAGAAGGAACTCTCCCGGCGAGGTCTCGACGCCTACCAGTCGGCTTACGAGCGCTACACATTTTGCGCGGTCTGCGAACCGGAAGACGGCTGGGTCACCCTGCTCAGCAAAACGCTGTGGCCCACCGAAGTCATTCGCCGCGTGCGTCTCGCGCTGCAGAGATTTGACGTGTACATCGCCCGGCCGCACTGAAGCCGGGACAATTCGTTCCTAGCATCCATGACTGACAACCGCAATCTGGAAGCGGCTTGGCACTACCACGACGCTACCAAGCACTCCTACCCCAGCATCCGCAACAATCGGCATTTCCTGGACTGGGCCAATCAACCCATGCCTTTCAAGGTTTACACCGCTCCAGAGCCGTTGCCTCTGCCCCGCGAGATACGCCAAACCGGTATCGCCGCCCTCTCGGCGATCGCCGAGAACATCAACACCCAAGCCGATGCTGTGCCGAATCAGGAAGCGTTGGCCCAATTGCTATATCTGTCCGCGGGGCTCACTCGACACCGCAAGCGCCCCGGCGGAGAGATTTTCTTCCGCGCCGCGGCCTGCACCGGCGCGCTCTACGAAGTCGAACTCTACGTAGTTTGCGGCGATCTCAAGGACCTTCAGGCCGGCGTCTATCATTTTGCTCCCGGAGAATTCGTGTTGCGCAAGCTTCGCGCCGGTGACTATCGTGGGATCCTGGCCGAAGCTACGGGGGGAAATCCGGCCATCCTTCACGCACCCGGCACCATCGTTTGCACCTGCACTTACTGGCGCAATGCCTGGAAATATCAGGAGCGCACGTATCGCCATTTTGGCTGGGACAATGGCACGCTGCTAGCCAATCTGCTAAGCGTAGCCACGGCTCTGGGATTGCCCGCAAAAGTGATTGCCGGATTCGTGGACGCCGATGTCAACCGGTTGCTCGACGTCGATTCCGGGCGCGAAGTCGCTTTTTCGTTGGTCGCCGTCGGGCACGTTTCCAGAGCCGTAGCGCCTTCCTCCTCGGGGCCGCCCGCCCTACATCTCGAGACCCTTCCGCTCTCTCGCGACGAAATCGTCTATCCCGCCATGCAAGAAATCCACGCCGCCTCTTCGCTACATTCCGCCGCGGAAGCGGAAACTTGGCGTGGTCACGCAACGCAGGCGGAGTTGCCGCCGCCAACCGGGCCGCTCACGGAGTTGCATGCGTTAAATGATGCGGAAATGCCGCGCGACCCGATCGAACAAGTGATCCTGCGCCGCGGCTCCTCTCGCAAGTTTGCCCAGACAGCAATCGACGCGGCACAACTCGCCACCCTGCTGGACCGCGCGACGCGTGGCCTCTCCGCGGATTTTCTCGACCCGCAAGGAACCCAACTGAACGATCTCTACCTGATTGTGAACGCCGTGGAAGGTCACCAGCCAGGAGCGTACGTCTACCACCGAAACCTGCGCGCCCTCGAATGCCTGAAAGCAGGAAATTTCCGCGCTCAAGCTGGCTACCTAGGACTGGATCAGCAGTTGCCGGCCGATGCCGCCGTGGACATCTTCCTCTTAGCTGATTTGCAGCCGATCCTGCAGCGTTTCGGCAATCGCGGCTATCGTGCCGTGCAGCTAGAAGCCGGCATCGTGAGCGGCAAGTTATATCTCGCCGCGTACGCCCAGCGCCTCAGTGCAACCGGACTCACGTTTTACGACGACGATGTAACCCAGTTCTTCTCCCCACACGCCCAGGGCAAGAGCGCGATCATGCTGATGGCCGTCGGCAAAAACGCCAAAATGTGATTGGCGCGCTGGTTGGGTCGTGCCAAGATTCAACATCTACATTTGCCCAGCCACCAGGAAGCCTAGCCCGGCTCGTTGTTTGATGTACGAGGAGGAGTTTATGAACAGAATTCGCTCATCAACGATGTTCGCAGTTTGCGTTTGCATTGCCTTCCTTGCCGCGGGCTGTGAGAAGACGCCGGTCGACACCCGCCCCCAGGACGAGCGCTCCATTCGCGAGGCCGACGCAGCCGCATTGCAGGCCGTTCAGAAGGGCGATGTCGATCGTACAGTCGCCAATTACGCGGCGGATGCTTCCTGGCTTCCACCGAATGCTCCGACCGTCACCGGCAAGGATGCCATCCGCGGAGGCTGGTCCAGGTTAATGGCCAGTCCAGGGTTCGCCATCGACTGGCAGATCGACAAGGTGGAAGTCGCGCGCGCCGGCGACCTTGCCTACGTGCTTTACACCTATCAACTGACTACCCAGGATGCTGACAGCAAGATTGCCACCGACCGTGGCAAGGACATGGCGGTCTGGAAGAAACAGACGGACGGCATTTGGAAAATAGCAGCGGACAGCTTCAGCTCGGACTTTCCCGTAGCAGCTCCCGCGAAAGCGCCTGAAGCCAAGCATCACGCGGCCAAGCACCGCCCCAGCAAGAGCAAGAAACGCAGGAGATAGATCGATCTAGCCAGTAGTAGGCGGCGGTTCTAAGCGCGTGTTCGTGGCGCATTCCGAGACGAGACTTACTTCTGCTTTTGTTCTAACTCGGCCCACCGAGCGTACAGCAGGTCGATTGTTTTTTGCGCTGCATCCAGTTCCACGGACGCAGCGTGCAGGCGCGAGCCATCGCTCATGATCGCGGGGTCCAGCAGCGCGTCGTGCTTAGCCTGCAGTTCCCTCTCGGCCTCCGCGATGCGCTCTTCGATGGTTTCCAACTCGCGAGTCTCTTTGTAAGAGAGCTTCTTCTTGGTCAGTGACGGCTTGCTCCCGCCAAGAGTCCCGCTTGGGCTCTGCGTTTCCACCGACGTATTGCTTTTGCCCGCGGCCTGTTGTGCCCGCTGCCACGATTCCCATTGTTGGTGATCAGCAAAGCGTTCCGCAGCCCCCAGGCCGTCGAGCCCCAGCACCACAGTCGACACGCGGTCCAGCATGTAGCGATCGTGGGTGACCAGCACCAAAGCGCCGCGATATTCCAGAAGGCTCTCTTCCAATATTTCCAGTGTAGGAATATCCAGATCGTTGGTGGGCTCGTCCAGCAGCAGGACGTCGGCTGGCTGCAGCATCAGCTGCGCGATCAAGACGCGAGCCCGCTCTCCGCCGGAAAGCCGTCCGATACGCTGGTTCAGTTGTTCGCCCGTGAAAAGAAATCGCGCGGCCCAGGCGGCGACGTGCGTCACGCGGTCCTGATAGATCACCGAATCACTGTCCGGCGCCAGCGCCCGCCGCAAAGTGATGTCCGGATCGAGCTCCCGATTCTGGTCGAAGTACACGATACGCAGATTATCCGGCTGCCGCATGCTCCCGCGCGTGGGTTTCAGTTCGTCCTTCAGCAAACGCAACAAAGTAGTTTTGCCGCTGCCGTTGGGACCCACCAGCCCCACGCGCATTCCGGAAGTGACGATGAAATGAATGTTGTCGAACAGCGTGCGATCCCCCAGGTCGCAACTTACTCCATCGAGGGTAATCAACTGCTTGGTCTGCCTGCCGGAGGCGGAAAAATCGATTTTCGCGCTGGTGCTGCGCGTGCGCGCGTTCATTTCCGCCAGCTCGCCGATCATCTCGTGCGCTTTGTCGATGCGCGCCTTGGATTTAGTGGTGCGCGCCTTCGGACCGCGGCGCAGCCAATCGATTTCCGTGTGTACGCGGTTCTCCAGCGCTTCCTGGCGGTTCCTCTGCGCGTGCAGATATTGCTCCTTCGCTTCCAGAAAGGTGCTGTAGTTTCCGGAGACCCGCAGCGCCCCATGTTCGTAAGCGGGGTTCAGCTCGACAATTTCGTTGGCGACGTTTTCCAGGAAATAGCGATCGTGGCTAACCACCACACAAGCAAACGGAGCGCTCTGCAAGACGCCTTCCAGCCACTTGATACCGGCGAGATCCAGGTGGTTGGTCGGTTCGTCGAGCAGCAGAATGTCCGGCTTCTGCACCAGCGCCTCGACGATGGCCAGCCGCTTGCGCCAGCCGCCGGAAAGCGTCGCGGCCGCGGCGTCCAGGTCGGTAAAATTAGCGCGGCCCAGGATTTCCGCGGTGCGCGAGAGCCGCTCCACATCCGGAACTTTGCCGCGGTCGAAGGCCTTCTCGATGACCGATCGAATAGTTTCCCCGGCCGGAAAATCCGAAATTTGCAGCACGGCGCTGAGCCGCGTGCCTTTGCGGACGGCCACGTCTCCGCTGTCCGGGCTGACGCGGCCGTTCAGAATCTCCAAAAGCGTGGATTTGCCGGAACCATTCGGCCCGATGATGCCGATGCGATCCCCTTCGGACACCGTGAACGAGATGTCTTCGAAAAGTGGGGCGACTCCGTATCGCTTGGATAGTCCCTGTGCGCTGATAATCGGTGGCAAGTGACTCGATGTTCTCCCGAACGAGGCTCTAGTAAGAGTACCAGCAGCAGTGTTGAGAAACGAAGGCGCCAGCGCGCAGCGGCGCGGGCTGTGGCCACCGCGGCGCCTCTTCGCTTACTTCGGGTGCTTTGCGGATGCTTCGACTTGCGTCAGCAGGCCATCCAGCGCAGCACGATCGAAGAGCCGCCCGTTGGCGATTACGGCGTCAATCTTCTGCGTGTTGTGGATGTCGTCGAGCGGGTTGGCGCGCAACAACACCAAGTCCGCGATTTTGCCTGGTTCGATCGAACCCGAAGTACTTTCCGTCCCCAGAAACTTCGCAGGATTGCTGGTCGCCGTTTGCAGCGATTCCATTGGCGTAAAGCCAGCTTCGACGAAATTCGCCAGCTCGTCGTGCAAGCTAAAACCCGGCATGATGTACACGCCGGGCGCCGCGTCGGTGCCGGCCAGGAAAGGCACCCCTGCGCGATGCTGCGCTCCGACCATCTGGAGATTCCGCGCGAAATATTCCTGCCGCAAAGCCAGCGGATCGTGCAGCAGCCCCGGCATCATCTCCTCGGTGAACCGCCGCCAGGTTACCTCCCGCCAATACGCCGGAACATATTTATCGAGCGGCTGATGCTGCAAGTCACGCTGATCGAGAAAAGTACCGCCGCGCTGCCAAGCCAGCGTCGGAACCTGCCAGGTCTGGCTTTTCGCCAGCAAGCCGATCAGCGCGTCGCACTTCTTCTGGTCGTAGGTAGCCAGCAGCAGTTTTAGGTCACCCGCCCCGCTAATGAATTTTTCTTCTTCCGTCGAGCAACCCTCGAAACTGCCCATCAGGTGCTCGATGCTTTTCTGCCCGGCGGCGATGGCTTCCACGATGCGCACCTTGTCCGGCACGTGCCCCACGATCGGCAGACCCTGTTTGTGCGCTTCCGCCGCCGCGGCCAGGTAAGCGTCATGCGAGATCACCGACTGCACCTTGATAAAATCCACGCCCTGCACTTTCAGCGAATCCACGGCGGCAACCGCACTCTCCGGCGTGCTGACCGCCACGGAACTCGGGAAGCGCAGTTTTCCATCGGGCAACAGGGCATCCAGCATCGGGCCGGATATGACCATGCGCGGTCCGACGATTTCTCCCGCTGCGATCTGCTTGCGCCAGGCAAACAGCACGGGCACATCGCCGCCCATATCGCGCACGCCGGTGACCCCATTGGCCACGAACAACGGAAGGATGATCTCGCGTCCGCCAGGAAACCAATCGCCGAAGGCGGAGTGCACGTGCATGTCCCACAGCCCGGGGATGAGGTAGCGCCCGGTGCCGTCGAACACCCGCGCGTTCTTCGGCGGCTGGAAGTGCCCCCCGCCGGAAGCCGCCCCAAAAACAGCAGTAATGTGCTCGCCGGTGATGACCACCGTGCTGTCCGTTTGTACGGAAGACGTCCCGGGATTGATGACGGTCACGTGAGTAATGACAATCTGCGCCGATGGCGCCCGGGTCCGTGTAGTCGCGTCGGACGCGAGCAGCATACAGAACGAGACCAGCAACGGAAACCGAAGAGAAAGAAGGATGCGCATGACGTGAGATTACTACGGAACTCTACTTTAGGACGCGCGCCTGGGAGAGACCTAGCCTGGCGCGTTTTCGCAGGAGCCTAGTTGGGGCTAGGCGTTCTTTCTAAAAAAGCGAACGGCGCCCTCCGCTGAGTCGCGAAGAGCGCCGTCCGGAAAGTGCGCCAGCGTCAGACGGACGCCACCGCTTTGCAATTACTGAACGACGAGCGTCAACGTTGTGGTCTGCGCGGCCTGGGCCTTGCCGTTCAGTGTCGGCGTGAACGTGACCGTCAGAGTCGACGTGCCGGTGGGAGTGCCGGGCGTCGGCGGTGGAGGCGTTACCGTGCCCGAACTCCCGCCGCCGCAACCTTGCAGCAGCATCGCCGCGGAAACCGGAAGCATCAACAAACCCGCGACGCATGCCAGGCGAACGGCGCGCATGCGGCCCGCCGGGCTCTGCATCCACGCCAGCAGGATGGCTACGGAGAGCAGCGCCAGCAGGAACAGCGGCAAAGTGCGGATCGCCGCCGGAGGCTGTACCCTGGGCCCGAGTTGCGGGGCCGGAACCGCAGCTCCGCTAGCCGTGGTGCTCACGGTGACGGCGAACGGCGCCGGAGTTCCGGGAACGACGGTAACTGGTGTCGAAGGACCGCTGCAGTTGGACAGCGCGGGCGCTCCCGTGCAAGCAACCGCCACGCTGATGGCATCCGTGGGTGCTCCTCCAGCCGCCGAGAGCTGTAGGTTGTAGGTCGCGGTTTGTCCGGCCTTCACGGTTTGCGTCGTCGAACCGCCCGAAGCGGGCGCAAACGAGAGCAACAAGCCCGCGCCGGTGAGGTTGATCGTCTGCTGGGAGCCGCTGATGCCCCCAGCGTTGTCGGTAATCGTGACCGCGCCGGTGCGCGCGCCGGATGCAGTCGGCGTGAAGGTCACACCGATAGTGCACTTAGCGCCCGTCGCTACGGATCCGCCGCAAGGGTTCGCCGGCGTGAGCGCAAAGTCACCGGTGATGCCTATGTTGGTGATCGTTAGCGTGCCGGTCCCGTTGTTGGTCAACGTGACGCTCGACGCTGCGGAGGAGGTGGTCACCAGCTGCGAAGCAAACGTGATGCTGGTGCTGCTGAGCGTGGCCGTCGCCGGTGTCGGAAGGCCGGTGCCAGACAAGCCGATGGTTTGCGGGCTGGCGGGGGCATTGTCGGTAATGCTGATGCTCGCGGTGCGCGGGTTAGCCTGCGTCGGCGTGAACTCCACGCTGATAGTGCAGTTGGCGCCGATCGCCAGCGGCGAAACGCAAGTGTTGGCCGCAGCGGGAGCGAGGATAAAATCGCTGCCGGGCAGACTGATCGCAAACGTCAAGGGAGCCGTGCCGTTGCTGGTCAGCGTCACGGTCTGCGCCGCCGAGGGGGTGCCCACAATCTGAGGCGACGTGAACGTCAAGGTGGTGGCGCTGAGAAGGACCCCGCCCTGCACGCCTGTGCCGCTCAGGGCGACGTTTTGCTGGCCGGCTCCGGCGTTGTCCGCAATCGTAATTTTCGCGGACCGTGCGCCGGGCGCCGTCGGCGTAAACGTCACGCTAATGGTGCAGCTGGCACTGATCGCCAGCGTTGGCGTCGTGGCACAAGTATTGTTCGTGGAAGCAAAGGCGAAGTCACCAAGATTGGTTCCCGCCAGCGTGACCCCGGAAATATTCAGGGCTACGCCTCCGGTGTTGGTGAGCGTCACCGTCTGTGCCGCTGTGATCTGACCCACATTCTGAGCGGGCGTGAACGTCAGTGCCGCGGCGCTCAAAAGGGCTGCCGGGGCTGCGGGAGACAACAGGTTCGGGCCGACGCTGCGGATCCGAACGTTCAGCGAGTCTGCTATCAGCAAGTTGCCGGTAGTGCCGGCCGCCAAACCCTGAGGAGTGTTCAATTCGGCAGCGGTCGCCAGTCCGCCATCGCCGCTGAAATCCGCGGTCTGCGGTGTTCCGGCAACGGTGCTGATCTTGGCGGTGGTTGCCGAGACTTCGCGGATGATGTGGTTACCCGCATCGGAAATAAAGACGTTGCCGGCATTGTCGACCAAAACGGCAAACGGCGCTGTCAACATCGCGCTCTTGGCCGCTCCGCCATCGCCGAAGTAGCCCGCCTTGGTCAATGTTCCGGCGACCGTGTTGATGCTGCCAGCGGCCATGGGGATGCTGTAGTTCGTGCCGGCCAGGAAGGGAATTTCGCGGATGGCTTGATTGCCGGTGTCCGCAATGAAGATGTTGCCGAAGTGATCGACGAAGATGCCCTGAGGACCACTCAACTGAGCGTTGGTGGCGGCTCCTCCGTCTCCGCTGGACCCGGCTAGCGGCCCGTTCGTGGGAAATCCTGCGATAAGGTAGATATCGCCCGTTACCATGCCGGCGGAAGGTGTGGGACCAGCAATTTCGCGGATCGCGTTGTTTCCGGTGTCTGCGATGTAGACGTTCAAAAGGTCATCGACGAAGACGCTCGTCGGACCATTCAGCTTTGCAGCCGTGGCTGGTCCACCATCTCCACTGAAGCCGGCCGTCGGGCCAGTCGCCGGGAATCCTGCGATGGCGTAGATGTTGCCAGTCACCTGGCCAGCCGAAGGATGCGGCCCAGCCACTTCACGAATCGCGTTGTTAGCCGTGTCCGCGATGTACATGTTGCCGGCCTTGTCGACGAATACGCCGTCGGGATTGGCGATAAGGCCACGGTTCGCCGGGCCCAAGTCACCCGAGAAGGAGTCGTTTCCCGGACTGCCCACGATGGTCTGGATGGTGCCGCCCGTCACTTGCCGGATAAGATCGTTGTCCGTATCGGCGATAAAAATATCGCCGGCCGCATCCGTCGCGATCCCGATGGCCTGCGCGGGCGTGGACGGGAACGGCGAGCTAAATTCCGCGTTTGTAGCCGGTCCCCCATCGCCGGCGAAAAACTCGAAAAGGTTCCCGGCGATGGAATTGATGTCACCAGTAGCCGCCGTCACTTCGCGGAGATTGTGGCCCTGGGTATCCGCAATGAAGATGTTGTTGGAAGCATCGAGAAAGACGTTGCTGGGAAGATCCAGCTGAGCTTTTGTGGCCAGCCCGCCGTCGCCATTCACGCCGCCAGAGGGAGTCACGCCATGCATGCCGGCAACCGTATAGATAAAACCCTTGGTCCGCGCTGGCGTCGTGGTGGTCGCCGCCGGCACTTCGCGAATAATTTGATTGCTGGTGTCCGAGATGAAGAGGTTACCCGAGGCGTCGATGTAGACACCCAGCGGAATCTTCAACTCCGCTGTGGTCGCGAGCACGCCGTCCACATTGTAGCCGCCAGTCGGGGGTGTCCCAGCTAGGGTATAGATGTTGCCACTGGTCAGGCCGGCGGTAAGGCCCGTGACCGAAGCGGTGCCCACAACCACGCGGATGGCGTTGTTGCTGGAATCCGCGAAAAATATGTCTCCGTTGCTGTCTCCGTAGACGCCCCACGGATTGTTTAGCTTGGCATTTTTGGCGGGCCCACCATCACCGCTATAGGCGTTGGTTAGTGCCCCCGGATTAGGAACGCCGGCGATGGTGTAAATGTCGTTCGCTGCCATGAGGATGCCATAGTTGGTGCCGGGAGCAGCCGCGACCTCGCGAATGACGTGATTCCCCTTGTCGCCGATGAAGATGTCCCCGGCGGCGTCGACCCACACCCCGTCTGGAAACTGCAATTGCGCGCTTGTCGCAACTCCTCCGTCACCAGCGAAGCCCAAACCCGCTGCGACGTTTCCCGCGACCGTATAAATGTTCCCGGCTGTCATGCTGATGCCGTATTGGGGTCCGGTGTTCTTCGGGATTTCCCGGATGGCGCCATTGTCGGCGTCCGCGATGAAGATGTTGTCGTGGGCGTCGATGAACATGCTTCTCGGACCGTTAAGCTGAGCGGTGTTGGCGGCTCTGTTGTCACCGTTGAATCCAGAAGTTCCGTCGCCCGCGAAGATCGTCAAGTTTCCCGCGGCATCCAGCTTGAAGACGCGGCTCTGGTAGTTATCCAGAATATAGAGATTGCCCAGAGAGTCTTTGGCCGCGGCGGCGGGACCGCCGATGCTTACGGTAAGCGCACAGGGAACTGCTGCAGGCGGGCACGTCGAGCCGCCGCCGACCACCGTCGTGATGTTGATCTGCGCGTGAACCGCGAGAGGTGCAACAACCGCAACCACCAAAGCGAGAAGAAGTGTTTTCAAACGCATGATTATTCCTGTATCCCTTCCGAGCGAATTGGCTCAACGTCGTTTGCCGCCCCGCAGGGTGGAGCGCAAAACGCCGTTGTGAAATTTTGTGTGGGAACCGCTGCCCCAGAGTCGCCGGCAGGCGATCCGCAAGCGGCCAGGCACAAAGGTGCCGCCAGTCGACCGCGGAGGTTCACTGCCGAGGAGTCCCAAGTAGAAAAAATGGCGCCGTCCTAGCTATGACAACAAGGTCCTAGTACTATTTCTTTACAGAAGGACGAGGAGCACGCCTCGTGCCAAGCGCCATTTCCTAAACCCAGTAAAATCAGCGGCCTGAAAGAAGTCCACTGCCGGAAGGAGCCAGATGTTACCCTTTTGTGCAGGACAAGGGCGGAATTGTGGAACAGAACTTACCGCGCCGCGATTTTTTTCGCTCCGTCAAATACAAAATCGCGCACGAAACGCCCCAAATTCAGCCCGGATTTTCTAGTACGTTAGGCTTATCCGAAAGTAAGCCAGTTAGGGACTAATTGCTCCAAGGCGCGAGGGCCCGCCGTCTAACTCGACCTTGCAATGAGAAGCGCCTCGTTCTCAAAATGCGTTGTCGTTAACTAGGCAAAGCACTCGGGCAGATTGATTTTGGGCACGAAGCGATCGCCCGCCCGCGCTGGCCGACCCCGGCCGCCGCTGGTGACCCTGCCGCATTGACGGGCATCCAAGCGGTTGCTAGATTGCTTCATTTGCGTATAAAGGACGGAACTGCTTGAATCCACGTGTACTGGCCTGCACAGTCTGGGCGACACTGGCGGCGTTTTCCTGCGGCTGCAGCAGCACCAACGTCAGCACCACCAAAGTGGTGCCCCCGGCCGCCAAACCGGTGGTCAAGGACGCCACCCGCGAGGAACTACTGGAGATCTACAACCAGATGGCGCTGGGCGTAAAGACCGTGAACGCCACCGTGGAGCTCAGGCCCATTGCGGGTTCCAAGTACAGCGGCGTGATCGAGGAGTACCACGAGGTCAAAGCCTTCTTGCTGGCCGCCCGCCCCGGAGAAATTCGCGTCATCGGGCAGGCCCCGGTGATCGGCACCACGGTATTTGACATGGCCAGCGACGCGGAAACGTTTCGCGTCTCGATTCCCTCCAAGAACAAGTTCCTGACCGGCCCGATCGCAGTGGAGCGCGCCAGCAACAAGCCCATCGAAAACCTCCGCCCGCAGCATCTTCTGGATGCGCTGCTGTGGCCCGAAATTCGCAAAGAGGAAACCGTGCTCTTCGAGGAGTTCAACGACGAAACCGCCCGCTATTACGTGCTGACCGTCTTGCGCGGCGGCTATCGCACGGAAATTCTCCGCAAGATCTGGTTCGACCGCTCCGATTTGCAGGTCGCCCGGCTGGAAAGTTACGGCCCCAAGGGCGCCCTGCTGTCTGATGTGCACGTCTCGGATTGGCAGCCGCTGCTGGCGGACCCGGAGCATCCCGCAACCCAGCCAGCCGGTGTCACTGGCTTTCCGAGAGCCATTCGCATCGACCGCCCACACGACGATTACCGCCTGGACCTCCAGCTCACCAAGGTCACGTTGAACGAAGAGATTCCCCAAGAACGCTTCAAGCTGGACCAGCCCGTGGGCAGCGAACTCGTGCGAGTCAGCGACGGCGCGGAGGACAAGCAGCCATGATGGGTGAGCTGATCGTCCGCAACCTGCTGCACCGCCCGCTGCGCACGCTGATCGGGGTCATGGCCGTCGCCGTCGAAGTCGCGCTGGTCGTGCTCATCGTGGGCCTCACCTCAGGACTGCTGCAGGAAACCGCCAAGCGCATCCAAGGAATCGGAGCGGATGTGATGCTGCAGCCTCCGGCGGCGTCCATCTTCCTAGGCTTCAGCGGCTCGCCCATGCCCATCAAGATCGGCGACAAGCTGGCCGAACTAAAATACGTGCAATCCGTTGCCCCGGCCCTGTTGCAATTCAATTCCAGCGGCGGCGTGGAAGTGATCTACGGCATCGATCCCGAGAGCTTTCGCGCCATCTCCGGTGGCTTCGTCTTCATTCATGGGCACGACATGGAGGGGCCGGACGACCTGCTGGTGGATGACTGGGCCGCGAAAGCTAAGAATCTTAAGGTGGGCGACACCTACAATCTGTTGAACCACGACTGGCATGTGGCCGCGATCATCGAGCATGGAAAGGGCGCCAGGCTATTTGTGCCCATCAGCACCCTGCAAGAGCTGGTCGGCGCGCGAGACAAGGCCTCCATTTTCCTTCTCAAGTGCACACGCCCGGAGCACACCGAAGACGTCATGGACGAGATTCGCGCCGTCCTGCCGGGCTATACTGTCCGCCCTCTGAAGGATTTTCTTTCGCTGATGACTTCGACGAATATTCCCGGCCTGGAGACGTTCATCCACGCCATGATCGCGCTGGCCGTCTCCATCGGATTGCTCGTGATTTTCTTAACCATGTATACGACGGTGATCGAGCGCACCCGCGACATCGGCGTGCTGAAATCGATCGGGGCGAATCGCTCCTTCATTGTGCGGGCGCTGCTGACGGAATCAGCGACTCTGTGCGTCTTTGGTATCGTCGCCGGCGTTGGCTTGAGCTATGCCGTGCGCGCCGGGTTTATCGCCGGTTTTCCGACGCTCACAATTCTCATCACCCAGGAATGGATTCTGCGCGCCGGAGGCATCGCGCTGGCCGGCGCCATCCTCGGCGCGAGTTATCCGGCATGGCTGGCCAGCCGCAAGGATCCCGTTGAGGCACTTTCTTACGACTGAAAGAAGCAAGATTCAACCACAGAGGACACAGAGAACGCAGAGCCAGAGAAACGGCGAAAAGCAGGAAAGGGAGCGCGCAGCGCTCGCAACGGTAAACTAGGCACGAATGGGAATCGCGGCTACAATACGGACGCCTGCCGAAAGGCTGATTTTTCCTGGACAGCACAGCGTGGAGCCGATACTTAAGACGGAAAATTTGTGGAAGCTCTATCGCGCCGGCAAGGTCGAGGTGCCCGCCCTGCGCGGTGTCAACTTTGCCGTGGCTCCGGGCGAATCGGTCGCCGTGATGGGCCCGTCCGGCTGCGGGAAATCCTCGCTGCTATACGTCATCGGGGGGCTGGCGCAGGCGTCCAAGGGACAAGTCCTCGTCGATGGCAACGATTTGACCACCATGAGCGATGCCGCGCGAACCAAGTTGCGCCGTCACAAGATCGGCTTCGTGTTTCAGCGCTTCAATCTGTTGCCCACGCTGACCGCCAAGGGGAATATCGCCATCGCGCAGTTCCTCCACGGCGACGGCTTCGATCCCCACCGCTTTGACGTGGTAACCAAAATGCTCGGCCTCGAAGGCCGCCTGGCTCACAAGCCTTCCGAGCTTTCCGGAGGCGAGCAGCAGCGCGTGGCCATCGCCCGAGCCATCATCAACGAGCCGAAAATCCTGCTCGCCGACGAGCCCACCGGCAACCTGGATTCCAAGAATTCGGCGATCGTGTTGGAGATGCTGCGGCAACTCAACAAGGATCTGGGGCAAACCGTGGTGATGATTACCCACAACCCGGAAGCGGTCACCTACTTCGACCGGGTCGTCCACATGCGCGACGGCGTAATCGTGGACGGGATTCCAGCGGACTGAGATGGCCAGTCTCGGAACCATCCTGAAGCGCACGGTCTTCTGGTCCTACGAGCGCGGCACCTGGCAATATGACCTAGCCGTGGTGGTCATTCTTATTTTTGTTTTTCTCCCGAAGGACTGGTTCCACGATCAGCCGCGGGTGGGCTTGCCGAATACGCCCGACCGAGTGCAAATCGTGGCCATTTCGGACGCGGGCCACCGGCAAGTTTATCGCGTCGATGCGCGCGTCCTGGCGCCGCCTGAAAAGACCCCTGCTTTACAGAACGACCTGCACAACGCGTTGAAGAAAGCCCTGCCGGACTTGAGCAACGGGCGATTCTCAATCACCAACATCGAGCCGGTACGCGACGACAAGGGCACGGTCATCGCCTACGAAGTCGAGATTCGCCACTGACACCCTAAGGGTTTGTCAGGCAAGGTCGGACCGTCAACGGCCTCCATCCTTGTACGGGCGGGCTCGCCCCGCCCGGCGTCTACCCCGGCACACCGCTGGCCGCGGAGCACGGCCTTCTGCACTTGTCTCTGTGCGCTGCCGCCCTATCTGCCGGGAGCGATGTGCTACGATGGCATCGAGCGGCCACCATCCGCCAGTTCGTCCGCCGCAGGGGCTTGCCTTTGAAAAAGACCGTCTGTCTGACCGTCCTCCTCGCGCTTAGCGTGCTGGCTTGCGCAGTGCAATTGGGCGCCGACCAAACCACCGGCCGCTGGACCAGTGACAGCGTCCTGGCCATGATGGACAAGTCCGCGGCTGACTTTCGCAGCCTGACCGCGGACATCGAACACATCAAATACACGGACGTGGTTAAAGACACCTCCACGGAAACCGGCCAAATTTTCGTGCGTCGCGATCAAAAGATGCGCATCGAGATCACCAAACCCGACCCCCGGACCATTCTGCGCAGCGGAGACTCGCTGTATGTCTTCACGCCGAAGATCAACCGCGTCGAAGAATATGACCTGGGCAAGAATCGCGCGATGGTCGATCAGTACGTGCTCCTGGGTTTTGGCACCAAGAGCCAGGAAGTGCTGAAAAGTTATAACGTTTCCCTGACCGCGGAAGAGGAGTTGGATCAGCGCAAGACCCTGGTGCTGGAACTCACCCCGAAATCGGATGACATTCGCAGGCAAATCACCAAAATCGAGATGTGGATCGATGAAGCGTCCTGGCTGCCCATTCAGCAGAAGTTTTATGAGGCCGCCGCCGGCGACTACTTTCTGTTTCACTACTCGGACATCAAAAAGAATTTGAAGATCAACGATTCCAAGTTCAAGCAAGACTGGCCGAAAGACGTAAATCGCGTCAAGCCCCGGGCCTGACCGCCTGCCTTTCTTCGGCGAACGCCATTTCTACCCGTGTTGCTGCCCGGCCATCTCTTCCAGGATGGCCGGAAGGCTCCGCGTAATCTTCCAATTCGGGTAGTGGCTCTTGAATTTGCGCAAGTCCGAGATGTAGCAGATGTGGTCGCCCTTGCGATTCTCATCGACGTAGCGCCAATCCAGCTTCTTTCCGGTTAGTTGCTCGATCTGCGCGATCGCCTCCAGCATCGAGACGCTGTTCTCGCGCCCGCCGCCCATGTTGTACACCTCGCCGGGCCGCGGATTCGCCGCGAATTCCTCCATCGCCCGCACCACGTCGTGGCTGTGGATGTTGTCGCGCACCTGCTTCCCTTTGTAGCCGAACACCGAGTAGCTGCCGCCGCTCAGCGTCACCTTCACCAGGTACGACAAGAATCCGTGCAGTTCCACGCCGGAATGCGACGGCCCGGTCAGACAGCCGCCGCGAAACACGCCCACGTTCATCTTGAAATAGCGCCCGTACTCCTGCGCCACCAGGTCCGCCGCGGCCTTCGACGCCCCGAACAGCGAATGCAGGGTGCGGTCGATCCGGCAAGTCTCCGCAACGCCGCCGAAATCCTCTGGCCGCGAGTAGTCGTAGCGCGTCTCGAGTTCCTTCAGCGGAATCTCGTTCGGCGCGTCGCCGTAGACCTTGTTGGTGCTCATAAAAAGAAAAACCGCCTCCGGGCAATACTGCCGCGTGGCTTCCAGCAGATTAATTGTGCCCAGCGCGTTGACCTCAAAATCGAGCAGGGGAATGTCCCGCGCCTTGTCGTGAGAAGGCTGTGCCGCGCAATGCACGATCAGATCGAAGCGGTGCGCCTTGAACAATTCCTCGATGGCCGCCCGGTCGCGAATATCCAATGCCGCATGCGTAAATCGCTTCGTCGCGCCCTTTAGCCGCTCCAGGTTCCACAGCGTGTCCCCTGCCGCGCCAAAAAACACCCGCCGCATATTGTTGTCTACGCCAAAAACTTCATGCCCCTGGCGGTCGAAATGCTGCACCGCTTCCGACCCGATCAGCCCGCTGCTGCCCGTAACCAGGACTTTCATTCCTCGGTCCTTCCCGACGCAGCGGAAAGGATAGCAGCAATTCATCGGGCCAGGTTCGCCTCGCGACCCAGATTGTTACGGTAGGAAAAGAGGAGAATCGCAGCGGGTGGGAGACCTTTTTCCGATCTCTCCGTCTATGAGGGCATTGGAAGGTGTGCCCATGAAAATCCTGTTTTGGCTTGCCGCGGCCGTGCTGTGTTCGCCGGCGTTCGCGCAGGAGGCCATGTTTCGCGGCGCTCCGCAGCATAGCGGCGTGTATGCGGGTGCCGGCGTTCCGCAGGTCGCCAAGATCAAATGGCAATTTCACACCGGCGGACAAGTCCT